>Ga0187861_10000527_pt1 | contig 44315 bp, 43 predicted proteins | sample June2016WEW_10_1_3_FD_132986 | JGI IMG/M metagenome (GOLD analysis project Ga0187861, IMG submission 132986) | Peatland microbial communities from SPRUCE experiment site at the Marcell Experimental Forest, Minnesota, USA - June2016WEW_10_100 | ecosystem: Environmental > Terrestrial > Soil >...
CTGCTGGATCCCGGGAACCTAGCCTGTAATCTGCGCAGGGCGCGTGTGCACTTGATCGGGGATGGCGCCATACGTTATGCGGCCGAGATGAAGGTGCCGAAAGCGGGATGGCCGCGCTTCGTGGATGCAGATCTGTACTTGGCTGCCTCTCTCGGGCGCATCGCGTTGGATCGGAGGCGTTGGTGGCAGTCCGGCGAGTGTCCTTCCTGCAAGCCCTTATACATACGCCCTCCTGATGCTATGAAACTCAGAAGAAAGTGATGTGCTGGTGAAGCAGCTGAACCCGTTTGAGATTTCTGATCTGACCGCAGAGGATCTCCTCGAGCTCGAGGACTTGGAATGCGTTAGTCACCTCAGTTTCTGGGGAGCGGAAAACTACTCCAGATTCCTGCAGCAACCGGAGTATTTTGCCCGCAAGGCAGTGGCAAGAACAGCTGCGCGAATGAGATTGCTGGGGTTTTTCCTTGCCCGCTCGGTGCTCGAAAACCTGGAATTATTGAAGATCGGCGTTTATCCTCAATTCCAGGGCCAGGGAATTGGGGCCTGTCTCCTTGAGGCAGCATTTGCGGAAGGAATCCGGCGCAACTGCCTGCGCTGCTTTCTGGAGGTGCGCAAGTCCAACGCCGCCGCTATTCGGTTCTACCTGAACCATGAATTCAAAATGGCAGGCGAACGCATCAACTATTACACCGAGCCGGTGGAAGATGCCTGGATCATGGAACGCATGTTATAGGGCGTTTCTTGAGGATGCAAAACATTTGCGGTACTATGGGTTCCGTCACAACGAGGGTTGCTCACTCTCAGTGGATCATGTTCTCATGTGGTTCGGTTCGGAAGCGATCAAGCGAGCTCCATGTGTGGGATCCGCCATTCTCATGAGACGGCATGCGGTGTGGCCTGTGTGCCATCCGGCTGTTGGATCTATACGGACGCGACGAACGACGCTCCGGCCGTAAAGGGCCAGGCAGCCCGTGATCGAAAACGCTTTGGATGAAGCCGAGATTTGGCTAGAATAGCCCGTCATTTGATTGTTAAGAAATCAAACTCCTGTCATCCCGAAAAGGAGGACTCCCTTGCGGACCGTAAAGTTTAGCCTCTTGATCGCAAGTATAGCGTTACTGTGCATGTACTGCGGCAGCTCTCAACCTACGCCCGATGCTTGGAAGGCAATGGCAAAAAACAAGGTGGTGCGCATCGGCACGAACCCCTTCAATATTCCATTCGAAACCGCCAACGGCACGGGCGTGGAGGGATTCGACATCGACCTCGGGGAAGAGGTCGCCAAGGATCTTGGTTATCCATCGAAATGGATTCAGTGGCAGAACTTCAGTGAGCTTTTTGACCTGTTGAAAAAGGGCGAGATCGAAATGATCATTTCGTCTGTGGCGATAACAGACGAGCGAAAAAAGGAATTTGCTTTTTCCGAGCCCTACTTCGACAGCAGCAGCACGATCGCTCGACGGATCGATAACACCGCGATTACCGATCTGGCCTCTCTGGCCGGCAAGCGCGTGGGTGTGCAGACCGCTCGCACGGCGGACACATTCATGGAGACTCAAAAGACGGCGGCCAATGTAAAGGTGTCCAAGTTCAGTACGCTCGATGAAGCTCTGGGAGCGCTCAACCGGGGGGAGATCGAAGCGGTGGTAGGCGCTAAGCCCATCATGACCTACAGCATTGCCAAGAACTACTCGACGAACCTCGTCACTACGGACAACGAATTGTCGCACTATCAATATGCCGTTGTTGTCCGCCCTGAAGAGACGAAGCTGCTGGAAAAAATCAACGAGACGATCAGGCGCCTGAAGAGTGCGAAGCAATTTCAGACTTGGCACGAAAAGTGGTTCGGCACGGTTCTGGATGAAATGAAGGGTAAGGCAGCCGATTTAAAGAAGATTGAGGAGCTTAAGATCGCTCCCAAGACTATCGCTGTCACTCTTGTTAAGGAAGCCGGTAGCAAGGTCCAACTCGACCGCCTCGACGGCTTCAATGCAACATTGACGGGTCCCGGAGGCAATTTTACTTCGACCGCGATCAACACCAACGAAGCGGGAACGGGGGGAACTTTCAAGTTTCCGAATCCGATTCCTCCCGGAGAATACAAGTTCACTCTCGCGCGCATAAATGTCACCGCGACCATAACGATTGAGAAAAAGCCGGTGACGAACCTGAGTGTTACCATGACCTTCGGCGCAGGTGGTTTGGCGATGGTGGTGAAGTAGGGATGATCCGCCGTTCTTGCACAATGGCGTAAATCTGTTCGTGAGGAATATGAAATCAGGGGTATTGCGGACCATTCTGGCCACGGCGTTTGTTTCCTGCGCGGCAACAATCCTCTTGCTGCGCTGGGGCATGTTGCCCACGTATCCGGTGCAGGGTGTGGCGCCTCAGTTTCAATCGGCTTCTGCGGCAGACGCCAAGCAACCTCCCTTGAGTCCGGAGGAACAGGTCAACGTCAATGTCTACAACAAGGTCAGCCCAGGAGTGGTGAATATCACCTCGACAGTCGTCGAATACGACTTCTTCCTGACACCGTATTCCATTCCCTCCACCGGCAGCGGCGTCGTATTGGATCTGAATGGCAATATCCTCACCAACAATCACGTGATCGAATCCGCTCGCACCCTTGAGGTGGCGCTCCCGGATCATACGACCTACAAAGCTGAAGTTGTGGGACAGGATCCCAAGAACGATCTGGCGGTGATACGCCTCAGCGGGGCGCCGAAGGAGCGCCTTCATCCGGTTCCCTTGGGGGATTCTTCGACCCTGCGAGTCGGACAAAAGGTTCTCGCCATAGGAAACCCGTTCCGCATGCAGAATACGCTGACGACGGGGATCATCAGTTCCCTGGGGCGGAAGATCCGCACCGATGCGGGCAACCTGATCGACAATGTCATTCAGACCGATGCCGCCATCAATCCGGGGAATTCGGGCGGGCCGCTTCTCAATGCTGCCGGCGAAATGATCGGCATCAACACCATGATCATTTCGCCTAGCGGTTCGAACGGAGGCAACGTCGGCATCGGATTTGCTGTCCCTGTAGACACTGCCCGCCGCGTGGTGGTGGACCTGCTAAAAGAAGGAAGAGTGATCCGTCCCGACATGGGTGAGGAGGGAGAAGACATCACTCCAAATCTTGCATCCGCGTTGGGGCTTCCCGTTGACAAGGGTCTGCTGATCATCAGAGTCTACCGGGGAGGCACGGCGGAGGCCGCGGGGCTGCGGGGCGCCAGTGAATACGCGATTCTCTTCAATCGGCGCTTCCTGGTGGGTGGCGACATCATCACGGAACTCGACGGCAAGCCGATCACGAGCCAGGACGATCTGGACCTCATTCTGGAAAACAAGCGGCCAGGTGACACGGTCCACATTACGTTCTACCGGGGACGCACCAAAAGCGAGAAGTCCATCGTCTTGATGGAACAGCCGCGAAGCATGAGATAGCGGCGGTATGGATCAGCCGGGCAGCGCGCGCTTTGACTGATACGCGCAATCTTGGGCCGGCGGCCATGGCCACCGGGTTTGATCATCGTCCCATCATTCGGAATTGGCATGCGCGAACGCGGGCTCCATCGCAAGCGATCCACGATAATGACGGCGCTGTTTCTCGCGCTGTGCCTGGCGACCTATGCACGCGGCTTCCAGCGTCCGGCGAGCGCCGGAGGGCCAACATCCGTCGGGCAGAGCGAGCTGAGCAAGCTTGCCGAGGGCGTGTTTGCTCAGATCGTCAACCCAGACGGCGACGCCGTCAGCAACTCCGGGGTGGTCATCCTCGACAGCGGCGTGCTTATTTTCGACACGCACTATACGCTGGAAGCCGGCGAAGCGCTTCTGGAGAAGGTCACCGCCGCAAGCGCGCGGCCGGTGCGTTACATCGTCAATAGCCATTTCCACCCGGATCATACGCATGGTAACCAGGCCTTCCCGAGCGTGCGTCAAATCATCGGGAGCACCAACACCCGCCGCGACATGCTCGCGAAAGATCTCGCTGCGCTCAATCAGACACAGGCGATCGTTCAAAGCCAGGTGGAGCAACTCAGCAAGGAGCTCATTTCGGAGCATGATGCCAGGGCGCAGGCGGCGCTGCGCACCCAGTTGAATGAGAGACAGACTTTCATGCGCCGGATGTCGTCCATAAGGATTCTAGCGCCGGTAATGACCTTCGACGATACTCTGACCATTGTCGACGGCGATCGCTCGGTGCAGCTGCTTTACCTCGGCAAGGCGCATACGGACGATGACATCGTCCTCTACCTGCCCCAGGAGAAAATCGCGTTTCTCGGGGACATCTTTTTTCATGACGCAATTCCAAATGTTGAAGATGCGTCGATATTGGAGTGGATGAAAACGCTGCAGGAGGTTTTGAAGCTTGACGCCAGGATGTTCGTGCCTGGGCATGGTCCAGTCGGCGCCAGAAGAGATGTGGAGGGATTCCTCAACTATTTTGAGGATCTCAAGGCGCTCGTGGAACCGGCGGTGGCGCATGGCGAATCTCTGGAACAAGTCCTTGGCGAGGTCAGGTTGCCAGCCAAGTACTCTTCGTTCAGCTTTCAGAAGTTCTTTCCAGCCAATGTCCAGAAGTTGTATGCGGAGATCAAGGCGAGCCAGTCTGGAACAACGACTCAGGAAACCGTGAAAAAATGAGGACTTCCACTATGACTGATGCGGCGCCCAATCAGGAATTATGCACTCGATGCGGCGGCTCGGGTTGGGAGCGCGTCGAAGGCTCAGAGACCGTGCGCCGTTGCGGATGCCTCGACGTGACGCGGCTGGATCGCTTGCTCGCGGCTGCGCGCATCCCGAAGCGGTATGAGCACTGCGATCTTGAATCTTACAAGCCGACGGATACTTCACAAAAGAAGGCCAAGGCGGACGTGGTCCGCTTTTTGGCCAAATATCCATTTATCAATGTGGGACTGCTATTCATCGGCAACTGTGGCGTCGGAAAGACGCACCTGGCGGTTTCCCTGTTGAAACAGATTATTCTTGAGAAGAGAGACAACGGACTCTTTTACGACTTTCGCGATCTTCTGCGCGAGATTCAGTCGAGTTGGAACTCGGTGTCGCAAGCCTCGGAACTGGAAGTCCTCAGGCCCGTCCTGGCAGCCGACGTCCTGGTGTTGGACGAACTGGGCGCCAATAAACCCACCGAATGGGTGCGCGACACGATCGCACATATCATAAACTGCCGATACAACGACAAGAAGCTGACCGTCTTCACATCCAATTATCCCGATATCGCTGAACGGCCAGGAGAAGACACTCTCACGGACCGCATCGGCGCCCGCCTGCGCTCGCGCATGTTTGAAATGTGCAAAGTCGTCGAAATCAAGGGCGAAGATTTCCGCAAGGCGATCATGCAGGCAAATTATCGTTTTTGAGCGGCGATTCCCACAATGAACTCCTCCTCAGACAACCTGACTCCGACCGTCAAGGAAGAAACGTTTTACCTCGAACGGGTGCGCCAGGAAATCCAGAAGAGAATGGTTGGCCAGCAACAGTTGCTGGATTCACTGATGATCGCACTTTTGACCGGCGGTCATCTTCTGCTGGAAGGCGTGCCGGGCCTGGCAAAAACGCTGGCGGTTAAGAGCCTCGCAGAAGCCATCGATGTGACGTTCCGGCGCATCCAGTTCACGCCGGACCTTTTGCCGGCCGATCTCATTGGGACCATGGTTTTCGACCAACGCACTGGAGACTTCGTTGCACGGCAGGGGCCGGTCTTCACAAATCTTCTGCTCGCCGACGAAGTAAATCGGGCCCCGGCGAAGGTGCAAAGTGCCCTGCTCGAGTGCATGCAGGAAAGGCAGGTGACGCTTGGGAAGCAGAGCTTCCAGCTCGCGGAGCCCTTCCTGGTGATTGCAACTCAGAACCCGATCGAGCAGGAGGGCACGTACCCGCTTCCTGAAGCGCAGATGGATCGTTTCTTGATGAAGGTCGTTCTCGGTTACCCGAATCGCAAGGAAGAACGAGAGATCATGAACCGCATCGGCTCGGCGGACGGCAGTTCCCATCTGTCGGCAGGCGAGGGAATTCCCTTGAAAAAGGTACTGGTGCCTGAACGAATCGCGCGCATGCGGCAGATCGCGACGCGAATCTATGTCGACGAGCGGATCAAGACGTATATCCTTGACATAGTTTTTGCGACGCGCAGCCCCCAGGAGTATCGGCTGGACCTTGGCCGGCTCCTGCGTTTCGGCGCTTCACCGCGGGCGACCCTAGGCATTCTGTGCGCTGCACGCGCGCATGCTTTCCTGAAGGAGCGCGGATTCGTGATCCCGGACGACATCAAACAGGTCGCTCCCGGTGTCTTGCGCCATCGGATCCTGCTTACATATGAAGCGGAAGCCGAGGGAATCAGGGCCGACGATCTTGTTGAACGCATTCTGCAGAAGATCCCCGCTCCCTAGAACGACCGCAGACATCAGGCGTCAACCGAAATGGTCCGGCGGGTTGGTGTGATGCCTGAAGTTTTGGGTCTATAGTCCGAGGTCAGGCGGTGGAACTCGAAGAACTTCTTTCACGGGCACGACGGCTTGAGCTGAAAAGCCGCTTCCTTGCGCGCTCGCAATATTCCGGGCTTTTTCGGAGCGCATTCCGGGGCCAGGGAATGGAATTTGCGGAAGTGCGCGAGTACGCGGAAGGCGATGACGTGCGCCTGATCGATTGGAATGTTTCGGCGCGCCATCAATCGCTCTATGTAAAGCGCATGGGAGAGGAGCGCGAGCGCAATTTTCTATTGATCCTCGACACCTCCGGCTCGCTGAATTTCGGAAGCGTCCGATGCACGAAGTTCGACCTATTGGTTGAAATCGGCGCGTTGCTGGCGCTCTCCGGCTACCTGGCTAAGGACCGTGTCAGCCTTGCCTTGGCGCGCTCGGGTGTCGATTGGTTCGTTCCTGCCGCCAAAGGCTGGAACCATGCGGCCCGGCTGATTCGAGAGTTGGCATCTGCAAGACCCGGCGGTTCTGTCGCGAGCCTCGATCCGCTGTGGAGTTTTGTCAACTCGCCGGGAATCCCCCGCAGTTTGATCGTTTTTCTAACCGATTATCAGGCGCCCCTGCAGGCGAGTCAGAGCTTCGCATCCGCGGCGCGCAAGCACGAGATGGTCGTCGTGTTTGCATCCGATCCCCGCGAGCGCAACATTCCGGATGTCGGCCGCGTACGTCTGCGGCATCCTGAGACCGATCTAGTAAGAGTTGTCAGCACGCACAGCGCCGCCGTGCGGCGCGAGTATGAGGCCAACGCAGAGAATGCGCGAGCCGCGGCTGCCCGCCTGCTGCGCGGCGCAGGAGTGGATTGGCTCGAGGTCAGCACCGGCACCAAGTATGAATTTGTGCTCCGGAGGTTTCTCGAAAACCGCAGCCGACGACGCGCACGCCTGCGCGGTTGAGAAAAAATGCTAAAAAGGGATATCGTCGTCGGTGATTTCCACGTCCCCAGGGCTCGCCGGCATGCCGGGCTCCGCCTCCGCGGTACCCCTCTGCATGGGCGCGGCGGCCTCCCCACCTTCGGACCGGCTCCCGAGCAACACGATCTGACTCGCAACGATCTCTGTTGTGCGCCGCTTGTTCCCATCCTTGTCGTCCCATTCGCGCGTGCGCAGACGTCCTTCAATGTAGACTTGGCGTCCCTTTGTAAGGTAGCGCTTGCTTAAGTCCGCCAGCTTGCTCCACGCCACGATGTTGTGCCATTCCGTCTTCTCCTGGCGCGTGCCGCTCTTATCGGTCCAGAATTCACTCGTGGCGAGACTGAAGTTAGCGACGGGCGCACCGTCCGGGGTGTAGCGGACCTCTGGATCCTTTCCCAGCCGGCCTATAAGCATGACCTTATTCAGCGAACTCATACGCTTTTCTTCTCCATGTGAGATTCAATATGCCTGCTTCTTCTTGACTGGAGGCTTCGCTTGTTTGGACGGATTGATGCCCAGCTTTGTCAATTCGGCCTTCGCGAGGCTGGCTTCGGGTACACCCGCATACTTGTCGACCACGGCTTTAAAATCCGCGATGGCAGCGTCCTTCTGTTGCAGCGCAAGCTCCGCTTTGGCTCGCTTGAAGAGTGCGCTGGCGATCTTGCTGCCCGCCGGATAGTCCGTGACGACGCGGCTGAATGCTGAAGCGGCTTCCGGATATTTCCCGGCATTGAAGTATGCTTCACCAACTGCATATTCAGCGTTTTCCACCTTGTCGCTGGCGGGAAAATCTTTCAGGAAGGCATTGAATCCCTGAATTGCCAAAGTCAGATTTCCCTGCACAAGATCATTGTAGGCTTCGTTGTAAATCTGATCTGCGGAGACGGCCATATTCGGGTTTTCTACGGCGGCTTGAAACGTGCGCTCAGCTATCGGCTTGGATTGAACCTTCATGTCAGCGATCTGCTGAGAAAGAGCTGAGATGCGTGTGTTTGCATCATCCATCTTGGTCGACAAATCATGCACTTCCTTCAGCACCGCTTGCATCGTGGACGTGTCGCCGCTGGACTGGTTTTCGAGTGCCGTGGAGAGCTTTCCCAGAACCAATGACGATTTGCCGACCTGATCGTTAAGTTGTACCACGAGGCTCTGGATGCCATCGGTGCGTTCGGCATAAGTCTTTTCAAGTTGGCGAATCTGATTTTGCAGTGCGAGGACATCCGCTTGGAGACGGGCCAAGTCTTCCTTGGTGCCGGCGTGTACCGATGTGGCAACTCCCAATATAACCATTACACATAATTGGGTTATTCGCTTCACGGGATTTCCCTCCCAGAATGGTCTGAGTTTATTGTTTCACAGGAAATCTAGGGCTCCAATCGGCCGGGGAAAAATTGAATAAGATGAGGCCGGGCCATTCCGGCTTGTCCTCCCGGCCAAAGAAATTCAGCGCATGACGAGGTGAGCCCGCCGGTTTTGCTTCCACGCTTCCTCGTCGTGACCCGTTGCAAATGGCTTTTCCTCCCCATAGCTGATGGTGTCGATGCGCGCTGGATCAATTCCCTGGGCGACGAGGAAATCCTTGGCGGCGTTGGCGCGTTTGTCGCCCAACGCGAGATTGTACGCCTCGGAGCCGCGTTCGTCGCAATGACCTTCAATCGTGATGCGGATATTGGGCCGCTCTTTTAGAGAGCGAGCGTCGTCGAGCAATGTCTGGCGGGCGTCGTCGCGGATTTCATATCGATCATAATCGAAGAAGACGTCCTTGATGTTGTTCGGATCGTTAAACCATTCCACATCACTTATGGGACGGGAAACAGGAGGGATCACTTCGGGCCCCTCGGTGCTCACAGTCACGCGGGCTTCTGCGTCGGCCGCACCCCCGGGACCCGTTGCGTGTGCGTGATAGGTGATCGAGGCGGCAGGCGCGATGCTCCGGTTGCCGGAGGCTTCCACGGTGCCGATCCCTCCGTCTATCGTTACCTCGGAAGCATTGGAGCTCCGCCATGAAAGTGTCGAAGATTGGCCTTTCACGATTGCCGCTGGCGATACGGTCAAGGAAAGAGTCGGTGCCGGGGACACCGTCCGCGCCTCGCTTGGCGCGGCGGGTGAAGATGCTACCGACGGCGGAGTCGCCGCAGTTTTCCTGCCTCCGCATCCCGTCCCGAGAAATACTATTCCCACGAGAAGAAGAGCAACCACGGCCAGCGAGTGTAGAGGTTTTCTCATGAAATGTGCCTCCTTCCTATTCCTGGATTGATCATCAAAGTCGCGTATATGTGCGGTCAACGATCACTTAACCACGCCCATAGTACTATAGCACATACCCCGGTCCGCTCAGTGGAAAAGGGGCGCAGAAGCAGCAGCATTGCGGGCCAGCTTCATTACTTTCGCGCATACCCGCCCCACGCGGGACAGGTGTTGGCTCCTTGACTCGTCACCATACGCAGGTCAGGGTTGTTGGTATCTGCAAGCATAATGAAGATCTGGTCGATACCCGTGCGGTTCGATTGAAACGCCAGATGGCGTCCGTCGGGCGCCCAGGCAGGGCACTCGTTGCTGCCCGAATCACTGGTAATTTGCCTGATCTGTCCTGTGCTCACCTCGGCGATGTAGATGTCATAGTTTTCCGCCATGCGAGGTTTCCAGTGGAATGCGATCCAGCGTCCGTCCGGAGACCAGGCGGGCCAATCGGCGTCGCCGCCCTCCTTTACAATGCGCCGCACATTCGCGCCGTCGGAGTCGCAGAGGTAAATCTGAGGCGTCCCGTCCCTTTCTGAAATAAAAGCAATTTGGGAGCCTGATGGAGACCAGGTCGGGTCGGTGTTGATGGCAGAGCTGTTGGTAAGATCCCGACGATCCGTGCCGTCGAGTTTGGACGTGTAAATGTCGGCGTTGCCGCGTGGGCTTCGCATGGCGAAGACCAGGCGCTGCCCGTCAGGTGAGATCATCGGTTTAGAGACAAACGAATTGAACATGGGATACGGCAGGTGGGCTCCATCCAGGTAGGAATATAGGTTGATCTCGGGTTTCCCGGTACGGTAGCTGATGAACGCAAGCTTGGTATTGTCCGAAGACCAGGAAGGGAAGAGGTTCAGCGAACCGTTGCGCGTGAACGCCCGCTGATCGTTCCCGTCATAATCCATCACGTAGATCTCTTTGGGGTCGCCGCGGCGCGAACTGTAGGCAATCCTGGTACTGGCAATCCCGTGCGAAGCACCGGCGGTAAGCCGGTAAACTATGTCATCAGCCCAGCGATGCGCGATTGAACGGACCTGGTCTGTATCGCCCGAGATCCGCTGGGCGAAGCTCATCGTCCTCTGTTTCATGTCGAAGATGTGCATCTCGGCGATCAGGTCCTTGCCGCTGAGCTCCATCGTGCCGGCGGTGAGAAAGCTGATCTTGAACGGAACAGTGCTCCAGGCATCATAATTGATGTCCTCCGCGCGCACGATGGGTTGCGGCGGATAGAAGCTCTTCCCACCCAGGGTGAAAAACCCCGAAAACTTCAGATCCTCCCAAAGTACCTCGTCAAAGGTCTTCAGCATGGGCGCCAGCTTCGCGGATTGATCGGTCTTCAGGGGTTGTACATCGGCTACCGCCAGGATCATTTCCTCGCCCGGAGACGGCCTGATGACGATCTGAGGCATCGTCGAGGCATCACGCTTGGGGATTGCGATGAGGAGAAGCAAAACGGAAAAGAGCAGTTTCTTGGCGTGCATCTCACTCCTTGGCAATGGATGGTTCTTTATCTGGAGGGTAGACGAACTGGCACGTGAACTGGAGCGACCTGCTGCGCAATTCCGGCGGTGGCGCCGCCAGCGGATTCGCGGAATTGATGGCACGCAGGGCGGTCAGATCGAGTGCGTCGTTACCCGAGGATTTCTCCAATTTGGTGCCGTAGATGCGCCCGTCGTCGGCAACCAGGAAGCTGTAGACGATTTCGATGCGACCCTGTACGCCAATCGGCTTGATCCACGCCTGGCCAATGCGCGCTTCCACGACACGAGCATACCACGAATCGCCCAACCCGCCCGCTCCGGCGCCAATCGAAACTCCCACGCCACCGCCGCTTCCGCCGCCGGATCCACCCGACGTCCCGCCGCTTCCTCCGGCGCCTTTTGCATCCGGGACGGGAATTTGAGATGAACGCGATGCGGGGATAGACTTGGATGCTTTGGCCGTGGCTTCAACGGCCTTTTTTCGGTTTTTGGACGCGCCGGGTTCCGGCAGGGGAACCGCTTTGGTCTCCATCTCCTGCTTCTTGATCTCTTTCTTGGCTGGCTTCTCCACCGGGAGCGCAGGGGGTTGAAGGGAAGTGGCGGGTTTGATCAAACCCGCACCTCCACCCAGATTGTCCGCCACGCCGACCGTGTAGGATTCACCGCCGGTTCCTCCGCCCGGCCCGGTTCCTATTTGGATGGGTGACAGTCTGGGCATGAGAAAGGGCGCGACCAGAAAGAAAGCCACAATGCCGCTGTGAATGGCAATGGATGCGATAAACGCAGGCCCATACCGCTCCTGGATGAGCGGCAGCTCGAGCAGCGTTCCTCGCGGCGTCGGTCGATTCATGGTTCCACTATTGTTTCTTCGGGGACTGGAATGGCCTGGTAACGAGTTTGAGCTCGCTGTAGCCTGCATCGCGCACTTTGTCGATCACCGTCACGATCGAAGCCCATTTCACGTCTTTGTCGGCCCTCAGATAAATTGGGTCCTTGGTACCTTTCGCGCTTTTCTTAAGCCGTGCCGGGACATCGAAGAGGTTTATGGGATCGGATCCGAAATAGAGAATTCCATCGCGGCTAATGGAGAGTACAACATTGTCGGCGGGATTCGTCTCGGTGGCGGCCTTGGTCTCAGGCAATTGAACGTCTATCCCGGTCTGAAGAATCGGCGCGGTTACCATAAATATGACCAGCAGGACCAGCATGACATCTACCAGGGGAGTGACATTGATCTCCGACAGGGAAGTAGCTGTTTTGCCCTCCTGCGTCGTGAATGCCATTATCCGAAGCTCCTCTCCACAAGATTCACGAGCTCGGTCGAGAAGTCATCCATTTCAGACGCAACGTTTTTGATGCGGTGCACGAGTTGATTGTAGCCGATCACCGCGGGAATGGCTGCAAACAAGCCGGCTGCGGTAGCAAACAACGCGTCTGCAATGCCAGGGGCCACGGCTTGAATCGATGCCGTCTTTACCGAGCCGAGTCCGTTAAAAGCGGTGATGATGCCTACGACCGTGCCGAGCAGACCGATAAAAGGAGTGACGGATGCTGTGGTTGCGAGCCAGCTCATGCTCCTCTCGAGCACAGAGATCTCGGCTGCGGCCGCGCGCTGCAGCGTGCGCTGCACTCCGGCGAGATTCCGTTCCGTCAGTACCGGGTGGCCTGGATTGCCGGTTTCCTTGTCCTTGGAACTTTGCAGCTGCGCATTGAGTTCCAGATAGGCAGCAGCGAAGATTCCAGAGAGCGGCGTTCCCCGATAATTCTCACAGGCCTGATTTACTTCGCTCAGGCGTGCGGACTTGCGGAAGAGCGCGATGAAGCTCCGGCTTTGATGTTCAATCTGGCGGAAAGTCAGCCATTTCCGAACCATAATGGTCCAGGAAACAAGCGAAAACACCAACAGAACAACCAGGATCAAGGAGGCGAAGGGACTCGTGTGCAAGGCAAGCCAGAGAAAGCCTCCGGTATCCATGGCTCCGCCTTGAAGCGCCAAAGTAGAAGTGAAGTGTAGAATGATGCCTCCCTCCAAGGAAAGTCTATTCATACATGGCTATAAAACCCAGAAATATCATAGCTTACGGGCGAAGTCAAACGTAAAGCGCGCTCCGAACGGTGGCACGGAAAACGATGGTTCCATTGCTCACATCTGAATGGCGGATCCGCCGTGTCATCGAGCAAAACGCGCGAGCTAAAGCGAGATCTCGACCGGCCCTCCTCCTGTGTTAGACTAAACCAAGGGCAAGAAAAGTTTAACTTCTTTATCGTGCGCGAGGCGAGCCAATGCTTCGGTTCCTAAGAATACGGGATTTTGCGCTGATTCGGAACCTTGAGGTTGAGTTTGGGGATGGCTTGACCGTCCTGACCGGCGAGACCGGGTCAGGCAAGTCAATTCTGGTAGATGCAGTCGGTGTTCTCCTGGGTGCAAGATCTTCCCAGGAAATGGTGCGCACGAACTGCGAGATGGCAGTGCTGGAAGCGCTCTTCTCGGTAACAAGCAGATCGGTGGCAGAACGTCTGTCGGCAGCCGGAATCGGCTCAGAGGAAGAGTCGGTGCTTATTCGGCGCGAGATCTCCCATAGCGGTCGCGGCCGTGTGTTCATCAACAATAGCCTGGCGACCCTGTCATTGCTCAAGACTATTGGAAGCGAGCTGGCGGACATCCATGGCCAGCAGGAGCACCAGGAGTTGCTCGATATGTGGACGCATCTGAAATGGCTGGACCGCTTTGGAAAAAACGACGCGGCCGTGGATGAAATCCGCGCCCTTTATGGCCGGATACACACGACCGCGCTCGAGCTGGATGGCCTGGCGATGGACGAACAGGAGCGCCAGCGACTGCTCGATATCCTGCGGTTCCAGGTAGATGAGATACAGCGTGCTAATCTTCGCGCCGGTGAAAGAGAGGAAATCGAAAACGAGCGCTCCATTCTGAGCAATCGGGAGAAGCTATTCGCGCTCGCGAGTGAAGCCTATGCGCTGCTTTATGAGAGTGAGCATTCGATTACGGGGCAAATAGACCGGCTCAAGCGCGTCCTCCAGCAACTGGCGGAATACGACTCGGGTTGGACCATTCACCTTGAGGCATTGCGGGATAGTCTGTATCGTTTGGAAGATGTCGCGTACGTTGCGCGCGATTACACAAGCAACGTCGATTTCAGTCCCGAACGCCTCGAGCAGGTGGAGCGTCGACTCTCCGATCTGGAACGATTGTGCGCCAAGTACGGCAAGTCGATAGATGAGGTGATGTCGTTTGCAGCGCAATGCGAAAAACGCCTGACTGAGCTGGAATCCTCGAGCGACACCTCCATGCGACTGTCTGCAGAGCTCGATGCCGACCTTAAGAAATACCTGGAGGCGGCGGAGAAACTGTCGGCGAAGCGGCACCAGGATGCCGTGCGCCTTGAACGAGAGATTCGGAAGGAGTTCCACGCCCTGGCCATGGAGAGGATGGATCTCAGCGTCCGAATGCGCGCTTCCGAGAGATCCGCCTCGACGGGAACCGGGCGCATCCCCCCTCAGTGTGGACCTGACGGCATCGATCAGGTAGAGTTCTTATTGGCCCCCAATCCGGGGGAGGAGATGAAACCTCTGGCCAAAATCGCCTCCGGCGGGGAGCTGTCGCGCATCATGCTCGCCATAAAGGCGCTTTGCGGCGGCAGCGAGGCAGGAAAGACACTCGTGTTCGATGAGATCGATGCAGGAATCGGTGGCCGCGTAGCCGAAGTGGTTGGCAGGCGGCTCCGCGAAGTTTCCGGCCATAACCAGGTTTTTTGTGTGACCCACCTGCCTCAGATCGCGGCCTTTGCGGGCGGACATTACAGCGTGTATAAGAAATCGAATGGAGAGCGGACGGAGACATTTATTGTGCCCCTTGATCAGCCGGCACGGGTTCAGGAACTGGCGCGCATGATGGGAGGCGAAGTGATCACGGAGACGACACGCCGCCACGCGCGCGAGATGCTGGAACTTGCAGGCAAGCAAAGCGGAAGGGAATCGCGCGCATAGACCATGTCCAGAAAGTATTTCATTGAGACTTTCGGATGCCAGATGAATGAGCTGGATTCCGAAAAGATAGCAGGGAACCTTCAACACTCGGGGCTGGAGCCGGCTGGGAATGCCGGCAGCGCGGATGTGGTCATTCTCAACACATGCAGCGTGCGCGAAAAGGCAGTTCAGAAGGTGTACGCCCGTTTGGGCACCCTGAAAAAAATGAAGTCCGCAAAGCAGGACCTGATCATCGGCGTGGTCGGCTGCATGGCCCAATTGGAAGGTAAACAAGTATTTACAAAGGCCCCTTTCGTCAATCTGGTCGCCGGACCGCAGAAAGGCCACGCAATTCCCGGCTTGATCGAGCGCGCACAGACCAATGGCGGGCGTGCCATCGATTTGCGCATGGACGACGATCCGGAGCCGCTGGAAAATGCCTACGTGCTGCGTGAGAGCCCGCGGCGCGCCGGCGTCACCATCAGTGAAGGATGCAACTGCCGCTGCAGCTTCTGTGTCGTGCCATTTACGCGCGGAAAACAACGCGACCGGGAAAGTGCCAATATCGTCCATGAAGTGGAGGAATTGGTCGCACAGGGATTTCTTGAAATCATGCTCCTCGGGCAGACCGTAAACGCATATCACGACCCGTCTTCTGACCGGCTGACGTTCGCCGGCCTTCTTCGGCGGCTGGCTTCCATCAAGGGTCTCAGGCGGATTCGTTTTACATCGCCTCATCCGAACTACTTCAACGACGACGTCATCGATGCGATTGATTCATGTCCACAGATTTGTAATCAGATTCACCTTCCTGTCCAGTCCGGGTCGACGAAAGTACTGCGCGCGATGCGTCGGGGATACTCACGCGAAGGCTACCTCGCGACCGTGGCGCGCATTCGCCGGGCCAGGCGGCCCATCGCGCTTTCCACCGACATCATTGTGGGTTTTCCTGGCGAATCCGACGCGGACTTTCGCGATACTCTTCGCCTGATCGATGAGGTACAATACGACTGTGTTTTTTCTTTCAAATACTCACCTCGACCAAATACCACGGCCCTGAAGCTGTGTGACGATCTCACCGATGAGGAGAAGGGAGACCGGCTGAAGATTCTGCAGGAAAATCAGAAGCTCATTCAATTCAACAGAAATGCAGCTTACCTGGGGCGGATCGTTGAAGTGCTGGTCGATGGCAAGGCAAAGAACAAGTTCCTGCTCGCAGGTCGCATGACCGATAACCGTATTGTCAACTTTGACGGCCCGGAAGACCTGATGGGGCAATTGGCAATGATCGAAATCACAGGTTTTGGGGCCAACAGCTTGAGCGGCACCTGGATTCAGTAACTATGGAGGGCGAATGAAAGAAATCGAGTTCAAGATAAAGGGATTGATGATGGACCCGTTGACCAATTCGCCGATTGTTGTGCTCCAGGATGCCTCCAGTGAGACTCTTCTCCCGATTTGGGTAGGCATTTTCGAGGCCAATGCCATTGCACTGCAGATTGAAAAGGTGGATACCCCGAGACCCATGACTCACGACTTGATCAAAGGCCTGCTCAATCATCTTGATGTCAGGGTTACCAAAATCGTCGTCACGGAGCTGAAAGACAATACATTTTATGCGATGATTTTTTTGGATATGGCAGGGAAAACCATCACTGTCGATTCGCGGCCATCCGACGCCATCGCTTTGGCATTGCGGACCGACTCACCCATTTTCGTCACCGATGAAGTACTCTCCAAATCATCCAGCACCTCAGCAGCCACGCCTTCCGCGGAGCGCAGCTCTCCGGAGGAGATTAAGCAATGGCTCGAAAACCTCAATCCTGAAGACCTCGGGAAGTACAAGATGTGATCCGCCGCCATGTTGGTGGTTCATATTGTAATCCATGTAGTTTCAATTGCTTACCCTAACAATATGCTCCCAGGAAACCAGGGGATCGTGACTCTTATGCCGGGGGTTCCCGGGTGTTGCCGTCATTCAAAGGATTTACCCTCTAGTTGACATAAGATATCTTATCAGAAGTAATATCGGGCTGGTCAAACATCCGTAACGGTTTTTGCTCGCTACCCTGCGGGAATCCAGCGGGTATGAACCGATCTTCTTGTCGGAGCATCCAACTGACCATGCCGGAAGGCAGCCTTACGATGCCGTCGCTTCCTCTAAACGATGCTGAGTCCCGCATTTTTCATCGGGAAGCATCCAGGTTCATGTTGGCGGTTCTTTACTGGCCATTCTTCCTATGCTAGGCTTCCCCGCAATGCGCAAGGTCGACAAACTGCTTCTTACGGCGATTATTCCTCCATTTTTAATCGCTCTGGCTGTGCTGACGTTTATTGTTTTTATGGACAGGCTCGGCCGCTTGTCGGAACTCCTGATCACTCGAAATGCGTCTGTCGAGACTGTCTTGGTCATTGCCAGTACCATTGCTCCTGGCGTGCTCATTTTTTCTCTGCCGCTTTCGTTTCTCATTGGGACCCTTATCGGACTTAGCGGGCTATCCGGAGAGAGCCAGATTACTGCGTTACGTGCCTGCGGTGTGTCGCTGCGGCGGATGTTGCGGCCGGTCGTTGGCTTGAGCATTTTGGTTGGACTCGTGACGGGTGTCATGTCTCTATATGTTCTACCCGAGACGAACGACATCTATGACAGCCTGAAAACCCTTGTCAGTGTGCGCCAGGCTACATCTCTGATCGTGCCGCGAGTCTTTAACGAAGAATTCTCGAACGTGGTTTTTTACCTTGACGATTTGTCGATCGACCGTAAGCACTGGGACCGGGTGTTTCTCGCCGATAACTCGGATTTGAAAAACCCGAGAATTGTGCTGGCCCGAGAAGGAACCTGGATCAGTGACCCTGGCGGCACCCGGCTGCAACTTCATCTCGAAAACGGCGCCATTTACGAAGTGAATCCGCAGGATCCAACAAAGGACAACATCAGCTTATTTGGCAGCACAGATCTGCCCATCAACCTTAACCATGGCGGGGCCACGGAAGCCGACAAAGGCGCGCGCAAAAAGAACCCCGCACAACAGACTACACTGGAACTTCTCCGCGGGTCGGCAGGGACCGATGCACAGCAACGGCGAGACGAGCTGGTCCAGCTTCATCAACGCCTCGCGCTTCCCTGTTCCGCATTGGGGTTTGCTCTGGTCGGGTTGTCCATGGGAATTCGCACTCGCAGAGGTGGCCGAACCTACGGATCGGTCATCAGCCTGGTGTTGGTGATGCTGTTCTGGGTGATTTTCTGGAACGGTTCACGCCTGGCCTCGGTGGGCGCACTGCCGTTATGGCTCGGAGTTTGGGGCGCGGACCTGATTCAGATTGGGGTTGGCCTAACATTGCTTGTAATTGCGGAACGGCACGGCCGCGTCCATCAGACGATCGTCGGCTGGCGCTTGAAAGCCGATGCGGAGCGTCTGGCGCGACGTTTACATCTCGGCTCCATCCGGGCTACCGTTCAGAAACTGGATGATTTTGCCATTTCATCCACGATACGGACCGCTCGCACGCGTCTTCCAAAAGTTCTCGACTCGTATATCAGCAGAGGCTTTTTGGCGTACTTTTTGTGGTCGGGGCTGGTTTGCTATTTGCTTTTCGTCGTTCTGACGCTGTTCGATTTGCTTGACGAGATTATTCGCAATCGAATCGCGGTGGTGATCGTCGTCCGCTATTTCATCTTTTTGACGCCCCAGATCCTGCTCTACGTGGTCCCGATGTCTGTTCTCCTCGCCATCCTCATCATGTTTGGGATCCTCGAAAAGGGATCCGAGGTAACCGCGATGAAGGCGGGCGGCTGGAGCTTGTATCGGATTTCCCTTCCTGTTTTCCTGATTTCGGGCTTCATCTGCGCCAGCATTTTCTTCATGCAGGACTACATCCTGCCGTATGCCAACAAGGAACAGGACGCGCTCCGAAATCTGATCAAGGCGAAGCCCGTACAAACCACCACGAAACCGCGGACATGGATCTTTGGAGAATCCGATCGCATATTCAATTACGATTACTTTGATCCCAACAAAGATGTCTTCATCGGCCTCAACATCTACGAGGTCGATCTCCGTCAGCAGGCGATCAAGCGCCGTGTCTATGCCAGACGGGCGACGATCGATCCTCAGGGCGAATGGACGCTGGAAGATGGGTGGGTGCGCAATTTTCAGCCTCGCCAAGTGGGGTTCGTCCCCATCAAGAAGGCTACCTTTGATTTTCCGGAAACGGCGAGTTACTTCGAGAAGGAAATCTTCGCTCCCAAGGAATCATCCAAGCTCACGTATCTGGAGTTAAGGAAGTACATTGATTACCTGAAGCAATCCGGCTATAACGCTACAGAATTGCTGGTAGAGCTTCACAAAAAGATCTCCTTTCCGGTGAGCTGTTTTGTCATGGCTCTGCTCGGAGTTCCCTTTTCCTTTTTCATGGGACGGAAGGGCGCCTTCTTCGGCATCACGGCAAGTGTTGCGATCGCGATGTCCTACTGGCTCGTATTCAATGTCTTCGAGCAGATGGGTGCGTATGGAATGCTATCACCGGTCCTCGCGGCATGGGCGCCGAATCTGCTGTTTGGAGCAGCCGGCCTCGCCATGTTGTTTACGATCAGAACCTGAGGCAGGCCAGGCAACACTGCTCGCCCCAAGCCAAATTCGAGATTCGAGATTCGAAATTCCAGATCGAGAATTTCGAATCTCGAATCTCGAATCATTGCATCCATCATGCTCTCGGATGGAAGCGCCGATAAACCTGCCTGAGTCTTTCGCGGGTAATATGAGTGTAGATCTGCGTGGTTGAAATATCCGCATGACCCAACATAACCTGCACCGATCTCAGGTCGGCGCCGTTCTCCAGCAGATGGGTAGCGAACGAATGCCGCAGCATGTGAGGACTGAGCGGCTTCCGAATGCCTGCCTTTCTGCCGTAGGCACGCAGTTCTTTCCAAAACCCCTGGCGCGTCATGGGGGAACCTCTGCGGGTCACGAACAGAAAGTTGTTTTGGCGAAGCTTGAGAAGTGACGGGCGGGCGGTATGCAGATATTCCTTCACCCACCGCACAGCTTCGGCTCCGATCGGCACAATTCGCTCCTTGCCTCCCTTCCCCATGCAGGAAAGGACACCCAGGTCAGCGTCCAGCTGTACTATTTGAAGGCGAATGAGCTCGCTCACGCGCAAGCCGGAGGCGTACAGCACTTCAATCATGGCACGGGCGCGCATGCCTTGCGGTGTTGTCACGTCGGGAGCGAGCAGCAGCATCTCGACCTCCTTATTGGTGAAAAATCGCGGTAGAGGTTTCATGGGGCGAGGCGACTCGAGGTTTTCGCTCGGATCAACCGCGATCACGCGGTCGCCCGTGAGATAGCGATAGAAACCTCGTGCCGCATTCAAGGCCCGCGCTGCGGATCGAGACGACAGTCCCCCGAGCCGGAGAGCCTGGCTCCAACGGACGATCTCATCGCGTCCCATCTGAGTTAGGGAGAGCCCTTCTCCATCGGCGAACGCCTCGAGCTTCCTAAGATCCCGAAGGTAGGCAATGATGGAATTCTGCGCCAGCCCTTTTTCGACGCGCAGGTACACCTCGTATTCCGCCAGCCAGTTGCGCTTCATAGCAGTTTTCCTGCAGCTCGCAACACAATCTGAGAAAGCTGCCTTGCCTCGTCAACCTGAACCAGGCGCAGCAGGGGCAGAATGCTTGCCATGCCGACGCCGATCGCGATACCCAGGTGCAGGAGAAGTCCGAGTGTGCCGTGCGAGGGAAAAACGCGCAGCGCGCCGTAATAAGCCAGGAGCGCTGCTGATCCCATGATCAGTGATGCGCAAACAATGCGCAGGTAGATCCACAATTCCCCCCAGCCCCATTGTACCCCTGTACGTCTGCTGAAACTTCGAGTAAGCAATACAAGGTTGAACCAGGATGCGACGGCTGTTGCGAAGGCGAGCCCGAGGAAGCCGAGCGCCCCGATGAAAAGAAAATTGAGTCCGATTTTGACTCCCACGGTGGCCACGCTCAGGCGCACGGGCGTTTTCGTGTCGCTCAAAGCATAGAAAGTCGGCACGAGAATCTTGACCCCGGAATATGCAAAGAGAGCCAGAGAATAAAAAAGCAGCGCTTGACTGGTAAGCTCGGTATCGGCCGGAAGAAATTTCCCTCGCTGGTAGAGCAGCGCGACCACCTCGTGGCGAAACAGAATCAGACCTACTGTTGCGGGAAATGTCAGGCATGCGGCGAGTCGCAGGCTGGACGTGACGGTGCGGGAGAGCTTTCCTATGTGGTTGCGAGCCGCGTGGAAGGAAACGGCAGCAAGAGACGAGGTCGCGATGGCCACGGCGAACAAGCCAATAGGAAGCTGAATCAGCCGGAAGGCATAATTGAGGTAGGACACCGGCCCATTTCCAAAGTGCGAAGCGAGGTGCGTGTCGACTGCGATGTTGACCTGTGTGGCGGATAACCCGACAAGCGCCGGCAGCATGAGCATCGCGATCTGTCTAACGCCGGGATCGCCGAAATCGACCAGCGGTCGAAATCGAAAGCCAAGCCGATACGCCGAAGGCACCTGGATCAAGAACTGGCTCGCTCCTCCCACTAATGCGCCGATTGCCATAGACACCACGGGTGCCAACCCGAGACCCGGCATCAGCGGAGAGAGAAAGACTCCGGCCAGGATCGAGCATATGTTGAATGCGGAGGGCGCCATCGCGGGGACGAAGAACTTGCCGCTCGCGTTCAGCATGGCCATGACAGCTGCCGCCAGAGCCACGCAAAGCAGGAAGGGCGACATAATGCGCGTCATCTGAACCGTCAGCTCGAACTTTCCGGGACTTGAAGAAAGGTCGCCCGCGAAAAGGAAGACAAACCAACGGGCGCCGAAATAGAACAGGAGTGTAATTGCTGACAGGACGATGGCCAAGGCGTTTGTGACCCGGCTGGCCAGAAGCCACGCCTCTTCTTTGCCTTTCTCGGTAAGGCGACGCACCAGGGTGGGAACAAATGCTGAACTGAGGGCACCTTCGGCGAATAGGTCCCGCAACAGGTTTGGAATTCGAAAGGCGATATTGAACGCATCCGTGTAGTAGCCGGCCCCAAAATACCCGGACATAATCATTTCGCGACCGACGGCCAAAACCCGGCTTATGATCGTCGCGGCGGTGATGGATCCCGCGGCGCTCAACAAATTCGTATTGTCAGTTGAATAAAACTCAGCCAAAGAGCTTGATGTCGATTCCGCTTGCCCGATAGAGGTCATCAATCCGCAGACCGTTCCTTGACTGGCTAGATCAGCTATACTACCATAACCGCGCAATGCGGCAATGCGTTGATTTGTTTAGCTTTCTTGGGCAAGGGAGCGCGCGTTCACACGCGCTGCCCGTTGCGGCGTCGCTTTTCTGCGAATTGAATTAAGCCATGAAACTTTCAGAAATTGCCACCAGACTCGGCTGCCGAATGCAGGCCGAAAACGATGTTGAAATTCTTGGAATTGCCGGGATCGAAGAGGCGGGGCCAGGTGAGCTCACCTTTGTCTCCAATCGAAGGTATGTTCAACACATCAAGCACACAAAAGCGTCGGCGATTATCCTCGACCTCGACTTGCCGGAGGTGCCAATTCCGAGCCTCCGAACGACAAATCCTTATCTCGCTTTTGCGCACGCTCTAGAACTCTTCTATGAGCCGATCGTTCCTGAGAGTGGCATTCACCCTTCCGCGGTTATTGCAGCCGGCGCGCGCATCGGTCCGGGAGCGAGCATTGGCCCCTTTGTGGTCATCGGAAACGGATGCATACTGGGGGCTCACGCCACCATCTACCCTCATGTCGTTCTTTATCCCCGCGTTTGCCTTGGAGATGACGTGATTCTTCACGCCGGCGTCGTGATCCGTGAATTGTGCCAGATTGGCAATAGAGTGATCATTCAAAACGGTGGCGTTATCGGCAGCGACGGGTTCGGGTTCGCTCCGGTGGGAGATGGAACCTACTACAAGATCCGCCAGACGGGCCGCGTCTTGATCGACGACGACGTCGAAATCGGAGCGAATACCACGATCGATCGCGCCGCGGTCGGGGACACCAGAATAGGACGCGGCGCCAAGCTGGACAATCTGGTTCAGATCGGGCATGGAGCTCAAGTAGGAGAGAACTCAGTTCTGGCCGCGCAGGTCGGCGTGGCGGGTTCGACCAAGCTGGGAAGAAATGTTCAGGCGGGCGGACAGGCAGGCTTCGCGGGCCACCAGGAGGTTGGTGATGGGGCTGTCATTACCGCTCAGAGCGGCGTACACGGAGAAATTGACGCGGGTGCAGTGGTCTCGGGCAGCCCGGGGTTTGACAACGAGCTCTGGCGACGTTCGGTTTTGATTTTTCAGAAGCTTCCGGAATTGTACCACCAGGTTCGCGCTCTCGAAAAGGCCGTGGAGGCATTGAAGGCGCAACTCTCCGGACGTGACGCGAATACACCGCGATAGGCAACTCTTTGATTCAGGAGACTCTTCAGATGACGAAGAAATATGTTTATGTTTTTGCGAACGGTAAGGCAGACGGGCAAGGCGATATGAAGGATTTGCTGGGCGGCAAGGGAGCAGGCCTGGCGGAGATGACGAATGCAGGCTTGCCCGTGCCTCCCGGGTTTACGATTACTACCGAAGGCTGCAACGCGTACCTGGCTTCCGGCGAGAAATTTCCCGACGGCATGTGGGAACAAGTTCTTGCCGCTCTTGCTCAGGTCGAAGATGCCACCGGCAAAAAGTTCGGTAGCTCGTCCAACCCACTGCTGGTTTCGGTCCGGTCGGGCGCAAAGTTCTCAATGCCGGGAATGATGGACACTGTTCTCAACCTGGGCCTTAACGAGTCGACACTGCAAGGCCTGGCGAAGCTGACGGCGAACGATCGATTCGCCTACGATGCCTACAGGCGCTTCATCCAGATGTTCGGGAAAATCGTGCTCGGGGTCGACGCCGAGCTGTTCGAAAAGGCGCTCTCGGCCGCAAAGCGCAAGGCACGCGCCAAACTCGACACCGATCTCACCGCGAGCGATCTCAAGCAGGTATGCCAGGAGTTCCGTCAGATCGTTCGCCGGCAAACCGGAAATGATTTTCCGGAAGATCCGCAACGCCAACTGCAGGAAGCCATCAAAGCTGTTTTTCGTTCCTGGAACGGAGATCGGGCCAAGGCCTACAGGCGCCGGGAGCACATTGCCGATGATTTGGGTACGGCGGTCAACATCGTGACAATGGTGTTCGGCAACATGGGCAGTGATTCAGGCACGGGCGTGGCTTTCACGCGCGATCCCGCTACCGGGGCGAAAGAACTCTTTGGAGACTATCTGACCAACGCGCAGGGTGAGGATGTCGTAGCTGGTATTCGCACTCCGAAACATATCAGAGAGTTGGAACACGACATGCCTGAGATTTACGCGCAATTTCTGGAGGTCGCGAAAAAACTCGAGAACCATTATCGCGATATTCAGGACATGGAATTCACGATCGAGCGCGGCAAGCTCTGGATGCTTCAAACAAGAAACGGCAAGCGAACGGGACCGGCCGCCATCAAGATTGTCGTCGACATGGTTCGGGAAGGATTGATCGATGAGAAGACCGCCGTTCTAAGGGTGCCTCCAAGCGACCTGGACCAACTCCTGCACAAGACGATTGATCCCAAGGCCAAGCTCAACATTCTGACCAAGGGGATCAACGCCAGTCCCGGCGCCGGTTCCGGACGAGTCGTTTTCACTCCGGAGGAGGCGGAGGCGATGGCTGAAAAGAAAGAAAAGGTCATCCTGGTGCGGAGAGAGACCTCGCCTGAGGACGTGCGCGGCATGGATGCCGCCCAGGGAATTCTGACCTCGACCGGAGGGCCGACGAGCCATGCCGCGGTTGTGGCGCGCGGATGGGGCAAACCTTGCATCGTAGGGGCCGGTGCCCTCAACATCGACTACGATAAGAATGAATTCACCGTGAACGGTACGCGCGTGCGCCGCGGCGATTGGATCACTGTGGATGGAACGACCGGGAACGTCATTCTGGGCCAGGCTCCTCTCGTGGATCCCGAGCTGGGGGAAGATTTCAAGCTGCTGATGTCATGGGCGGACAAGTATCGCCGGCTTGGGGTCCGCACCAACGCCGACACCCCTGGAGATGCCCGGGTGGCGCGAGGTTTTGGCGCTGAAGGAATCGGGCTGTGCCGTACGGAACATATGTTCTTTGAAGGAAATCGCATCGATCTCATGAGGCAGATGATTCTCGGCTCGCTTGATTACAAACGGATCGAGAAGAGTTTGGATGCGCTGGCAGAGGAACTCAAGCGCAATCTCCCGGCCGATAAACGCAAGGAGTTGTTGCATCAGCGAAAGCAGCTTCAGAAAGAAATTGTCGAACCCAAGAAGTTATACATAGGCGGTCTCGATCAGCTCTTAAAGCTTCAACGCAAGGATTTCGAGGGAATCTTCACCGCCATGGATGGCTATCCGGTGACCATACGCACGCTCGATCCGCCGCTGCATGAGTTCCTTCCCCACACGGAGGAAGAAACGCGCAAGCTGGCGCGCAAACTAAAGGTGCGGCCGCAGCATCTGTGGGAACGGGTTCAATCGCTCCACGAAGCCAATCCAATGCTGGGTCATCGCGGCTGCAGATTGGGAATTGTCTTCCCGGAAATCACGGAGATGCAGGCGCGCGCCATTTTTGAAGCCGCCGTTAATGTCAAGAAGCGAGGCATCAAGGTATTGCCCGAGATCATGATCCCGCTGGTTGCGGATCAGGCAGAGCTGAAATTGCAGGCGGATGTAGTGCGCCGGGTTGCCGGTGAAGTTTTTGCGAAGGCCTCGCAAAAACTTGATTATCTGGTCGGCACCATGATTGAACTGCCTCGCGCGGCGCTTACTGCCGACAAAGTCGCTGAAGTAGCCGAATTCTTCTCCTTTGGCACAAACGACCTCACGCAGACCACGTTCGGGATTTCGCGTGACGATTCAGGCAAGTTCCTGCCTTACTACATCGACCATCGGATCTTCAAATACGATCCCTTTCAAGTGCTCGACCGCGAAGGAGTAGGCCAGTTGGTCAGGATGGGCACGGAGAAAGGCCGTAGTACAAGGAGCAATCTGAAAGTGGGGATTTGCGGAGAGCATGGCGGCGAGCCCTCGTCAGTGATTTTCTGTCACTCCGTGGGGCTCAATTACGTATCCTGCTCGCCCTATCGGGTGCCGATCGCTCGTCTCGCTGCAGCCCATGCGGCGCTTGGCTCAGAGGGCACCGTTTCGCGCACCGCTTAGGGGAATGGTGAGTGCCGAGGACTGAGTGCTGAGCGAGCCCGACGGGGCTTTGACTCGGCACTCAGAAGCCGGCGCTTCTTTGAGACTCTTGGAGTCTTCGAGGTTCGTCTTGCCATTCAATCATGCCATCCGAATCTCAGAAAATGCTAAACAGCCACCAGAGTCCGGCACATATGGTAATTAGTCGTAATACTCGAGTCCGAGGTGCGTGATCAGCTCCTCGCCTCGCAGGTAGCGCAGTGTATTCTTCAGTTTCATCAGTTGAATAAACAAGTCGTGCTCCGGATAAAGTTCGGGGGCGCACATCGGGCTCTTGAAATAAAAAGAGAGCCATTCCTGGATTCCCTTCATGCCGCACCGATGAGCCAGGTCCATAAACAGCACCAGGTCAAGGACGATCGGCGCCGCCAGTATGGAGTCGCGACACAGGAAATCCACTTTGATCTGCATCGGGTACCCAAGCCAGCCGAAGATGTCGATGTTGTCCCAGCCTTCCTTGTTGTCGCCGCGCGGCGGATAGTAGTTGATGCGCACGAGGTGCGTAAAGTTGGAATAGAGGTCCGGGTAAACGTTAGGTTGCAGGATCTGTGACAACGCCGAGAGTTTGCTCTCCTCTTTGGTCTTGAACGACTCCGGATCGGCGAGAACCTCTCCGTCGCGATTGCCCAGGATGTTTGTGGAGAACCAGCCGTTCAATCCCAAAAGTCGCGACTTGAGGCCGGGCGCCAGTATCGTTTTCATCAGGGTCTGGCCGGTCTTGAAATCCTTGCCGCAGATCGGCACGGCGCGTTCGTTCGCAAGATCGAGCAGCGCCGGAATGTCTGCGCTGAGGTTGGGGGCGCCATTGGCGTAGGGGATTCCGGCTTTGATTGCCGCGTATGCATAAATCATGCTGGGCGCGATCGAGGGATCGTTCTTGAGCATCCCTTTCTCAAAACTGGCAATGGTCTGGTGCACAGGCTTTCGCCTGAGGAAAATTTCGGTACTGCCGCACCACACCATGACTAGCCGGTCGAGCTTGTTTTTTTTCTTGAAATTGAGAATGTCTTCCTGGACCTGTTCTGCCAGCACCATCTTGTTTGGCGCCTTCTTGACATTCGGCCCGTCCAGGCGTTTCACATAATTCCGATCGAAAGCGGCGGGCCAGGGACGAATCTTCTGCAAGGCAGGCTTGACGGAGTCGAGCAAACTGCGTTCCAACACCCCGGCGTTCAGGCCGGCGTGATATACGTCCGCCGTGAAGATGTCCCATCCGCCAAACACCAGCTGATCCAGAGATGCGAGCGGTACGAACTTTTTGATGGCAGGAACACGGTGTTCCGTTCGTTTGCCGAGGCGAATCGTGCCCATCTGGGTCATCGATCCGATCGGCTTGGCAAGCCCCTTCTTGACCGCCTCGACACCAGCGATAAAAGTGGAAGTAACAGCGCCCATTCCGGGTAACACCACGCCCAATCTGCCACGCGCGGGCTCAATCTTGATTCCCTTTGAGATCATGTTCATGTTCCTCTGCACGGACGGCGCGCTGAATGCGCAATCCTGGTTTATGAATCCATTCAACCGGTCTTTTCCAAAACAATTTGCGAAATGTCCGCCACACGTAGAAAAAGTCGGGACAATTCTCCAAGAAGTGAGAGACGATTCTCGCGAACGGCTCGATTCTCAGACATCACGAGAACCTGTTCAAAAAAGTCATCGACATCGCCGCGCAGAGAAGCCATGAGGCGCAAGGCCTCTAGATACTGGCGGCTCTTCCCGGCGGCCTCCACACCGGGAAGAATTTCCCGATATTTTCCCCACAGCCCGATCTCCGCATTATCGCTCATCAGCGCAACATTGGGGCTGCCCGGAGGCGTACCAGACTGGGCAAGGATGTTCATGACTCGCTTAAAACTCGATGCAAGAGCCAGAAAGTCGGGTTCTTGGCGCATTTCCTGTAACGCACGCACGCGCTCCAGCGCATCCACCGGATCATCAAATCCGACGGCCAGCGCGGCGTTGACGCAATCATAAGCCAAACTCATCTCCTCGAAGAGAAATCGAAGTCGCCCTTCGAAGAACCGCAGGAGTTCTGCCTGGGTCTCGCCTTCATGCTTGCCCAGCGCCTGCAGGCTCCAGGATATCAGTTGCCGGAGCGAAGCGCTGATGCGATGATCAAGCATGATCTTCAGCACGCCGTTACCCTGTCGGCGTACGGCGAACGGGTCTCTGGAACCGGATGGAATCAGGCCGGCCGAGAAGCAGCCGCAAATCGTATCCAGCTTGTCTGATAGAGCGAGCACGGCGCCGGCAAGCGTTGAGGGCGACGGAGATCCCGAACTCTTCGGCATATACTGCTCATATACGGAACGCCAGATCTTTTCGGGATACCCCTCGGCTCGCGCATACAACCCGCCCACGATCCCTTGCAGGTCCGTGAACTCCTTGACCATCTCCGTCACGAGATCGCACTTGAGCAGGTGAGCGGCCGCTTCAAGTTCCTGAGGTTCACCCGTGCATCCCGCCGCGGCGGCTATGGGCGGCAGGATTGCCACCACACGCTGAGTCTTGTCGAAATACGAACCGAGCTTTTGTTGAAATAGGACAGTCCGAAGCGAGGCTTCGCGGTCGCCGATGGGTATCTTGCGATCCGTGTTCCAAAAAAACTCCGCGTCCGCAAAGCGCGCGCGCAGAACACGCTCATGCCCTGCCCTGATTTTCCCACCAGGATCCGCCGGCAGATTGATTACCGCGAGAAAAACCGGAAGCAGTCGCCCGTCCTCGTTGAGAACCGAAAAATACTTCTGATGCTCCCTCATGACGGTAACCAGGATCTCGTCGGGAAGCTCCAGAAACCTTCGGTCAAAAGCGCCGCATACCACCGAGGGGTTCTCGTTGAGATTGACGACCGTTTCCAACAGATCGTCATCCGTGAGCAGGCGTCCGCCCGCGGCTGCTGCGGCATTGGCCAGGGCCGCAACGATTTTTTCCTTGCGTTCTGCCTGATCGACGATCACACCGTTATCGCGCAGCGCCTCGCGTAACGACGACAAGCTCGTGACCGGGATTCTGGATTTCCCCAGGAAGCGGTGCCCCGATGTGTAGCGGGAAGAAACGATATCGGCGACCTTAAACTTGACGACCTTGCCGGCGTATATGGCTACGATCCAACGCAGCGGCCTGGCAAAACGAAACTTGTCTGGACTCCAATACATGGTCTTCGGGAACTGAAGTTTCTGGAGCGCGGCTGGAATGACACGTTCCAGTACTTTGTCTGTCTTTTCTCCTTTATGCTTGCGCACGACGGACAGGTATTCGCCTTTGGGAGTCTCGATGACTTTCGTTTTGGAGAGTGCCATTCCGTTCTTTTCCGCAAAAGCGGACGCGGCCCTAGTCGGGTTGCCTTCGGAATCAAACGCCACGCGGCGCGGAGGCCCCATGATCGTCTCCGATAGGTCATCCTGACGCGCGGGCACGTTGTCCAACGCGACGATAATGCGGCGCGGTGTGTACCACACGGCACTCACGGACCCCGGAAGACGCTCGGCCCGCAGACCCGCCACCAATTGCTGTGCCAACTGCTGCGCGGCGCCCTCGATCAATGAGGCCGGTAGTTCTTCAGTTCCGAGTTCGACAACCAGTTCCGCATTTTCCATAGGGAAGTCTCAGGGTCGCCCTGCCGAATCAACAGATCCACCGGCATCTGGGTTTTGAATCATGGGAGCCACATCATCCCGACGACCCGCGACATAACGGCGGGCCACTTCGCAGGCGAGTTGCCTCACCCGGGCAATCAAACCGACACGTTCCGTCGCGCTGATCGCCGCGCGGGAATCGAGCAGATTGAAAGTGTGGGAGCATTTCAGGCAGTAATCATAGGCAGGCAACACCAGGTCAAGAGCCAGAAGCCGTTTGCATTCCTCTTCGTATGACTGGAAGAGTCCAAAGAGCATGGGAACGCCCGCGGCTTCGAAATTGTACTTGGAAAACTCAACCTCTTCGCGATGGCGTACATCTCGATAGCTCAGCCCATCGGTCCAGACGAGATCGTAGATGCTGTCGACTTCGGCGATGAACGTGCCGATGCGCTCGAGCCCATAGGTAATCTCGCAACTCACGGGGTCAAGATCTATGCCCCCGGCCTGCTGAAAGTAAGTGAACTGCGTGATTTCAAGACCGTCAAGCAGGACCTGCCAGCCGATGCCCCACGCTCCCAACGTCGGCGATTCCCAGTTGTCCTCTTCGAAACGCAGATCATGCTCTCGCAGATCGATTCCAAGAGCCTCGAGGCTGCGAAGGTAGAGATCTTGAGAGTTGGAGGGCACCGGCTTGAGAATTACCTGGTACTGGTAGTGTTTTTGAACACGATTTGGATTATCCCCATAGCGTCCGTCCGTCGGCCTCCGAGAGGGCATCACATAAGCCACCCGATACGGTTCGGGTCCGAGAACACGAAGGAAAGTCTCAGGGGCCATGGTGCCGGCGCCGACTTCGAGATCGTACGGTTGTTGGAGAGCGCATCCATGCCGGTCCCAATAGCGTTCCAGTGCCAGGATAATCTGTTGAAAGTTCTTAGCCTGCATATGATCTACCCGTTGCTGAGAATTTCCCTCAAGGGGCCGTAAGACTTGAGTCGTTTTTCCAGATGCCATTCGAGCAGTTTTTGCGTCAATCGTTCCAAGTCGCGCGGCCCAGCACCGGGCTGGACGCAGGAGACAAACTGTCTCGGAGAAAGTTCCAGCATTCCGCGCAACAAGCTGGCGGCTTCGCGCCCGATCCGAATCCCGCGCTCCTCCGCGCAAGCCCTGCAGCGTCCCTGGCCAGCCTCCAACCATGCATAAAACCCATCATCTTTAACACATCTGCCGCAAGCCGGGCAATAGTCATAATTGGGAAGCCAGCCGTTGAGTTTCAACGCCCAAAGTTCAAAATAGCGCACCAAAGCATGGTTTACGCCATCGCGTTCCCCTGCTTCCAGAACCGCCAGCACAAGCCGGAAAAGGAGTGCGCTCGGACTGTTTTCGGGCGCCAGTTCCTGCGCGAGCTCCGCCACGTAACTGAAACCATAGAGTCGATCCAGTGTCGGGTTTTTGCCAAGGTAAGAGTGCATCATCTCACACTGCAGTACACGCGCGAGGTCACTTCCTTCCTTCGCAAACAATTGAACTCGAACATGGGTGAGGGGTTCCAGGCTTGAGCCAAAGCTGCTGCGCGGCTTTTTGACTCCCCGAGCCACGGCCCGCAAAGTCCCAAGCTCCCGTGTCAGAAAGACAACTATACAATCCGCCCCAATGAGCGCGTACTGCCGCAGGACGATGGCCTCCGTCTCACGTGCCTGCATGGAAAAGCGCTATCCGAAGAACTATTGTGGAGCCGCGATCCAGCAGAACATTGCGTGCCACGAGGGTGGCCCGATGATCCCAGTCCGATGCCATCTGCGGATCGATGCGAAAGAAAACAAAACCGCGCCGCTGCTCCGCAGGAGCAATCGGAGCATCTCCGAGAGCCATTTTCCCCAAATCCTGTCGAGCTGCGCGGTCGTTTCTCACGGAATACATTCGAATGCGGCGTTGTCTGTAGTAGCGATTAAAGACCTCAGAAACGGTCATACTGTGAAAGTCACGATCTCCGATGCGAAGCACCCACGAAGCCGGTTGCATGCTTACGGATCGTGTGCGCGAGTTGCTGACTTCCATCCAGATTGCCGCGATGCCGATCTCCGGAAGATTGTCGTCGAAATACTGTAGATACTCCGCCTCGCTCCGGATTGGCCGCACTCCCATGTCGATTCCCTCCACGCGAGTGCTCAATATCTCCTGATTTGGATACGAAGGCACGGCGCGAGGAACTTGAAGGGTTGCGCACCCTGCCACAATTCCAGCCACCGCGGCCAGGGAGGCCAATACGTGAGCTTGCCGTCGGTGCACGGTCGAATAAGGGTGCGTGCGAGCAGCTCGGCAGGCACATCGCCTGTCTGACGCATTCTGGGAGCGATGACCGATCCAGGGCCGACGGCTAGCGCGAGACATTTCGTTTGCGGTTCCCGACGCCTCAGGCACCTTCCAGCGGATCGTGCAGCTGAATTTCATCGACAATTCGCTTTTTATGCCGCACAAGGGAATACAGGCGCGACACGGGTCCCATAAAAACGAACGCCAATGCAACCAGGAGCAGAGTCCAACGGGAGTAGGCATAAATCAAGGCCACCAGCAACGCGAGGACCAGAATAATCAAATGTGACCTGCTGCCCAGAGTCAGATTCTTGAAGCTGTTGTAGCGAATCGTACTGATCATCAGAAGCGCCAGAAAAAAGACAGCTCCGACGAAGAGACCGCCGCCCAAGGGATTTGAGATGGGATCGCCGAAGAAGTGGACCAATGCGGCGATGGTTCCTCCGCCTGCCGGAATCGGCAAACCCACAAAGTGCTTGAATCGTCCCGCCTGTACGTTAAAGCGAGCCAGCCGCATGGCGCCGCAAATAGTAAACGTAAACGCGGCAATCCAGCCGAGGCTGTAATCTACGCTTTGAAAGCCCCAGCAAAACGCCAGAAGCGACGGAGCGATGCCGAAAGAAATCACGTCTGCCAGGGAATCTAGCTGCAGACCGAAACCGGAAGTCGAGTTGGTCAGGCGTGCGATCTTGCCGTCCAATGTATCGAGAATGATGGCGGCTCCGATAGCTTGCGCGGCATGATCATAACTTCCATGCATTGCGCAGATGATCGCGTAGTATCCGCAGAAGATGTTTCCGACAGTTAGCAGGCTCGGAAGAATGAAAACGGAGCGCCCTAGTCGCTTCTTGGGTTTCCCGACACCGCTTTCCGGCTGTTGCATTGGAAGCCTCATTCAGAGGACCTCGCCAATAACGGAACTCCCGCCTCGGACCCGATCGCCTACCTTCACGAGTATCTTCACTTGCTCGGGCAAAACCACATCTACGCGCGATCCAAAGCGGATCAGACCGAACAGTTCTCCTCGTGTCAGATGGTCTCCGATGCGTTTCCAGCATATCACGCGGCGCGCGAGTAACCCAGCGATTTGCTTGACGACCACGCGGCCGCAAGCGCTGCGAATCGTCAGAATATTCTGCTCATTGACGCGCGACGCCTCGTCGTCGTATGCGGCTTTGAACTTTCCGCGCCTATACTCGAACTCCTCGAGTTTCCCTGCAATGGGAACGCGCGTGACGTGCACATTGAATATATTGAGGAATATGCTGATGCTCCGCCCCTCAGACAGGGAGCGGATCATGACGATCTTCCCGTCTGCGGGGGAGACGACCAGGTTTTCTCCTCCGGGGATCTGCCGCGACGGGTTGCGGAAAAAGTAGGCGACAAAGGCGGCGAGCACCAAAAACACGAGGGTGACCACACGCAGGCCAAACCAGGCGGAGGCTGCTGCGAACAGCAGGCTCGGAATGATGAAACGGTACGCGTCCTTTGTCATCGTGGGTTCTGCCGCCAGTTCGGTATAGTCGGATCCACAGGCGCCGCGAGACGTGGAAGGCGCACACAGTCCACACTATTCCGGATCAAACACGTGAAAGTCAGGAGCCAGCTTTCATTTCCTTTTTGTACCTTTGAACGATGGAGTACATTTGATCCTTAAGCAGCAACTTTTTCTTTTTCAGCGTGACCTCCTGCAATCTTTCCTCATCGCTCAGATGATGGCGGCGATTCAAAAGCTCGAGCTGACTGTCATAGGATTGGTGTTCTGCGGCAAGGCGTTTGAACTCCTCATCCTTCGTCAATAATTGCTGACGGAGTTCAGCCTCACCTATTTGGATGTTCATGGGGAATCCCCTCCTCTCTGTTCTGTGACGTATCCTCGTAGTTGATCGAATTCCAGGGTCTTCTCAGAGTACGAGTATTCCATTTGCGCCGCGTGAAAAAGGCTCCGGCGCCCAGTCTCTCAAAATACAAATGCTGCGGCAAGTGTTGCAGCATGATCACCGCAGAGCCCCTCGCGTATCAGGAGTTCCAGCCATTTTGAGCGCGGCGGGCCCGCCCAAGCCCAGGCATGCGTGGTTGTTTCGCGCGCGAAAGCGTTCGAATCCGAAATCGACAAGCCGCGAGATAAGATGGTTGAACGTCATACCACGGGCTGCCCAGAGCTTGGGGTACATGCTGATGGATGTGAAGCCCGGCATCGTATTGATCTCGTTGAGCCAGACGGTGTCCGTCTTGCGATCCAGGAAAAAATCGACACGTGCCAGTCCGGATCCATCGATGACCTTGAATGCGCCGCGCGCGAGATCGCGCACCTGTTCGGCCGTACTCTTGCTGATTTCGGCGGGGATCTGCACTCTGCTCCGGGGGTTCATGTACTTGGCTTCGTAATCATAAAACTCATTTCCCGAAAGCACCTCACCCACGCCGGAAGCCTCGGGCTCATCGTTCCCCAGGATTGCGCACTCCAGCTCGCGTGCATCAATCCCTTTTTCAATGATGATCTTGCGATCGAAGCGAGCGGAAGACAAGAGGGCGTCACAAAACTCTCCTGCATGGTGAATCTTATGCACTCCCACCGAAGATCCAAGATTCGCCGGTTTGCAGAAGATCGGGTAGCCGAACTGCGCCTCAACCTCATGGCGCAAGCTCTCGAGTCTATCCTCCAGTCCTTGCATCGATTCCACACGAAACGGGACGATCGGCAATGATGCCTGAGCGAATAGCCGCTTCATGACATCCTTATCCATCCCCACGGCCGATGCAAGCACCCCGCACCCGACATACGGTATCCCGGCGATCTCCAACAGCCCTTGAATCGTCCCATCCTCGCCGTAAGGGCCATGCAAAAGAGGAAAGACGATTTCCGGATAGTCCTCGGAATCATGCCGTTCCAAATGAAGCCCCGGGGCAAAAAAATGCGCCGCGTTTGCGGTCCCACTGGAAAACAATCGGACATGGTCCGACACATCCTGCGACAGCATGTTGCGCAGTTCTGCCGCATCGGCAAGCCTGCCGGTCCTGGTTATTCCGATTGCAAAGACTTCGAATTCCTCCGGATTGAGCGCAGCAATCACCGAGGCCGCGGAGGAGAGAGAGACCTCATGCTCGCCGGATTTGCCACCAAACAAGATGCCTAGGCGCACCTTACGCTTTGCCATTGCCATTCCCAATCGTCTTCATTTCATTCTGGGCATGCTGCTGGTATGCCTTGATGATCAGACGCACCAGATGATGCCGTACCACGTCACTCTCATTGAAATAGCAGAACGCCAGTTCTTGGACTTTGCCGAGAATATCCTGGGCCTCCACGAGTCCGGAATTGCGCTCGAGAGGCAGGTCGATCTGGGTGATGTCGCCGGTAATCACAGCCTTTGAATGCAGGCCGATGCGCGTGAGAAACATCTTCATCTGCTCGGAAGTCGTGTTCTGCGCTTCATCGAGGATGATAAATGCATCGTTGAGGGTTCTTCCGCGCATAAAAGCCAGTGGCGCGATTTCGATGACTCCTGTTTCCAGATAACGCTGGATTTTCTCAGCTTCCATGAGAATGTAAAGCGCGTCATACAGCGGGCGAAGGTAAGGGTTGATCTTCGCTTCCAGATCGCCGGGAAGGAAACCCAGTCTTTCCCCTGCTTCGACGGCTGGACGTGTCAGCACAATCCGTGACACGCTCTTTTCGAGTAAGTAGGTTAATGCCATGGCGACTGCCAGAAAAGTCTTTCCGGTCCCGCCGGGCCCGATGGCAAACACGATGTCGTTCTGGCGAATCGCCTCGACATAGCGCCGCTGATTCAAACTCTTGGGAGTGACTTGTCGCTTGCCGCCCGCCAAAAGCTGCATCTTGGGGAAAAAATCATGCAGGGACAGCGCCGCATCCTCGGCGATTTGCTTGAACGCCGATTTCAGGTCCCCATTGGTAATTGTGTGTCCTTTGTCGACAAGGCCTGCGAAATCGAGCAGAATGCGCTCCAGCAGGTTCACGCTTTGCTCGTCCCCGTCGATCGTCAGCGATGAGTCACGCGCCTGGATCGTCACGGCGAAAAGGCTTTCCAAATATCTTAGATTCTCGTCGAGGGGCCCAAAAAGCAGTTGCAGACTGCGATCCGACAGAAGAACTTTTTTCATCTAAGGGCTGATCTAACCTCGCAAAGAATATGGAAGAGGCGAAGATAAATTGCATCTCCGCTGCGATCGGCGGCGGGGCACACCCAAGAAGGCATATTTTGCATGTCCGAAATCATCTTAGGATTCGACCCCTCTCAAGTCAACTCTAAAATAGCATTTGACTTGTAGTTTAAGCCTTTGTAATATAACTTGTTTGCCGGAAGCTCTACAGGGAGCAGGCGCGGCACAATCTAAGTTGAGGAGTGGCACGAATGGCGAATCACGCATCGGCGATCAAAGCGCACCGTCAGAGCCTTGTTCGAAAGAACAGGAATCGAAGCAACCGAAGCAGCCTCCGGACAGCTTTGAAGGCCTTCTCCGAGAAACTTGACGCGGGCAACCATGCGGATTCCCAGGCCTCACTGCCGCGTTTGTATTCCGACGTTGACTGCGCCGTGCGCAAAGGCGTCTTGAGCAAGAATGCCGCAGCGCGGCACAAATCCCGCCTTTCCAAACACTTGAATTCTGCGGCTGCTGCCGCCCACGGCAAGTAGAGGCACATCGCGCGCGCCGGCTCCGTGCGCATCCCCCAACAGCATCATAGCGAACAGATCAAGTGCTCGAGTAGCAGGCGCTCGTCCGGGCTGGAGGATTTGAATTTACGATCGACGCGTGCCACGTGCCGGTATAGAGTGCGGGCGGTTTCGAGATCTATTGCTTTGGCATGGCGCATCAGCTCCGGCAAGAAATAAGTATTCTTCCATTGAAGAGCCGTCGAAATATCTTGCTGGCTGCGGCCCTGCGAGATGAGTTCCTTGGCGATGATCAGGTGCCGAAAATGCCGGGCCATCATGGTGACGACATACAGCGCCGGCTCACCTGCCTCCAGCAGGTTTCCCAGCAGTTTGAGAGCCAGCTTACGATCCCTTTTCCCCATTGCCGTGGTCAGCTCAAATATGCCGTGCTGCCGACTTGCCTGAACCAGCGTCAGGATGTCCGCTTCCTTGATCTCTTTCTGCTCGCCCGCATAGAGGCAGAGCTTTTCGAGCTCGCCGACTAGAGCTGCCAAGTCGGAACCCGCAAGATCGACGAGACGGGCCAGAGACTGAGATGCAATTCGAAAGCCACGGCGTGACAGGTACGACGAAGCCCACTGTTCCAGGTCTGCATCCTTCATCTTGCCGAATTGCACCACCCATGCGTGCTCTGCCATCCGCTTCGTGAATCCGGCCAGTTTATCAATCGATCCGGCGTTCAGCACCAGAACTGTTTTCTGCTGTGGAGATTCCGCATAGGAGACCAGCGCATCCTGCCCCGCCGGCGAGAGTTGATCAAGATCCGCCACCAGCACGAGCCGGCGGGGAGACATCATGGGAAACGTATTTGCGCTCTCTACAATTTCCGCCACGTCCAAATCGGGCGCGCTGTACTCAGAGCAATTGAACGACTCTGTTCCGGGTGCTGGCACCTTCTGCTTCAAGAGTGAAAGCGCGTCCCGCAGCAAGTACACCTCGGGTCCGAAGAATAGATAGACCGGTTGGAACCGCCCGCTGCGGATTTCCGATTCCAGTTCGTGGAAGGAAAGGGTCTGCAATGGATTTAGCGGCTGAGGATGGTGCTGGCCAGACTGGCGGCGAAATCGCGCGCCAGGCGCTCAATGGCTGCATTCTCCTCCGAAAAAAATTCAGTTACCTGACTGCTCAACACGTATTGCCCCCGGAAGGCTATCCCGGTATTTTCCCACAGTATCGCACCGTCCTTGACGCGCACCAGTTTTACCGATACTTCGACGGTCACGAGAAAGGCCGAGGCAAAAGCGGACGTGCCGAAGGTGACCGGGCTGGCACTCAGATTTCGAATCTCACCTTGGAGAACAGCATCTACTCCACTCGAATTGGAATTTACCGGAACACGCGTTCGAAGTGCGAATTCTCTTAGAACAGCCGATGTGATCCGTTGCTCGACCTTGAATTCTTTGGTGTCGTTCTTGAACGTGGGTATTCCAAGAGAACGAACCCCAGCAGGCAGGTTCCGCGCCGAACCGACCACACGATAAGAACAGCCCGCCGAAAATAATCCGATGCCGAGAAGGGACAAGACCAGGGGCCTGAAATCCGATCTGAGTCTGCGCCTATGAGCCGTCATGGTGTGCCTCTCGATAAGTCAGCGGCCGCTGAATCGTGCTCGAATAATAGCATGCACTTCATGGAGCCTGGGTTGGAAAGTTGAGCCCGCGCCGATGCGATCCCACAGGCCACTCCGCCCAGGCCAGTGTGAAGCAAACAAAAGACAGCATTCGATTGGTTTTGTTCTAGACCCGGGCAATCTCGATCTTTTTCTGAACCTGATACTTTCCCTTTCGGTCGGCATAGGAAGTCACGCATTCGGTTTCCGCACTCAAAAATACGACTTGGGCAATGCCCTCTCCGGCATAGACGCGGACGGGAACTGGCGCGGCGTTTATGAGAGAAACCGTGACGTATCCTTCCCACTCAGGCTCGAATGGAGTCACGTTCACGACGAGACCGCAGCGAGCATAGGTGGATTTTCCCTGGCAAATTGCCAGCACCTTCCGCGGAATTCGGAAATACTCCAAGGAGCGGCCAAGCACGTAAGAATTCGGCGCGATCCAACAGGAAGAACTCTGGTGGTCCTGCCAAAGATCCTGGTCCATCTTCTTGGGATCCCAATGTTTAGCTGCTTCAAACTTCGGCACCTTGAATTCATTCCCAAGGCGAAAGTCGTAGCCGTAGGAACTGACGCCGAAAGAAATCTTGCCGCGGCGTGACCTGTTGGCCGCAAAAGGGCGGATCATGCCGTGTTTTCGGGCCATTTCAACAATCCAGGAATCAGGCATCACTCCCATTTGAAGTCCTCCGTGAAAAACCGGCAGTCTAACATCCTACCCTTGGAGAGTAAAGGCTGAACCCAGAATTGGCTTGACAGCATTTGCGGCCACAAATAATATGATTGCACCAACTTATGGAGGATCAGCGTGATAAAACAAGACATCGTGAACCGTGTCGCCGACCAGCTGAATATCACAAAGGTTAAAGCAGAGATTGCGGTGGAATCTGTGTTCACTTCGCTCAAGAGCGCGCTGAAGCGTGGCGAGCGGATCGAGCTGCGCGGTTTCGGAGTCTTCATCGTAAAGCCGCGCAAGAGCGGTGTTGGGCGAAATCCTCGGACTGGTGAGGAGGTGGCAATTCCTCCCGGCAAGACTATACGCTTCAAACCGGGAAAAGAAATTCGTGCGGATCGGATCTATTGATACTCGGGGTGTTACCGCGAGCAATCTCATGCACCAGCAGGGCTGGAACAGAGAGTTGAGATTTTTGTGAGCAGCCATTTCCCACCCCCCGATTCCACGAGCTCGTCTCGAGAGCCCTGGTTCACCAGTGAATTCTTGCAGCAGGCTCCTGCCCCCAGGATATCGTCCCCCCAATGGCGAGAATGGGTCTGGCCTGCTCTATTGTTTCTGACGACATTTCTCAGTGCCACCTACGCCGGTCTTTTTTATGTGTACGGCGATGTGGGATTCATGCGTATGGCATTCGCGGTTGCCGTCCGCCCTGCGATTTTGCTGCAAGGGGTGCCATTTTCCTTCACTCTGCTGAGCATACTTCTTGCCCACGAAATGGGGCACTTTATCGCCTGCCGGCATTACGGCATTCGATGCACGCCGCCTTTCTTCATTCCCTTTCCGGTGACTTACGCCGGGACTCTCGGCGCATTTATCAGGATAAAGTCACATTTCCAGCACAAGCGCGCGCTCTTTGATGTCGGCATCGCGGGACCGATCGCAGGCTTTGTTTTCGTGGTGCCGGCGCTCATCATCGGGATTGCTTCTTCGAAACTGATTGCGAAACGGATCATCCATGGCGAACTCGACTTCGGGGAACCTCTTCTGTTCCGCTGGGTGGGCAAGCTTGTTGTGGGGTACTCGCCCGCCAGGCAGGACATGCTGGCGCACCCCATCGCTATGGCCGCCTGGTTCGGCATGCTTGCCACAAGCCTGAACTTGTTTCCCATCTGGCAGCTGGATGGCGGGCACATCAGCTACGCCATTTTCGGGAGAGCTCGGCAGAAATTTATTTCGATCGCTGCGACGACGGGCCTGATTCTGGTGAGCTTTGCCGGCTGGCCGATTCCCTCTTACTTGTTTTTTGCCTGCCTATTGCTGTTTTTCGGCATGCGCTATCATTTCTACCATCCCCCCACGCTCTATGATGACGAGCCGCTGGGGAGGGGCCGCGTAATTCTGGGAATCGTTGCGCTCTTGATTCTGATCTTGTCGTTCACACCGGTCCCAGTGTACTTGACCTGACGAGGCCAGATTTGCGCCAAGGCGCCGTCCGCCGAGGGTGGCGGGCCGCGCGCCGGCGAGCTATTCCGTTTGACACCTTAACGTCCATAAGTAATAATAGCTGATCCGTTTGCAGGACATGGCGGAACGGAAAAGTGGGTGGTTAGCTCAGCTGGGAGAGCGCCGCGTTCGCAATGCGGAGGTCGGGGGTTCGATCCCCCCACCATCCACCATCATTCCAATGGCTTAGAGACACCGACAAAAACCATGACCCGCTGATAAGTGCACGGTAAGTGCTCCGGTCGGGCGGACAGGATTCCCTGCCGAAAAAGCGCTAGGATCTTGCGATGACGCCGAGGTGGATGCTGTTCGTGGACGGTGAAAACCTGACTTTGCGCGCGCAAGCCCTCGTCGCCTCCATGGCGAAGTTTTCTCTGCCTCCTGGTCCTCTCTATCGCGAAGACGTATTCGTCTGGCTTCCGCGCACCGCTTGTGAGCATGGAGCTGCAGACCTTTCGATTTTTCATGACGTGCATCTCGGAGGGCCGCCGCTTCGCAGCATTTATTACACGAGCTTGGTCGGCGATGAGGAGACTCTTCAGAAGGTGCGAACGGATCTGTGGACCTTGGAATTTCAACCTGAGGTGTTCAAGAAAACCGCAAGGGACCAAAAAGCCAAGGGAGTCGATATCTCACTCACAAAAGACATGCTGAGCCACGCGTTTCTTGACAATTACGATATCGCAGTCCTGGTCGCCGGGGATGGTGATTACGTCCCGCTCGTGCAGGAAATAAAACGCCTCGGCAAGAGGGTTCACCTTTGCTTCTTTGCCGGTCAAGGCCTCAATCCTAATCTCAAACTCGCCGCCGATCACTTCGCTGATCTCACCCAGGACTTTATGCAGCATTGGATCTTGGATCTGCAAGCTCGTAAGGCCTAGACGGCTGGCTTCTTGATCCGCTGCGGACGGGCAAACGAAAGGGCTCCCGACGGAGCTCCGTAAGCGACGGGCAGCCACGTCCCGGCGGTGTGGGGCGCAGAATCCAATCGGGTGTCGGACGATACAAGGCTTATCGTCTCATGGCGGCGAGGAGCAACGGATTGAATAAACAACCACGCCCTCGAAGGACAGACAGTGAGTTGGTCCGGGCCTCCGGGCACCTCTATTATGAGATCGAGATGCTCTTCCTTTCGACAGTTGAGCTTGCTAGAAACGAGCCGATTCGCCTGACTGTCGGGAATGCCCTCATCGAATCCTTCACCCTGCACGCCCGGGCCTTGCTGGACTTTCTTTATGAATCAGAGTCGCCAAAACGGGATGACATGATAGCGTCCGACTTTTTCGACGATCCCTCGCAGTGGTTCGCGACGCGCCCTCCCATGACGCCTTTGCTGGACACCGTCCGCAAGCGGGTTGGCAAGGAAACCGCTCATCTGACCTATCATAGGCAACAGCTCAGCCCAGAGCAGAAGGAGTGGCGTTTCATGGCAATTGCTCAAGACATCAAAGGCGTGATCGAGGTCTTTGTCAGCCAGGTCCCGCCGGGGAGGATCGTCGGAGAAATCGAGTCAATTCTCCGGCCCAATCCATTCGGCGGGGATCTATGATCGACATCGCCACATGACGACGAATGAAGGCACCGATTGCCCGCATCTAAGAATTGCCCGCGCCTGAATCGTGTCGGCCATTTTGCGGATCCGACTTGAGGATGGCGCACAGAAGCGCACGGCGAGCTGTCGGATCGAGCTCGGCGCGGTTCGCGGCCTCCCGGCGGGTCTCGCACAATGCCCAGCTCTTTGCGGAGACCGCAGAGGACAGGATGTAAAATGGCCGCCACCAAAAGGAGGGCGCCATGTTTCATTTCATGGATGTGCTCGACTGGATCACCACCATCGTCGTTTGGTGTGCAATCATCGTGGCTGCACTCTTTGCTTTGTTTGCGCTGGTCGCGTTCTTACAATTCGCAAAGCGTGCAATCTCCAACGCGATAAGCGGCTCCGACCCACCCCCAAACGCTCATGGGTCCACACCGAGAATGACCCCCGAACAGGTCAGAGCAGCCGACCGCCGTTATCGCATCATCGTGCTGCTGGGTCTCCTCCTGCTGGTGGGCTTGGCGATTGTTGTCTCCTTCCAACAGCACTTACACTAGCTTGCTGGACGGGCGCGCGGATCGCTCTAAAACACTTCCCCCGAATCCTGGGGAAATGTCCGCTAATCCTCGCACACGCGAACTACCTCAATGTAGCCTCGTAGGATGCCCCAGGATGCGCGATCACGCGTATGCCCTTATGATGACCCTGACTGAAATCGCTTGTTTCAGGCGCTAGCGGCAGCGTTGCCGGAATCACCATCGTGATCATCGTGGTGGTGATGATTGCCGCGGTGTTCCAGGAAGCCAACCGGGACCGGCATGGCCTAGTCGGCTCCCCTCGCGTGAGAATGCAGGCGCCCCGCGCGACGCGCGCTATCGGCCGGCGCCGAGCCGTAAACCTTAAGGGGCGGCCAGGTCAAAGGTCGTTTCGAGAAAATACTGGAAGGTGTGGTTAGGGATTGCGTCGAAGGCCCAGACGCAGTGGCGTTCGCTAATGCAATTAGCTACATTCCTCGTTTCTTGTCCTATTAAGATCCCACGCCTTGCCTTTATCCGGCCTGTGAGGAACGATCACAGCACGGCCTTGGCGGGGATTCTACTTGTTCATCCTGTCCTTGAAATATGCGTTGACACGTCGCTGATGTTCAAAACCGTCCTTGCTGGTTGCGGCAGCGCTCGCTTCATCCTCTTGGATGTAACAGGCATTGGAGGCCTTAACATCCAAATCCTCGCTGCAACCTCCGAGCAATCTACTCTCAAAAGCATCAAATACTTCGTAAAAAGTGGTGGGAAGATATTTGAGATTTCCATTGTTCAGATAGTTTATTTGAATGAAACAACGTCCATATTTTTCGCTGTAGTGGTTTCCCCACCCCACGATGCTGTGACTTTGATACGACTTTCCTTCAACCCAACCCGCGTTCTTGGCGAATTTCTCAGTCTGTTCAACGCAATCCTTGCAGCGTTGCCAGATGTCTGTGTTTTGGTGGCTCTGCAATGCCGTTAACTTGGATTCCAGATCAGCCACGCGTTTTGCAAGTTCGTCTTCGGTTTTTGATCGCGATAAACAGGTTGTTTGAACAATTAAGAGGGCGAGGACACCAAGGAGTTTTTTCATGTGTTTCCTCTTCGTACGCAAAGACGAAATGAGCGCAATCATGAAGCGTTAGTATCTCGGAAGTTCCGTCAGATTTTACATCAGAAAATCCAGAATCTTCAGCCCCTTCTCCTTTTGCGGTTCTGCATATCAAGGTCAGTGCACCTCAGAAGTTTCGTGTTTATTTGGCCCAGGACGCGCGATCGCGCCCGGGCCCTGATGGCACTGCGTGGAATCGGTTGCTTCAGGCGCTGGCGGCAGGGTTGCGGGAATCACCATCGTGATCATCGTGGTGGTGATGATCATGGTGATGATCAAGGTGATGATCGCCGCGGTGTTTCACGAAGCCGACCGGGACCGGCATGGCCTGACCGGCTCCCCTCGCATGAGAATGCAGGCGCCTCGCGCGACGCGCGCTATCGGC
>Ga0187861_10000530_pt1 | contig 44034 bp, 34 predicted proteins | sample June2016WEW_10_1_3_FD_132986 | JGI IMG/M metagenome (GOLD analysis project Ga0187861, IMG submission 132986) | Peatland microbial communities from SPRUCE experiment site at the Marcell Experimental Forest, Minnesota, USA - June2016WEW_10_100 | ecosystem: Environmental > Terrestrial > Soil >...
AAAAGAAGACTTTGCAGCTTCCGTCGTTTCTGCTCTTGACGAAGCATTTCTTCCACTTGAATCCATGCAGATTTATTTTGCGGATCCATCATTGCTTGTTGGTATGCATCACGTCGGAATGTTCCAGTGGAATCTTTAAACTGCTGAACAAGAAATTCTGGCGGGTTCTGTCCATTTACAATATCTCGAATCTCTTGGTCTGTTACCGTAATACCAAGGCGATCAATTTCCTGTTCGATCAGCATCTCATCCACAAGTTGGTTCCATACTTGCGAACGAATCTGCCGTTCGGTTTCTTCGTCGATTTCGCTGCCTTGCTGCTTCTTTTGGTTTTCTACTGTCCGCCGCACTAATTCATTGAACTGTTTATAGTTCACTTCTTTGCCGTTCACTTTGCCAAGCACTTCGCTTGTGCCACCACCACGCCCCCTGCGTCCGGTGAGGTCAAGCCCCCAATCGAAAATGATCAAGACTATAAAGATGACTGCCGCACCAGCAATAATAAATTTTGGAGACTTCTCACGTATGTCATTCAATACCGCCATGTTAGAACAACTCCTCTTTACCTAATCGAGACTTGAAATTGCATTTTTTTTATATTTATGAATATAGCCGACATTCGCTTGATATGCAACGACTTTCTTGTTGACTTTGTTGGCATATCAGGTTATATTTTTCAACGAAAATTTATTCACGACTATAGTTTTCATACAAAGCGCGAAGGATTTATTGTCGCGCTTTGTTTATTCATTATTTATCACCAATGTTATAAGTTTGGAGACAATTTGTGAGAAATCAGCTAACCAGAATTATTATTACCATTTGTTTTGTCATCCTTGCAGTTTATTTTCTTTGGCCGACCATACAGGATTATAACTATCGTAAACAACTTAGCAAGCTTGTCGGACAGGACAGCATCGCGTATGCAGAAAAACATCACGATGATATGCTGGATGCAAAGCTGAGACGTATGAAGCTTGGCTTGGATTTACAAGGCGGCATGCGTGTTGTGCTGGAAGTGGATATCATACAATTATTGGACGATTTGGCCAAGAATAAGGATGATAAATTCCATTCAATAGTAAAAGACGTGCGGAATGAAACAGCTTCAAATGATATTTCCATCATTCCAATCTTCACACAAAAATTTAAAGATGATACAATTAGCTTAAGCCGATACTACGGCAGTAGGCACGACGACAACAACAAAATTACGAGCATGCTTGAAGATGAGGCTGGCAAAGCGGTTGACCGTGCTACGGAAATTGTTAATAACCGTGTAAATCAGTACGGTGTTTCCGAGCCAACGATTCAGAAACAAGGCGGACGTCGCATTATCGTCGAATTGCCCGGTGTGAAAGATGAAAACGAGGTACGCCAATTACTGCAGGGAACGGCGATGTTAGAATTCAGAATGTTAAAGGACCCGCAAATTTCTTATAAGGTAATGGAATCCGTCGATAAATTCCTTACCGGCAAATTAGAAACCGACACAATTGCGTCATCGGCGGCACCCATGGAAAAAAAGAAGGAGCAGGCAAAACGTAAAGACGCTCTTACTGAATTAACCGGCGGTGTGGCGACGGTTGCTGAAACAGATACAACTAAGGAAGCTCAGTTTGCGCGCGAACATCCGTTCTTTATGTATGTGAAGCCCGACCAGCGCGGTTCCGGTGAAGGGTATGTTGCTGAAAAAGATAAAGACCGTGTTGTTCGTTTACTCCAACGACAGGAATTACAGCAGCTTATTCCACAAGATTTTGAATTTTTGTTCTCTGCCAAACCTCAACCATTCGCAAATGGGCAGAAGTTTTATCTTTTGTATGCTGTTAAAAAAACACCTGAGCTTACAGGGGGTGTTGTAACAAATGCCCAAGCAAGTGTAGACCCTGAAGATAACCGTCCGGTTGTAAATATGGAAATGAACAGTGAAGGTGCGAGAGATTGGGCACGCATCACTGGATCTAATATCGGCAAGCGGATAGCAATTATTATGGATAAAGGTGTGTTCTCCGCGCCGGTTGTGCAGGGAAAAATCCCCGGTGGCCATTCACGCATTACCGGAATGGAATCTCCGAATGAAGCACGCTTATTAGAAATTGTACTTAAGGCAGGTGCATTGCCGGCACCAACCTCAATCATAGAGCAGCGATCAATTGGACCATCACTCGGCGAAGATTCAATACGTGCTGGTTTGACATCGATTTTAATATCTTTCATTCTCATAGTCCTCTTTATGATTGTGTATTATCATTCAGCAGGTGCCGTAGCCGATTTTGCATTATTTTTTAACATTTTATTCATCCTCGGTGTTATGGCAAGCTTCGGTGCAACACTTACCCTTCCCGGTATTGCGGGTATTGTGTTAACCATAGGTATGGCAGTAGATGCAAACGTCCTTGTGGACGAGCGTGTACGTGAAGAAATAGTAACTGGAAAAACTTTACGTGCGGCAATTGATACCGGATATTCCAAGGCGTTCACTGCCATCTTTGACGGCCACGTTACTTCATTTCTGACTGGTATTGTGCTATATCAATTTGGTTCAAGCGGGGTGCAGGGATTTGCACTCACGCTGATGATTGGCTTGGTCGCAAATCTCTTTAGCGCGATCGTCATCACTCACGTAATTATGAATATTATGATGGATAATGGGTACCATCCAAAATTCGGATAATCCATCATTCCACTAAACATGCAAATGCGAAGGATTTTCAATGCGACTGTTTAAAAAAACGAATATCGATTTCATCGGAAAACGCTTTTTCTGGTACATCGTTTCAACGATAATGGTATTGATTGGACTTATTTCTATTGTTTTTAAAGGTATTAACTACGGGATTGATTTTCAGGGTGGAACAGAAATGATTGTGTCATTCAGCCCCAACGTAGATATCGGAAATGTACGTATCGTACTCGATAAAGTTGGACTCGGTAAAAGCGAAATCAAATCTTATGGTAAAGAGTCAACGCTTTTAATTCGAACAAGTGAACAAGCTGAAGGAACCACCATTGGCACTAAGATTAGGAATGCGTTAAACGATGGATTCCCCGGCAATAAAATCAATATTCTCCGCGAAGATAAAATAGGACCGAAAATCGGAAAAGAGCTCCGAACCTCTGCCCTCATGGCAGTTTTGTGGGCTCTCGGCGCCATTCTTGTGTACATTGGACTTCGGTTTAAGTTCCGTTATGGTCTTGGAGCAACGATATCGATTTTCCATGATGTATTGACGACCTTTGGGTTTCTTTCGATCATGAATGGATTGATCCCAGGGCTGAACCTTGAGATCACGCAGGAGGTCATCGCAGCCTTTTTAACACTTATCGGTGTTTCTGTCAACGACACTGTCGTTATCTTTGACAGGATTAGAGAAAACGAGAAGATTTTCAAGTCTATGTCGTTGGGAGATCTGATGAATAAGAGTTTGAACGAAACACTTAGTAGAACCATTATTACATCGGGCACAATTTTTGTTGTGTTGGTGATCTTATTAATTTTCGGCGGCGAAGTCAATCGTGGGTTTGCGTTTACAATGGCGTTTGGCATTGTCACTGGTACCTATTCCTCCATCTATGTGGCAAGTGCATTCGTACTTGATTGGACTCGATACAGGAATCGCCAGAAAGTAACAACCGCAGCATAATTTTTATTATCGGTTTGAAAGGGCATCTATGAAATTCAAAACGAAAGAGACCAAGGGCGTCACAGTTGTCGAGCTGGAAGGCAATGTGATGGGCGGTCCGGATGCATCCGCCCTAAATGATTTTTTGCACAAACTAATCACCGAAAAAAAGAATCAAGTTATTGTTGATCTTAAAGCAGTTAGTTTTATTAACAGTTCGGGCCTTGGCATGCTTATCGGCGGATTGACAACAATGCGTCACTCTGGCGGCGAATTGAAACTCGCATGTGCCTCCAAGAAAGTTGAGAATCTATTAGAAATGACAAAGCTGCTAAAAGTGTTTGATCTTCACAAGAACGTGAACAATGCAATCGCGGCATTCAAGTAATTGCCGGTGTACGGGTACGATGAATATCCGTGCAACTTCGCTCTTAACATTTACTCCATTAAACTGAATCTCAATGCCATCTCAACCACTTTTTGTCGCAGTCGCAGGAAATATCGGCGCCGGCAAATCTTCGCTGGCGCGATTGCTAGGAGGACGTTTTCAATGGAAGCCGTACTTCGAATCTGTGGATGACAATCCTTACCTCTCCGATTTTTATGCAGATATGTCGCGCTGGTCGTTTCATCTTCAAATTTATTTTCTTGCCAACCGATTCAAGTGCCACAAAGAGATCGTTGAATCAAGCGAGTCGGTAATTCAAGATCGCTCTATCTATGAAGATGCCGAGATATTCGCGCGTAATCTGTTCGACATCGGTAAAATGACAGAGCGTGATTACACAAACTACGTATCGCTCTTTCATGTGATGATGGAATACCTTAAACCGCCTGATCTGATGATTTACCTTCGGGCGAATGTTGATACATTGGAAAAACAAATTTCAAAACGCGGTCGTGACTTTGAACAGGGCATTCAGCGCTCGTATCTTGAGACTCTTAATAAACTGTACGAAGATTGGATTACCCGCTATAAACTTGGTCCGCTTCTCATTATTGAAAGCGACGACCTCGACTTCGTCAACAATAAAACAGACCTTGACTATATTCTCACAAGTGTAAAAGATCATCTGCCCCAGATGCAATTATTCGAATAATGGGGTAAGTGAACAATAAGCGACGGAGCCTGAAGGAACGAATAAGGGTAATGCCAGAGATGGAGTTACTTTTTACACAAGACAACTATCGCAAATTTTCCCAATCTTTAATATCGTGCTCAAATACCGCTTTGTCTTGTTTCTCTTACGACATTTCCTTACTTTTTTATTAATATTCTATAATGGTAATCGTCGTAAGCAGCATATTTAATTACTCTCTGCCTTTTTCTCGTATTGGTGTGGGCGTATAATAAATCATTTTTTGCCAATAAAATATGGGCAAAATAGGCCAAACCGCCGATCCTGATTTGCACGATAGCCTTTCCACCTTCCTTGTCTTGCTGTCGGAACAATTGCGAATGCTGAACAAATAAGAATTGATTTAGCGAAGGAATTGCTTATACGAGGCAGAAAAGAAATTTTAAGGGAAATTAGACAAACTTTTAAAACCATACTATCTTGACACTCTCTGGTAAAACAATACTCATAACACGTTCAAAGAATGCAAGTGCGGAGATTCAGAGCTTGCTTGAATCCCGAGCTGCATCCATTATTTGCTTGCCTACGATAGAGATTGTCGATCCAGATTCATGGAATGAATGCGATGCGAAAATTTGGAAGCTTGCTGAATATGACAGCGTTTGCTTCGCAAGCAAGAATGCTGTCGATAAATTCGTCAAGCGGATTCGCCTCCTGCGCCCGCAGGCATTAAATACTTTGGCCACACGAAATCTGTACGCAGTTGGAGAAAAGACAAAGTCGACATTGGAAGCAAGTGGGTTTTCTGTGCAACCGATTCCACAGAAACATTCTGCAGAAAATCTGGCGCAATCATTCTATGGACAGAATATTTCAGGGAGACACTTTCTCTTCCCGAAAAGTAACATTGCATGTGATATTATGCCGAAGGAATTACGATCACTCGGCGCTATTGTTGATGAAATTATAACGTATAAAACCGTTATTCCCGAGCCGGAGAATCTAGAATACATTCGAGCCCTTTTAACAAACGGAAGGATCGATATCATAACATTTTTTAGCCCGTCAAGCGTTCGTAATTTCGTAGAGATGATCAGCGTTGATACATTACAGCACATTTTAATAGCTGTTATAGGCGCAACAACAGCAGAGGCAGTGAAAGAAGTTGAGTTAGAAGTTAACATAATAGCCAAACAACAGACTGCGGAGAGTCTAGTCCAGGGAATTGTGGATTACTTAGGTAATTTGTGATTAATTCTAATTAGAAAATTCTTTAATTAACGAACAAATATGCAGACCATGATTGATCTCTCGCTTCCCATTACCGACTTGATGCCGGTATATCCCGGTGATGAATCGCCGCACCTTCTGAAGGCGAACGATCTTGCACGGGATGGATTCAACAACTTCCGTTTATCCACCAATATGCATGCAGGCACGCACATTGACGGACCGATGCATTTAACACAAAGCAAAAAGTTTATAAGTGAAATTCCATTGGAACAATGTGTTGGCATTGGATGTATTCTGAATGCCGCCGGCAAAAAGAATGTCCCGCTGACAACGGAATATGAATTGCTTGTTCAACCGCAAACCATTGTTTTACTGTACACTGGAATGAGCAGTTTATTTGGGAGCAAAGAATACTTTAACGATTATCCAACGGTTAGCAAAGAGCTTGCACGATTGTTCGTCAAACGACGGGTGAAAATGGTTTGCATAGATTCACCTTCACCTGATCGGTATCCATTTGAAATCCACAAACTGCTTTTAAAAAACAATGTGCTTATTGCAGAAAATTTAACAAATATTGACAAGCTTCTTTCAGTTAAAAAGATTGAGGTAACCGCAATGCCACTGAAGATTCATGCTGATAGCTCGCCAGCAAGAATTATTGCTCGAATATTGGAATGAGTATGCAAACACAACTTCAAACAATTTTTTCCCGAACGTCTAGGTGAGCAAAAGCGACATAGTCGTAAAAGAAATTATTAAAAATATCTGATTAAGGATAAATATTATGAAAAAGAAAATCTCCCAACGCGTCTCCATCGCCACACGGGCAATTCACGGAAAAAAGCTATTCGCATTTAAGGGACCGGTTGCAACTCCGATCTATCAAACTTCCACATATCGATTTAAAACATCTGAAGACGCAATCAGGTATGCGAAAGGGGATCCGTCTATATATGTTTATTCGCGCTATCACAATCCAACAGTGCACGACGTAGAAGAGAAACTTGCATTGGTAGAAAACGGTGAAGCGGCGGCAATCTTTGCATCTGGTATGGCTGCAATCACCACTGCAATTCTTACGGTGACAAAAGCTGGTGACAATATTATTAGCACTCCGGCTTTATACGGCGGTACGTACCGATGGATGCGCGATGAATTACCGAAACAAAATATCAACGTGCGTTTTGTTAATCCTAATCATCTCGAAGAGATTGTTCATCTCGCTGACGATCGAACGACCATCGTTTATATTGAAACTCCAACTAATCCGACACTTACCATAGTGGATATCGCAGAAGTCGTACGTCAAACCAAGAAGGTAGAAAAAAGATTAAGCCATCCTATTCTAACGATGATCGACAATACGTTTGCTACAATTCTTAATCAGGATCCATTTAAATTCGGCGTTGATGTCATCACGGAAAGTGCCACCAAATATCTCGGTGGCCATGCCGACATTCTGGCTGGAGTTGTTGTGGGCAAGGAAGAGTTTATTAAGCGAGTGCGTGCGCTTGGAAAATATCATGGTGGTTGTGCCGATCCATTTGCGGCGTATTTGCTCGGCAGAAGTTTGAAAACGTTTGAGCTTCGTGTGCACAGGCAAAATGAAAATGCTCTTGCGCTTGCAAAAGCACTCGAGAAGAATAAAAGGGTGAATCAAGTAATCTACCCTGGACTTTCATCACATCCGCAATTTCAAATTGCAAAGAGGCAGATGACCGGCTTCGGCGGAATGGTTACGATTGAAGTTAAGCCGTCAAAACAGTGCTCGCCGGTCGAAACGGCGGCAAAGGTTTGCGATAATCTTAAAGTTGCTGTCAACGCGATGTCACTGGGAGGCGTGGAGACGCTCGTGAGCATTCCTGTTTATTCGTCACACGTATTTATGTCGGACGAAGAACTAAGAAAACATGGTGTAACCGCAGGAATGATCCGCATTTCTGTTGGTGTTGAAGGAGTTGAAGATTTAATTGAAGATTTTAAACAGGCCCTAAATAATATTTAAGGAAAAATATTTTGAAAACTCTACGTTCTCTTGTTTTATTGTTATCCATATTTTCTCCCTCGTTATTTAGCCAGAATGTAATCATTGTGGTGATAGATGGCGCTCGTTATTCTGAAACATTTGGCGCAGATTCGTTATACATACCGAATATCTGGAATCAACTTCGTCCCCTTGGTACTATTTGGACAAGCTTTTACAACGATGGACTAACAAAAACTGATCCTGGGCATACAGCAATTGCATCTGGAGTTTGGCAAAATATTGACAACAGGGGTATCGGTAGATCTGAACAACCAACTGTGTTTGAATATTTCCGTAAATATACAGCGGCTTCCGAGAAAACAACGGCAGTTATTGTTGGAAAACAAAAACTGGATATTCTCACGTACAGCAATCATCCCGACTATGGCACAAAATATAAAGCCCATTCATTCGTCAGTTCAACTGATACTGCTGTTCTAAGTGATGTAAAAAAAGATATCTCAATAAATCATCCTCGAATAATCATGATCAATCTTCCTAACGTAGATATTGCCGGTCATGCAGGCAATTGGAATGGATATCTTATTGCGTTACATATTGCTGATTCGTTAATTTGGAATCTCTGGCAAACTATTCAAGCAGATTCTATATATCGGAATACTACGACACTTTTTGTTACGAATGATCACGGCAGGCACGATGATGCTCATGGCGGTTTTAAAGATCATGGTGATGGCTGTGAAGGGTGCCGCCATATTCTTTGTCTTGCGGTTGGGCGTGGCTTCTATGCAAACCAGATTATCAAGCAGAGGCGAACCCAATGCGATATTGCACCGACAATCGGCGAACTTCTTTCCTTTCCAACTCCATTTTCAATTGGAACAAGCTTGCTTCCTGATGTTAGTTCCATAAAAGTTAAGATTCAAAACAAGTAATATGAAGAGTATTAGTAAGAATGCAAGACCTTTGTCAATTTTGTAATACGGAAATCAACTACAAAAAGACTTTGTAAATCTGGCAATTCTTAATTATATTTATTTAAGAAAGAAACTGAAGCGACAGCAACGAGTCCTGAAATCAGGGCAAAGGAGAATGAATTAATGCCACAACACAAATCAGCAGTAAAGCGAGTCCGTCAATATACAAGCCGCGCAGAAGGCAATAAAAATCGCCTCTCAAAGTTAAAAACGCTTGTGAAGAAAGTGCGTTCCTCTAAAACCAAGGAGGAAGCAAGTTTAGCATTAAAAAACGCTGGAAAGTACCTTGACCAACTTGGCGCCAAAGGTACAATTCATAAGAATAATGCTTCCAAACAGAAATCAAGACTGACAAAATTCGTCAACAAAATTAAGTAAGCTGTGTTGAGCGTGTTGAAATGAAAAAACCCCGATCTAAGTTGGATGGGGGTTTTTCATTTAGGGAATATAGTTGCCTAAAAATTCTAAAACTTTTTGTGAAAACATACCTTAGTTTTTTGAGAAACCGGTGTTTATTTATGCTCAGAGATACGGCTGACCTAATTATCAACTACTCTTTTTCTTTAATTCTTCCAGTTCCGCAATCCTTTTTTCGAACTTTTCTTTTTCCGCTGGCTTATTGCGCGCAAGTGTTTTATATGCTTTGATAGCATCGTCAAACCAGCCTTGTTTGGCATAAATTTCTGCAAGTGTTGGCGTCACAAAGCCCATGCCAGCTGGTGTATCTTGCTCGGACGCCGTAGGTGTTTCCTTTTGCGCAAAGTTGATAACGGGCGTGATCTTACCCGCATTTTGCAATTTGTTGGTAAGCTCTTCAATCTTATCCTGCACGCCAGTGGGAATTGAACCAGTCATCGGCAGTGTAAATTCTTGTGGTTTTTTAGGAATTTTATTGTTTAGATAATCTTCCATCGAAACCGTGTCTTCACCAGAGAGTTCTTTCGTACGCCGCGAAGCGTAACTCTCGAAAGATTCTTCTTCCAATGGTGCTGAAGTCATAGAGAAATTGATATCAGGAGTTGGCAGTGTAAAATTGAATCCTCCTGATGACTCCGTCGATGGTGTTTGTGTTGGTGCTGTTGTATTAATTAATGGTTCTGGCTGCGGAAAATTGAATTCTGAAAATGGCGATGTTTCAAATGTTGTCGGCTCTTCGACCGGCGGTGCATTTAATCCAGAACCAAATGTTTCTTCTGCTGGAGCCGCGGGAGATATTTGAGTTAATTCATCAAAGAAATTTGACGCTGGTGTGGCGATTGGTGTAGGTTCTGGCTGTTGGACTGGCACCGCTTGTTCAATTCCACCAAAATTAAATGACGACGCTGGAGCAACTGAAATTTCTGGAGTAGTTGAAACTGGAAAATCATATTGAGTTGCCAAAGGCGGTGTTAGTTCCGGTGCAACTATTTCTGGTGGTGCTTTCGGGGGCGCTATTGTAAGTGTTTCTTCCGCTGGAGGCGGCATTTGCGCCAGCAAATTTATCAGAGTTTCGTTGTTCGGTAGAAAATCAAGCACAAATTCAATTTCACGGCGCGCCTCCGCTTGCATATTTAATGCGGCAAGTGCTTTACCTTTAACGAGGTGTCCGGTTGTATAGAATGGAAAATTTGCAAGTCCCGCATCACATATTCGCAAAGCGTCTTGCGTGCGTTTTGCTTCAAGATAGTAATGCGCTAATTGAGCAAAGAGCGGCGACTTGGCGTCCGTTCCGACTCTCTTTTCCAGCACCGCAATATGCTGTTGAGCTGTATTGATCATTGTGTCTGTTGACGAAGTTTTCTTACCTCAAGTGCGTGTCTGACAGAGAGCCAAGAAACACATGCGAATCCCATAAAATAGAGCATCTGGAATGGCAATGCGGCTATCTCTAAATAGTATAATGATGAAATCACACCGAAGAAGCAATAGATAGCAAGAATAATTTCAATTGCTACCACCCAATCAAATTTCTTTTTGCTGGCATACATATTCTTTTTCCATGTGTCATTTTTGCCTTCGATAGCATATTTTGGCGTCCTTACAAATTCACTTTTACGCTTAAACAGCCCCTCAAACACAGCACGCGAATTGTTCACCGCAAATCCCATGCTGCCCGCCATAAAGAGAGGGAAGAGCATAATACGTCGACGCCAATCTGGATAAACAGCTTTTTGTGATATAAGGTAAAATAAGAACGATCCGATAAATGCGATTACAAACACTGACATCATGGCAAAGTACGCTTCATGCCCACCTTGTTGTTTGATGAAAATAAGGGGGCCGTTCAATATCCCGGCCAGAACAATAAACGGATAGACAATGTTGCTTGTCAGATGAAATGTTGAGTGAATCTTTATTCGCAGTGGTATATTAGACTTCCATACCTCTGGAATCATTTTGCGAGCAGTTTCAATAGCACCCTTTGTCCATCTAAATTGTTGCGACTTCAAAGCATTTACTTCCGCAGGCAATTCTGCCGGCGATGTAACGTCAGTAAGATATTTGAATTTCCAGCCACGAAGTTGTGCACGATAGCTTAGATCTAAATCTTCCGTCAATGTATCCGACTGCCAATTGCCAGCATCAAGAATGGTTGCCTTACGCCAAACACCACCCGTGCCGTTAAACTGGATGAAGAATCCTGCCTTATTGCGCACATCTTGTTCCACGACAAAGTGCCCGTCAAGAGCAAATGCCTGTGCGCGAGTCAACATCGAGTATTCGCGGTTTATATGTTCCCATCGTGTTTGCACCACGCCGATTTTTGGATCAGCAAAAAAATGAGGAATTGTTTTTATCAAAAAATCTGTGTTCGGGACAAAATCCGCATCAAAGATCGCGATGAATTCACCGCGCGCAGTTTCAAGTCCATGTTTCAGTGCGCCAGCTTTATAACCTGACCGGTTCGTACGTCGAACATGTTTAATGTCATACCCGAGAGTACGATAATGAGTTACGGCTTTCGCCACTAATTCGATTGTCTCGTCTGTTGAATCATCCAGCACTTGCACTTCCAATTTGTCCTTAGGATATTCAAGTGCGCATACCGCATCAATCAGCCGATTTGTAACATACATCTCATTGAACAGTGGGAGCTGTATAGTCACAACTGGCGTTTCTTTCAGAGGCGGTTGAATGTTCGCGATGCTACGCTGTTTCATGTAATGATACACCATCACAAATCCGTGTGCACCGAATGTGAATAGAATAAGCAATGAAATAAAATATAGATACATAACGAAATTCGAGAATGCTGGATTTTCGATAATTTCTTGCCTAAAGAAAAATACTGCGAGTGTCATATTACCATCCTGCGACTGTGTCGTTAAGAATATCTTCTGTTAATTTTTTGACTGCTTCTGTTACTCCCTCGTTGCGCTGCGTCAAACCGCCGCCCGAAGGATAATCTCCCCAGTTGCTAAAACTTTTTTCCCATATTTTTTTACGAAGCTTCAAATCCTGAAAAGTCATGCGTACCGTAACTGTGATACGTCGTTGTGTGACCTGTTCACCGCCTTGCAGTACCGATGGTGCATCTTTCACATCGGTTACCACACCTTCGAGCATACAATCTGCTGTGTTGCGATCTGTCAATTGAAGGGTATTGTCGTTTGTAAATCGATCTACCAATTGTCTCGTGAACGAATCTCTAAGTGCCGGGTCACCATATGCACTTTGATCTTCCACAATAGGAATCGCAATTGTTTTCAAATGTGGCGGTACCGATCCGCCTTTAAAAGAATAAGTACAACCAGTAATTAGCAATGAACAGGGAACGATTAACAATGAGAAAAGAAACGGGCTTATTCTTCTTTCCATTTTACTTTTTCATTTGTCATTGAAGTCCAAAATCTTTTATTTTTCGGTAAAGCGTGCGCTCGCTAATATTCAATTCTCTTGCTGCAAGACGTCGATTCCCTTTATTTCGATCAAGTGAGCCAGAAATCATACGCCGTTCCATCTCGTCCATCGTCAGAACACCATTGCCGTTGTGCGGTTGTATATGGTTGCCTTGCGATCCATTTGTGCCGGATATTATCCGTCCGGTTAGCAGTTCTTTCATCTCAATAATATTGGATTTAAGGTCCACCAATGCACGATAAATTAACTCGCGTTCTGCTTGTTCAACAGTTCTGTTTGATATAACCGGCAGATTCCGGTCTGTCACCACCGAGGGCTGTTCGCGAAGATATTTTCTCACGTCGTCCCCGTTAAGTCGTTTCCCACTTTCAAGAACAAGCATGCTTTCGATGGCATTTCGTAATTCGCGGATATTTCCCGGCCAGCTATAACTCATTAACAATTCGGTCGCATCATCAGTAAATCCGTCGAATTGAATCTTGTTTTTGTCAGATGTCTCTTTCACAAACTGTTCAACAAGCGCGGGAATATCTTCTTTCCTGTTGCGCAACGGCGGCAAATGAATGTTTACCGAACGCAATCGAAAATATAAATCAGGGCGAAAATGTTTTTGCTGAACTTCGTATTCCAGCATTTTGTTCGTTGCCGCGATGACACGTACATCTGTCCTGCGCGCTAAAGACGAGCCGACTCTCATATACTCACCGCTTTCTAGTACACGTAACAATTTAACTTGCGTAGAGAGTGGCATCTCTCCAATTTCGTCAAGGAGAATGGTTCCGTTATCTGCAATCTCAAAGTAACCGCGACGCAAATCCGCTGCACTAGTAAACGCTCCTTTTTCATGTCCGAATAGTTCACTTTCAATCAACCCTTCCGGAATTGCACCGCAGTTCACCGATACAAGAGCTTGCTGAGAACGCTTGCTTGCACCATGTATGGCTTTGGCAATAATTTCCTTGCCCGTGCCGCTCTCCCCGGAAATAAGCACAGTAATATCTGTCGGCGCTACTTGCTGAACGACATCAACAATTTCTTGCATCTCCGGCGATTTTCCAACGATGCCGTATGTTCGCTGAAATACTTCTCGATCCATCAACGTGAAACAACTATCGATGTTAGATTAAATTTACTTTTAATATCCGCGGTAAATCGCCGCGCTTCATCATACGTTTGGAATTCACCAACCCAAACTTTATGCAGTTTTTTTCCATGACTGACGATGGTGAAGATATTCGATTGAAATCCTTCTTTTTCAAATTTTGTTTTCAATTCGCTTGCATTTTCAAGTGTCGAAAACGCACCAACTTGCACGGTGAAGTTTGTTGCGAATTTCGGCACAGTTCCTTTGGGTTTCATCACTGTTGGCTTTTCTTTTACTGCTTGTTTTTCTTCTACCAATGAATTTTTTTCCGCTGCATATGCGGAGAATGGATATTTTTCCTTTAGTTGTGTCAATTTTTGATCGGCAGTTTTGTACAGACCGATAGAATAATAATATTGATAAAGTTTATAGAGCGCATCGTCGCCCCATTCACTTTTTGGAAAATTGTCTACAATATTCTGATATAGTTTTGCCGCTTCTGCGCCATCCGTGGTCAGCACCGCTTGCAAGTACATCACACCTGGATTGTTTTGATAGTTCGTCATCAGTGAAGGGAGCTCGGCTCGCACTGCTTCTGCTTGACCTTTCTCGATCATTTCGAGACGACGTCGAATATCTGGTTCGCTGTTGTTCGACTGTGTATAAAGTGCCGGCAGGAATAAAACGAGACCAATAATTGAAATGATAAATGTTCTAATAAGCATTCTCATGGCCTTAATCTTCCTATGCTGTGAGAATAACAAACTGGGGAAGTGAGTGTCCGGTTTTCGTCCCAAACAATGTTGCTGAATTTACTCGTTCAATGTGAATGCCAATGTAATCTCCAATGGCATCGCCGTTCTTTGGAAAGACCACCATTTTGTTTGTGTTTGTTCTTCCGCAAAATTCGTCAACGGATTTTTTGCTCAATCCTTCAACAAGAACTTCCACTGTATCCCCAATCATAGTTTTGTTCCGCCGAAGTGAAATATTACGCTGAAGATCAATAATTTCACTGAGCCGGCGGTTCTTAACGTCTTCGGGAACATCATCGCCCATTTGCCATGCTTTCGTGTTCTCTCGCGGAGAATATTTAAATGTATAAGCGCCATCAAACTCTACTTCGTGCAATAAATCTATCGTTTTTTTATGGTCGTCTTCTGTTTCAGTTGGGAATCCTGAAATGACGTCGGTGGTGAGACTTATATTGGGAATAATTTTTTTAATTCTACCGATGAGATTAAGATATTGATTTCTAGTATAAGTTCGATTCATCAATTCCAAAATTCTATCCGAACCTGACTGCACTGGTAGATGGATATAATTACAAATGTTATCTCGCGACGCAATAGTATCTATCAGCTTATCCGACATATTCTGTGGATGGGAGGTCATGAACCTTATACGCATTTTTTTATCGACATCAGCAACCTTGACAAGTAAATCTGCAAAGTTGAACGTACCATCGCTGTACGAGTTTACATTCTGACCAAGCAGTGTTGCTTCCTTAAAACCACGGTGGGAAAGATTTTCCACTTCTGATACAATAGACACCAAGGAACGGCTTCGCTCGCGTCCGCGTGTAAATGGCACTACACAGTAAGCACAAAATTTGTCGCAACCACGCATAATGGAAACCCATGCGCTTAGTACATCGGTACGAAATGGAATAATGTCATCGTACTTTTCTATGCGGGAAAGTTTTACGGCAATGCCTTTTTCACCGCTATCCGCCGCCTCGATAAGTGCTGGCAGCTTACGGTATTCATCCGGTCCTATAACGAGATCAATAAAATTTCCCAACTCCATCAACTCTTTGCGAACACGCTCTGCCATGCATCCTAGTACACCAACAATTACATTCGGATTCGTTTTTTTATAATGATTGAAATCACCAAGCCGCCCGACGATTCGCTGTTCGGCGTTATCGCGCACGGCGCAAGTGTTTATCAAAACAATATCAGCGCTTGATAGTGTCTCAGTACGAATAAAACCAGCTCCGTGCATAATACTGAGCACAATTTCTGTGTCTGCCATATTCATCTGGCAGCCGTAAGTTTCAATATAAAAACTTCGACTTGTTGGCATTTTTTTCTTTTGTTAGTAGATAATAATAATGAAACAATGGCAGACACACAACAAATCACCTGCATGATTAAAGTTAATTAATCTTAAAGAGATTGTTGATGTTTTCGCTCTTAACTTCTTGTTATATTGCCAAATCGGCAGATTACAAAATTCCATTAGTGAATTTTTTGCAATTGATTGAACACAAATGCTATTGTATATTGAAGAGAAGCCAATAAGCGAGAATAGAAAATCGACTTATGGAGAACTATTTTTAACATCCACAATTTGAAGAAATAAACAAGAAAGCAACATATGGCAAAAATTATTGATGAGATTAGAGCAAAAGCAAAACAACTCAAAAAACACATTGTCCTACCCGACGCAATGGATGAACGCGCAATTCAGGCAGCGCGCATCATTTTAGATGAACAGATTGCTAATATTTCTCTCATCGGCAACGAAGACGCAATTCGTGCAAAAGCGCAACAGCTCGGTGTCGGTTTGGAGAAAATACGTATTGTGGATCCTGAAAAATCAGAGAAGCTAACCGACTTCACTCATATATTTTTCAATCTTCGCAAAGCGAAAGGAATTCAGTTTGAACAAGCGCAACAAACGATGAAACTTCCACTTTTCTTTGGAGCAATGATGGTTCGAGAAGAAATGGCAGATGGAAGTGTTGCCGGATCACTATCGACCACAAGCGATGTGATTCGTGCAGGAATTCAAATTGTCGGAATGCCTGCTGGAATTGCAGTTGCGTCGAGTTTCTTCTTGATGGTTTTCCCACATATTAGTTATTCATATGCCGACTGTGGAGTAGTTCCGGATCCAACAGCAGAACAACTTGCAGATATCGCAATTTCTACGGCGGCAAATCATCGCAAGTTAACAGGTGAAGAACCGCGTGTTGCAATGCTTTCATTTTCAACAAAAGGAAGCGCTTTACATCCTTCCGTAGAAAAAGTACAGAAAGCAACTGCTATCGTAAAAATGAAACATCCTAATCTCATCATCGATGGAGAATTACAGTTTGATGCCGCAATTGTTCCTTCCGTAAGTGCAAAAAAGGCTCCTGGTAGTCCGATTGCCGGCACTGCAAATGTATTTATTTTTCCTGATCTCAATTCCGGAAATATCTGCTATAAGATGACACAACGGTTGGCTGGAGCGGAAGCATTTGGCCCGATTATTCAAGGCTTAAAGAGGCCATGCTACGATTTATCGCGAGGATGCAGTGTCAGCGATATCGTAACCATGGTTGCGATTAACTCTGTAGCGGGGGCGGTCTAACAAACACGCTTCTAATAGCGGCACACTCACTGCGTTATATCTGGAGCTAAGACAAGGAGCGGCATACATTTTTCAATTTTTGCCGAGGAATTATTATACTCTTTATGCTCTAAAAAAGTGCGACATATTGGTGCTTGTACAATTATTCTTTCGTTCTTGCGAGATGTACTTCTTGCAATATCAAGCGTAGTGAAATTCGGTGTGTATTCCCAAGATCATTTGCCTCGTCGAATTGAGCAAAAGCATAGTCGATATCTATCTTGCGCAGATGAATTCCAGCGCCAAGTGTAATTTGTTTTATATCATTATAACCAATGCGAAGTGCGATAGATTTTTTGTAATCAAATTCAAGCCCTATGTGCGGATCAAAACTTACGGGTCCAATGTGAGCAATAGAGGCAAACTGACGATTCTCAAATCGAATATCTACATCTGTGGTTGGCGCGAATTGTCCCCCAAAAAGATCTATAAAGTATGCTGTTCCTATTTTTAGAGTCGGTGAAATTAATTCGTTAGTACCGGTGGACCACGCTACCAGTGTTGTGGTAATGTCTTGCACATTTGCCGCAATGTACCAATTATTCTTTGGAGAATAGAGCAGCCCAATATCAAAGCCGACACCTGTAGCCGAATACTCTGCTATTGTCTCTCGAATTATCTTCAAATTGATTCCATACATCAAGCTGCTCTCAGAACGTTGAGCATAAGAAAAATATATTGCCCAATCTGCTGAGTTAAAATACGTAACTTTACTTTCATCTATTCTTACTGCATTTGCATATTGATCGCGCGGTACTGGATTTCCATTTGCATCAACCCCGGCATCTCTTGTGTCTGGAATACCGTCCACACCAAGACGCATCACGCTCAAACCAAATGTTGCATTTGTACCATAAGGAATTGCCACTGCGCCAAAATCATAGTTCTCCAGGCTGCCGAATCGTTCATCGTGCATAAGTGTTGCCTCTGGATAATCTATGCGCGCAAGCGCTGCCGGATTCCAATAACCTGCTGAAGCATCGTTAGCAAGCGCTGCATATGCACCGCCAAGCCCCAATGCACGGCCGCCAACACCTATTGAAAGAAACTCGCCTGCATATTTTGCAATTTGCTGAGACGATGCGAATTGTCCGAGCAATGCTATAAGTAAAATTAATTTTAGAATCTTCATATTCCACCTAATACAAAAAAACCCGACAATGTGCGTCGGGGTCTGACGACCGAACTTTCTCTAGTCGCGTGGTTCGGTTGATGACAACGTTCGAGACAAGTGACGATGCACAAAAAAGGCACAGCACAACTCTCTTACAATTGTCTATACGCGTTATTCCTTTCGTTCTGTAATAAGGTAGAAGATTCTATGAAAAGAATCAAGCTACTCAATGCGCTCTGCTCCTAACTCGCGTTTAAGTAAAGTGAGAATTGGATGTTCTTTTGTTTGCGTGGGATTTTGTGCTATTTCCATATCGGGGTTCTTCATATCTATAGATGAGGATGGTGTTGTTGTGTAAATCGCTTTTACTGGTATATCTGCATTGAAATGGAGAACTGGTTCTATGGCGACACGCTTACCTACCACCTGATGAAGGGTGCTCGATAGAAAATCTTTGTTCCGTTTAAGTGTTGAAAAATGATAATCGTCTGGACAAGAAATGCGCACCATGCCGTTGCGAACATCAAGAATACTTGTTTCCGTTAATGACGTCCCGACGGCAATATGTGATTTTGAAACATTGCTAACGAAGGCGGACCAATGTTTCGTTATTTCCTCGACAGACGCTGATTGAATCGTTGTCAGCTGTTCGGCTACTCGTTGAGAGGTTTGCTGAAATTCGACAAGCTTTGATGTTTCTGTAAGCTTTGTAGGATCTGTATCGATGAGAGATGAATAACTGACTGCAGATTTACTTTTCAAATATCCCGCACCAACCTCGCCTACAACTTTGAGATTGGAAGATGGAGACGTATTGCGTTGAGGGAATTCTGGGGAAGACTGCGATAAATTGATACTGCTATTGCCGTTCATTTTTTTTTTGAGCACATCAAGTTGTTGGAGCAATTCTCCGATCTGCACAGAGCTTTCCATTTTCGCCATCTGGATTAGTCCTGCTTCAAGCCGATATCGTGGCTGTGCTGCCCATCGAAGAGCTTGATCTAATTCGTTCGTCTGTTTGATATAACGCAACAGGTCTTGTTCTGTGAATTGATTCGCTTCCTTTTCATACCGCTTTTTATAATTCTCTGATACCTCAATGAGCTGAGTAGACTCGGTTGAGCGCACAATCAGTAAATTGCGAAGGTGTTCTGTCAGCCCGTTGACAAACTCGCGTAAGTCATAACAGCTTTTTATAACTTCATCAACTAATTGTATGGCGCAGTGTGTGTCGTGGCTTTTTAGAAAATCGGATACACGAAAATAAATTTCCTGATCGACAACATTGAACGCTTTCAGCAATTCAGCGGTCTTGATTTCTGTTCCGCAGAATGAACGTACTTGGTCGAATATGCTTTGTGCATCCCGAAGAGATCCATCGGCGCGTTTTGCAATTACCATCAATGCATCGTTTTCGATAATTATGTTTTCAACTTTTGCGATTGTTGTAAGTGTATCAATAATTTCTTCGACAGCGATACGCCGGAAATCGAACCTCTGACAGCGGGAAAGAATCGTCATCGGTACTTTGTGCACTTCTGTTGTTGCAAATATAAATACGACGTGTGTTGGTGGTTCTTCAAGTGTTTTAAGGAGCGCGTTGAACGCTTCCTTGGTTAGCATATGCACTTCATCGATGATGTAGATTTTATATTTGCCGCGGGTTGGTGTATAGCGAACAGAATCGCGCAGGTTTCGGATTTCTTCTACACCGCGATTAGATGCACCGTCAATCTCGATAACGTCAAGACCACGTCCCTCAATTATTTCCTTGCATAATTCACAGGTATTATCCGGATTTTGGTTGGCGGGGAAGAGACAGTTGAGAGCGCGTGCAAGAATGCGCGCTGTTGTTGTTTTGCCGCATCCACGTGTACCACTGAAAATATAAGCATGCGCAACACGGTTATGTGCAATCGCATTACGAAGAGTATTTGTCACATGGCTCTGACCAACGACATCGTCGAAGATCATCGGCCGCCATTTACGTGCTGTTACCTGATAATCCATTTCATCTCAAAATAGAAATTTATTTATGGAAGAATACAGAAATCAGAATCCAGAATCCAGTAGTTTTTCTTATTTATTTTCTTTCTTTTATTCTATTTCTGAATTCTTTAATGTCTTTCAACTTCTTACAGAATTCCAATCTTTTTTAGGAATGATTTTTTATTGGGAATACATATTTCATTGCTTCTTTAATTGTCTCAATCGGAATAATTGCCAATCCTTCCTTCACCTTGTCTGGAATTTCAGTAAGGTCTTTCACGTTCTCTTGCGGTATCAATACTGTCTTAATGCCGCTACGCTGCGCCGCAAGAAGTTTTTCGTTCAATCCACCAATAGGGAGAACATTACCGCGCAATGTAATCTCGCCTGTCATTGCTACATCATTGCGGGCTGGTCGGTTACTAGCCGCGGATATAATTGCCATTGCCATTGTCACTCCAGCGGATGGACCATCCTTAGGAATTGCTCCTTCTGGTAGGTGGATATGGATCTCGCGATTTTTGTTGAATTCCGGATTTACACCGAGCTTCTTTGCATTCGAACGAATGTAGCTCAACGCCGCTTGCGCCGATTCTTTCATAACATCGCCTAGTTGTCCGGTTAGCGTCAGGCGCTCTGTGCCGCGCATAATTGTTGCATCAACATTGAGAATTTCACCGCCAACGTTTGTCCATGCTAATCCGGTGACAGAACCAATCCGTGGTTGTGACTCGACTGGTTTTGTACGAAACTTCGGAACACCAATATATTTTTCCACGCTTTCTGGTGCTACTTGAATATTTATTTTCTTCTGCTTCTTTTCTGGCTTTCCATTTGCTTGTTTGGCAAGTACTATTTCCTTTGCCACTTTGCGACAGATAGATGCAATTTCACGTTCAAGATTTCTCACGCCAGCCTCACGTGTATATTCCTGAATAATTTTTAATATTGCCGCATCTTCGAAATGAACTTCATCATTCTTTAATCCATGCGCTTTAAGTTGTTTGCTCACAATATGACGCTTTGCAATTTCTTTTTTATCGTATTCAAGATATCCCGGCAATTCAATAATTTCCATACGATCTTGAAGCGGGGGCGGAATTGCGAAGCGGACGTTTGCCGTAGTGATGAACATAACTTTCGATAAGTCATAATCTACTTCAATATAATGGTCATTAAATGCAACGTTCTGTTCTGGATCAAGCACCTCTAAAAGTGCCGCTGATGGATCACCCCGAAAATCCATGCTCATTTTATCTACTTCATCCATTAACAGCACTGGGTTGACAACACCGGCTCGCTTCATTGATTGAATAATTTTGCCGGGCATGGAACCAATGTACGTGCGCCTGTGACCTCGGATTTCTGCTTCGTCGCGAATACCGCCAAGCGAAATTCGTACAAAATTTCTACCCAGTGCTCGCGCAATTGATTTTGCCAATGATGTTTTTCCAACACCCGGTGGACCGACAAAGCAAAGAATTTGTCCGCGCGTTTCTTTCACTAAATTCAGCACTGCTATATTCTCAAGAATTCTTTCCTTCGGTTTATCCAATCCATAATGATCAGCTTCAAGAATTTCTTTCACGTGCGCAATTTTCAAATCGTCTTTCGTCCGCTTCTGCCACGGTATAGCAATAAGCCAGTCTAGATAATTACGTGTAACGCCAAATTCAGGCGACATTGGCGAAGTTTTCTTCAGTTTGTTAAATTCCTCAAATGCCTTTTCTTTAGCTTCTTTAGGCATTTTCGCCGCAAGCAATTGTTCCTTCAGCTTAACCATCTCAGGCGAAGCTTCATCGTCACCAAGTTCATCTTGAAGAATTCTGATTTGTTCTTGAATGAAGAACTTTCGCTGCGACTTCTGAATGTTATCTTGTACTTTTGTGTCAATGTCGCGCTCGATTTTCAAAATATCTACTTCTGTACTGAGGATTTTTGAAAGCTCGTACAGTTGATCACGAAGCGTAGATATTTGCAAAATGCGTTGTTTCACTTCTACGCTTTGCACAATATTAGAGGCAATGTAATACATCTTTCGTTGTGGCTCTTTTATGCCGTCGTAAGCTATCAGTACTTCCGGCGGAATATTGCGATTGAGTCGAACATATTCCGTAAATAGTGTAGTTGCATGCCGCACCAATGCCTCAATTTCACGTCCTGACGGTGGATCGATACGGTTAACAATAATTTCTGCTTCAAGAAAATTAGGATTGTTAATGAATTTTTTGATGTTCGCTTGTGCAATGCCATCAACCAGAATTTTCATCAGGCCATTTGGTAATTTCAGCATTTGAAGAATCTTTGCTACGGTACCTTCTCTATAAACGTCTTCTTCTGTAGGTTCATCGATCGATGAATTTTTTTGTGCAACAAGTAAAATATTCTTGCCTCGAGCTAAAGATTCGTTTGCGGCACGAAGCGAGGACTCTCTTCCGACAAGCACTGGAAAAATCATATATGGAAACAATACAACATCCCGAAGAGGCAAAACAGGTAAGACGTTTGGAATATGGTCTAACGTTTCAATGTGCAGATTAGGATTATTGATATCACTCATATGATTGATTTAATTTTAGCTATAAAAACAAAAAGAGGGCACATCCACTTGTGCGGATATGCCCAATTATTTCACAGCATTAATATACCGAGGAATGGCGGGAGAGTCAAGGAACAAGAAAACAGATATATCACAGATGGGAAGCAAACCGATAAATCACAAATAGAATTTTTCGATTATAATACAAACTAATCGGTCGATATTAAAAGCATCGGCACCATTAAAACGGTCCATACTTGCTCTAGACTGTTTTTCACATGAAAATATATTTTAAATTTAAAATAGTCTATACAAAACTTTTATTTAGGAAGCGAACAAGTGGTGACGCCTCTTCGCAGATAACTGCAACTCTCTCGACCAGTGATTCACTATAGCACTTCGATTCCAGCAACGAAACACCGACAAAAAATTGTTTGAATTTCAACCAATCGGCCATCGGGTGATTCTCATCATATCCTTTCGGAATACGTTGCAGTTTTGACCAGTTGAATGGAGCAAAACGTTTTTTAAATCGTGGGTTTTCAACTATTGAAAGAAATTCTTCGCCATGTGAGGCAATTGCTTTACGTATTTTTTTAAGTTGTTCACTGTCCGGTATATAGATTCCGCCGCCAACAAAAAATTCACCGGGTTCAATTTGAATGTAATAACCTGAACCGATAAAACCCTTTGGCATTCCTCTCAACACAAAATGCGCTGCAATATGTGTTTTGTATGGAGTCTTGTCTGAACTAAATCTAATATCACGATAGATTCGGAAGATAGATCGTTTCGGGTTAAGATCGAACTCTGGAGCAAATTGAGTGAAGTGTGGTTGTAATGCTGCAATAAATGAAAGCATAGGAGCTTTAGCATCTTGTTCAAACTCTTCTTTGTGTTTTTCAAACCATTCACGATTGTTATTACGTTTGAGATGTTTTAGAAACTTGATGCATTCTTTGGGAAATCCCTCGAACGATGGATAGAGATCGAAATCCATTTGGGGAATCTTAGACACGATATCATCCTCCTATATAAAGTGTAAAATTATTTTCCTTCGATCGCGGATCGAACAAACCCATTTGATTTTATCAATCTTTGTCTTGCTTCTTCCTTCGAGACACTTGCTTTGATCATTACAAGAGCGGTCTTTACATGGAAGCTTGACTTCGTTAAATAATCTGTCGCTTCTTCGTACGAAACACCTGTAATTATCATAACAATGCGTTTTGCTCGCTCGCGTAATTTCAGATTCGTCATTTGAAGATCGATCATCATATTCTGGTATACTTTTCCCAAACGAATCATTGCTGCTGTTGTTATCATATTTAGGACAAATTTCTGAGCTGTTCCAGATTTCATTCTCGTTGAACCCATAATAATTTCAGGTCCAACTTCCGGACAAATAGCAACATCAACCGCAGAAGCAAGATTAGAAAATTCTGGCAGATAAAAGCTGGATCGCGGGTTTGTCGTTACATATAGTGTGTGTGCACCACGTTGCTTCGCTCGTTTTATCGCACCTATAACATAGGGTGTGCGAAGACTTGCCGCAATTCCGCATACTATATCATTCTCTTTAATTTTTTTATTGTCGATATCGCGTGCGCCATTTTCTTCATAATCCTCCGCGCCTTCTTGAGCGCGGAACATTGCTTTCTCTCCACCGGCAATTAATCCTTGAATCATTTCTGGATCTGTCCCAAAAGTCGGCGGACACTCAACAGCATCCAACATTCCCAATCTGCCACTTGTTCCGGCGCCAACATATATAAGGCGCCCATTATTCCGGAATGCTTCAACCACAAGTTCAACGGCTTTCGCGATATGGGGTATTTGTGTTTCAACTGCTAACGCTACTTTTTTGTCTTCATTATCGATGAGAACAAGAATTTCTTCAGTTGAACAAGAGTCAATGTCCATGCTCACAGGATTTCTTTGTTCTGTCAACAAGTATTGAAGCTGATCAAAAAGCACTTTCTCTTTAGACAATTTCGTGTCTTTCTAATGAATAATGAATTTAGAACTGGACTATTAATATTTTTTTGTCAGAAGCAATAAGCTGTTCCAATCCGGTAAATGCAAGATCGACAGAATTTATATTCACCCTGGGGTGTTGCCGCTTCGCCAGGTCAATTTCCTGTGTCAAATCGCCACCTTTGAATGCAATAAGCGCGGGTGGTTTAAGTTCTATGAAACTACTGCTGACTGTATTTTCAAGTGAATCAGAATAATTCTGTTTTTTAAGGAAGTTTATCGACAAAGTAATTAATTCGTTTAATTGACAAACTGCTCTTGCAATAGCAAAATCAAATTTATGAAAATGCTCGGGTTGAATACCAATTTCTTCTGCTCTTCCCCATATTACATTTACATTTTTAATTTTCAAATCCTCGACTATTTCTAAAACTGCATTTGCTTTTTTCCTTGTTGCATCAATACAAAGCAAAGAAATGTCTGGGCGCAAAATTTTTAATGGAATACCGGGCAATCCACCGCCAGTACCAATGTCAACAATTCTGCTTCCTTCCATTAATTTTACTCTAAACAACGGTGATACACTATGGAGAATGTGGTAAGTCCAAATGTTTTCCTCGTCTTTTCTAGAAATCAAATTGATTTTTTTATTCCAATCAAGAAGCAAATTTACATATTGATCTAATTGTCCTAACTGCAAATCCGTTAGCGTAAATCCATTCCTAGTGCATAGTGTTCGAAACCATAATTTCTTTTCAGATTGCATTATTCTTTGCTCTAATTTAAATCATTTGTTCCACGTGAAAAACGATAGATTAATTTCTGAGGTATACCATCAATACGGAAATATCTGCCGGTGTAACGCCGCTAATTCTGGATGCTTGCCCAATGGAAAAGGGCTGAACCTTGACTAGCTTTTCTCTTCCCTCTGTTGATAACGATTTCACTTGAAAGTAATCTATTTCTTGCGGTATTTGAAGGGAATCGAATCGATTAAACCTTTCCACTTCTTCCTTCTGTCTTTTGATATAACCATCGTACTTTAATTCTATTTCTATTTGTTCAACAACTTCTTCAAATAACCGATCATCACAAGAAGATCGAAGCTGTGAAAAGAATGCTGTAGAAGTTATAAATTCATATTCTGTAAAACTTAAAAAGTTAATATTTGTCCGTTTTAAGAGTTTTGCTAATTTTTCATTTTCTTGAATAGAGCCGGCATTCGCATCTTTTAACAACGGGTTTGCATCCTTCGGTGTAACAGAAAGTCGATTGGAAAATATAAGCCCCTCGTTTATTAATTTCTCCTTTTTTCGCAACCGTGCTAGCATTTCATCAGGAATCAACCCAAGTCTGTGTCCAAATTCCATCAACCTCCGATCTGCGTTATCCTGGCGAAGTACAAGGCGATGTTCTGCGCGTGAAGTGAACATTCTATATGGTTCTTCAATGTCTCTGTTCACTAAATCATCAATCAAAACCCCAATATACGACTCAGATCTTTTGAGAATAATGGGATCTTCATTTCTAATATACTTTACGGCATTAATTCCTGCCAACAATCCTTGCGCAGCGGCTTCTTCATATCCGGATGTTCCATTAATCTGCCCTGCAAAAAACATTCCGCTAATAAGCTTCGTTTCTAAAGAAAGTTTTAGTTGATGCGGTGGAAAATAATCATATTCTACAGCATAACCGAGGCGCAACATTTTTACATTATGTAACCCTGGAATAGTGCGTAGTCCCTCGGCTTGAATATCCGCAGGCAGACTTGTTGAATATCCGTTAACATATACAACATTTGTGTCGTAGCCCTCTGGTTCAAGAAAAATGTGGTGACGATCTCTATCTGTAAAGCGGTTGATTTTATCCTCAATTGATGGGCAATAACGGGGGCCTATACCTTTGATTCTACCCGTGAAGAGTGGTGATCTATCAAACCCTTTCCGAAGAACTTTATGTGTTTCTGTGTTTGTATAGGTTAAGAACATTGGAATAAGCTTATTGGTAATTTTCGAATTTTGAAATGAGAATGGTCGCGGGTTGGTGTCGCTTGGCTGTTCTTCAACCTCAGAAAAATCAACGCTATTTTTATCTATCCGGGGTGGCGTTCCAGTTTTAAGCCTTCCATGTACAAAGCCACGTTTTTTCAAATTATCTGTCAGACCTTCGGCAGAAGGCTCTGCATATCTTCCCCCTACAACGCTTTGTGTCCCGGTGTGCATAAGTCCCCTTAGAAATGTGCCGGCACACAGAACAAATGTTTTACATCTAATTTTGGTTCCATCTTTAAGAACAATTCCCTTAATTACAGAAATATTCTGTAAATTCTGATCTTCGACGTCGATATCCCATACTGTTCCTTCAAATACTTGAATACTAGGCTGTTTTGTAACACAAAGTTGAGCTTCCCGTGAGTACCACTCACGATCATTTTGTGAGCGTGGCGACCAAACCGCGGGTCCTTTCGAAAGGTTGAGCATACGAAAATGAATCCCTGTTGCATCTGCAATTCTTGCCATTTCTCCACCAAGAGCATCAATTTCTCGAACAAGGTGTCCTTTGGCGGTTCCACCAATAGCAGGATTACAAGACATTCGCCCAATTGCGTCTTTATCTAAGGTTACCATTAAAACATTACAGCCCATTCGCGCGGCAGCTAAACTTGCCTCTATTCCAGCATGTCCTCCACCAGCCACAATAACATCATAATTTGTATGCTTTAACTCAAACACACTTTATACTCCATTTTCGTTTCACGTGAAACCGAAAGCTATTTACCAATGCAGAATTTTGAAAAGATATTATTCAGTATATCTTCTGTAGTCACAATACCAATAATTTCTCCTAATGAATCTATCGCGGCTCTTAGATCAACCGCAATAAATTCCTCGCTTTCTCCTGTTTTTAAAGATTCTAAGGCAGAAGTCAGATTTTGCTCTGCTTTCAGTAAGGCAGAATAATGCCTCTCGTTTGAGATAATTACAGATTCTTTGTCTTCCACCTGTGTTTGATCAAAAACCTTTTGTAATAATACATCTTTAAGCTTCTCGATGCCTATGTTATCTACGGCCGATGTCTCAACCACAAGAATTTCTTCTGGAATACATTTTAGCAGAATTCTTTCAGCTTGAAGATCGATTTTATTGTTTGCAACAATAAGTTTTTTATGGTGTTTTTTATTCGCTGTTTCAAGGATATTTAATTCATCTTTTGTTATTCTTTTTGTACTGTCATGTACTAAAACTATAATATCCGATCTTTGTATAACTTTCCATGTTTTATATATGCCTTCTTTTTCAACTGTATCTTCCGTCTCCCGAAGCCCGGCTGTATCAATCATTCTAAATAACACACCTTCGATTGTCATTTTCTCTTCGATAAAATCTCGCGTTGTGCCAGGAACGGCTGTTACAATAGCACGATTTTCTTTAAGCATTACGTTTAGCAAACTTGATTTACCAACGTTTGGAGCTCCAATCAATGCAACACGAACTCCTTCACGCCATACTTTGCCATATTTATAGGTTCTCAAAAGATGATTTGTTTCTGATATCCCGAGTTTTAATAAATTCTCTACTTTCTTTTTATCGATAAGTGCTATATCTTCTTCCGAAAAATCTAATTCTAATTCTAAGAGTCCAAGAGACTGCACTAATTTTTCACGAACTAAGTGGATTTGTTTTGAAAGAGTACCCTCCAACTGATCTAACGATGTCTGACGTGCTTTATCTGACTGAGCTTGAATAAGATCAGCAATTGCTTCTGCTTGAGAAAGATCTAGCTTGCCATTAAGAAATGCCCGTTGAGTAAATTCACCTGGCTCCGCAGGGCGCACGCCGGTTTCCAATATACATTCCAACACTCGGCGAGTCACATGAATTCCTCCATGACAACTAATCTCGACCGTATCTTCACCCGTGAACGATTTGGGTGCGCGAAAGATTGTACATATAACCTCATCTACAGTTTCACTTTGGTTGTTAATTATGCGTCCAAAATGTGCGGTTTGACTTTTCGCTTTTGCTAAGCTTTGTCTTCCTTCAAATCGACTATCCACTTTATAAATTGCCGCTTCACCGCTGACACGTATTACCGAAATCGCTCCCTCACCTATTGGTGTCGCAATTGCGGCTATACTATTTTCTAATCTTCTTATCACTTTCTTTTTTCTCCGAAAGAAATGTACGAAAAGCTGTGTCCTTTCACAATGCTATAAAAACAAAACGTCCCTTCAAGCAATGTTGACGGGACGTTTCAATAAAAAACTATGGTGTAATTAGATTACTTTTTTAAGCGTGGTATATCTTTCGCAAATTTAAATATTCCTCCACGGGTTTTCTTTTTCAGTTCAACTTTTCGAAGCGGTTCGTCATCATCCTGCTTGTTGATTAGCACTTGCTGTCCAATTGCAAGCACATTGAATACAGCATAATATAAATTTAGACCTGATGGAAAACCATTAAACAAGAATGTCATCATAATTGGCATCATCCACACCATGGTTTTTTGGCGCGGATCTTTAATTGTCATTTTTTGTTGTACGAACATTGTTATACCCATAATCACCGCAATGCCACTAATGTCTTGAATACCAATAAGCGGCATTCTGAATGGCAAGCGATAAATAACATCGGGAATTGAGAGATCCTTTATCCATCCAATAAAACTTGCTTGCCGCAATTCTATAGCTCCGCGAAATACCGCATATAATGCGTACATAATTGGCATTTGCAACAATAACGGCAAACATCCGCCTGCAGGATTAACGCCGTATTCTTTGTACAAATTCATTATGGATTGATTCATCTTCTGCGGATCATCTTTATATTTTGTACGCAACTCATCCATCAACGGTTGAAGTTTTTGCATTTTCTTCATCGATTTCATTTGACTCTTAGACAACGGGTGCATTGCTAGCTTAATGAGAATAGAAAAAATAATAATCACTAATCCCCAATTAGGCACTACATAATGAATTGCCGTGAATATTGGCAGCATGATATATTCTGAAATAGGGCGAATCAACCATGCCCACCCTAAACTCATTATATTTTCTAGTCCTTTATTGTAGGACTTTAATAGACTGTGTTGAAGCGGCCCCAGAAACACTTTGAATGTGCTCGACTCATTTGCCTCTCCCTTATATGGCATTTTTAAGGAAACCTCATATGTTTCTTTTACACCATTGTCTGGCATTGCAGAGCGATTTCCTTCTAAGTAAGCACCATCGCTTGTGTTTGTTATGGGGATAATTGCGACGGCAAAATATTTATTGCGTGAAGCAACCCAATCTATTGTGCCGGAGAATTCCTTTTGTACTTTTTGATCAACTTTTGCAGCATCTATTTCTGTGAGTTCGTTTCCAGCATACGCATATGCTGCTGCAAAACCAGATTCGTCAACACTGTTTTTTTCTGCATAGCGAATCCCATTTTCCCAGGCAACCTCATATTGGTAGTTTGCAATTACTGAGTTCAAATTATGCAGCTGTATTTCCGTTTCGAAACCATATTCTCCATTACGGAATTTCATTTTCTTCACAAGCTTTCCGCCGTTGGAGGAGGGAAGTGTAAATATTATTTCAAATTCAAAATTTCCTTCTATTTTTACAATATTGTTTGGTGCCAGCACATCAAAATAGAGGTCTTTTGTATTGATCACTCGTCCGTCGGATGTTGTTAAAAGAATAGCGAAATCTCCATTTTGCGAATAATCAACGAGTTGAACCGGGTGTCCATCCCATGTCTTAAAATTTTTAAGTTCCCACTTTTTAATTACGCCTCCTTTTGACGAAACCTCTGCTGAATATAAATCCGTCTCAATGGAAATAATTTTTTCTGTACTCTTTGCACGATCAGAGAAGAATTTTCCGTAAGGGTTGGTTTCTTGTCTTTCTTTCGGCTCCGGAGGTTTCTCCGTCTTTACTTTGATCGTATCTTTCAATTGCCCTTGTTTCGCAGTTTGCTCTATCGTTTTTGTTCTTTGCACGGGCGAGTTGAGCCACATCCACACAACGAGCACAACGAAAATTAATACAAAACCAATCGTTGATTGTCGATCCATAAGAATTTATACCTCAAATTTACTTGTGAATAATTAAGGAACTGGGTCGTACCCACTTGACGCACTAAGAGGATGACATTTTGCAATTCTTTTAATAGTAAGCCAAAATCCACTTATAATACCATGCGTTTCAATTGCTTCAAGAGAATAATCTGAACACGAAGGATAAAAACGACAATGATTAAACGGTAGGAGCGCCGAAACGAAGCGTTGATACAGTCGAATTAATAAAACAACCGAGTGCTTCATATCATTACTTTGGTTAAACGATATTAATTATTGAAGAGAGTTCTGTAAATGCCTTGTTTATGGACGTGAAAGGACATTTTTTCGTCGGGCTTTTTATGTCGCCATTATATAAAAAAACAATTTCTTTTAATATTTTAAAATTGACATGCGCTAAAAAATCTTCTTTCTTCGTTCGAAATGCTTCTCTCATTATTCTTTTTAACAGATTGCGGTGAGCTGCTTTTTGTATTCCTCTTGTTACTGCAAAACCTATGCGTAATCCTGTTTGTTTCGATGGTGACAAACAAACAAAAGCTTTTATGGGTATGCTTTCATACTTCTTACCACGAGTTATTACTCTCGTAAAGGATCCAAACCCAGTAAGAGTTTCTATTGATGGTTGTAAAAGAGGCAAGAATGCCTCGTCTTTCCGGCAGGTTTTTACTATTACTTTTCGCTGCTCACAGAAAGTTTTTTTCTTCCTGCGGCACGTCGTCGGTTAATTATTTTTCGCCCATTTTTTGTTGCCATTCGTGCGCGAAATCCATGTGTATTTTTTCTTTTACGCTTATGCGGCTGATATGTTCTCTTCATTTCTATAGACTCTTTATTATGTTTCGGTTTTTAGCTTGATAAACTTACAAAAATATTGGTGTATAAACAAGAAAACATACAAATCGAAATTTATATTGCACTACATTGTTAATAATACTTATATTGTAAAAATTCCTCTTGCATACTTGCACCATTGGTGCTATAATAAAGCCCGTTCACTAAACAAAATATCGTTGTTGATAACTTGTTAGGAACTTATCTCTGGTAAATATTGATGTTTGTGCTGAACGGCAATGTTTTAAAACATTGTTTATTTTTTTGTTTTATTTGTTCTATTTGCATCCTGTGTATATAAATGTGGATAAGTTGTTAGCTCTGTTTTTTAGATGGAGAATGCCATGTTGTTAACTGCTCAAGCTGGCCAAATTTCTGATGCTCAACTTCTTGCAAACCAAACATGGGAACGTTGCCTAATCATTATTAAAGATCAGGTTTCTTCATTAAGTTATAAAACATGGTTCCAACCTATTATACCTCTTCGTCTCAATGGTAAAGATTTGACAGTTCAGGTTCCTAGTCAGTTTTTTTATGATTGGTTAGAAGAACATTACAATACGCTTATTCGAAATACTATTACAAACGTTATTGGAGAATCTGGAAAACTGTATTATTTTGTTGCCTCTGAAGAACCTGTATCGACCCAGCCGGCACAACCTGAACACAATACAGCCTCTCCAATAACCGACTCAACACGTACACCCTTTGCGCCGCATGTGCCTCTCCGAACGGAAAATCTTCAATCTGTACGGAATAATTTAAATCCGCGCTATTTGTTCGACAATTTCATAAAGGGCGATTGTAATCAGCTTGCTCGTGCCGCGGCAATGGCGGTTGCAAACAATCCCGGCGGTACTTCATTTAATCCTCTCGTTTTTTATGGCGGTACTGGTCTTGGAAAAACACATTTAATGCACGCACTTGGAAACCATGCGGCAGTTAACGGCAAAGCAAAACGAATTGCTTATATATCAAGTGAAAAATTCACAGTTGATTTTATTGAATCGGTACAAGGAGATAAAGTCACCGAGTTTTCTTCATTTTACAGAAGTATGGATTTACTGATTGTTGACGATATCCAGTTTTTTGCCGGTAAGGAAAAAACTCAGGATAACTTTTTTCACACATTTAATGCCCTCTACCAGCTTGGTAAACAAATTGTTCTTTCTTCCGATGTTCCACCGAAAGAATTGCATGGACTAGATGAGAGGTTGATTTCTCGTTTTCAATGTGGATTAACCGCAGACCTTCAACCACCCGACCTCGAAACACGCATAGCCATTCTCCAGAAAAAAAGTGAGGAGAATGCTTTAGAGCTACCACCAAACATTATTGATTTTATTGCATCGAATGTCACAAAAAACATTCGCGAACTTGAGGGATGTCTCATTAGTCTTCTTGCGAGGGCATCTCTAGAAAACCGTGAAATTGGAATAGATCTTGCTAAAGATGTATTGCGCGTTGTTGTTAACGATATTCGTACACCTTTAACTATCGAGCAAATACAAAAAACTGTTTGCGAGTATTTTGACATTCCTGTTGACCTTTTACGTGCTAAAACACGAAAACAGGAGGTAGTTGTCGCTAGGCAGATTGCAATGTATATTGCAAAAGAAATGACTAGCTCATCACTCAAAACTATCGGTATGCATTTTGGTGGAAGGGACCACAGCACGGTTATTCATGCTTGTCAAGCAGTAGAGGAGTTTCTAAAAACCAACAATAAACACAAACAGCATATCGATCAAATACGAAGAACTATTGAACTAAACAAATAGTGTTTAGCAATATATTTTTATTTAAACTGTTGATAATATGTTTGTTATTGTTTTTATAGTGTTAGTAAAAATTTTTTTTATGTCTTTTATTTCTATACAACAAAATTTGTTAATAAAATACTTCTTTTACACATTATACAAACAACACTTTTTCTTTTTATAGTATAGCATTATATTTGTTTTATTAGTTTCTTTTAGTTTCTTATTGTTTATAAATATTATCCACACTGTTATTATAATTATTATTTCTTTTAAAACATATTAATTATATACACTTCTATTTATTGTGTCTTGCTTAAAAATTAAGTAAATTCACACAAATAAGAAGATAATGTATTATAGGAGTTTTCGTAATGAAATTTACAATTGAAAGTAGTGAACTCCAAAAAGCGCTGATGAAAATCAGTGGCGTTGTTCCATCTAAATCAACACTTCCAATATTGGAGAATATTCATTTCTCTCTATCAAAAAACTCCCTTAGACTTATTGCTACCGATTTAGAAATTTCCATGTCGGCAACATTAGATGTAAAGGGAAGCGAAGATGGGTCAATCGCCGTACCAGCTAAAAGAGTTATGGACACTTTAAGAGCACTACCAGAAACACAGCTTTTATTTCATGCAGACACCACAACAAATAAAATTCAAATGATTACCGATAACGGAGAGTATGATCTGATTGGTGAAAAAAGTCAAGATTATCCAGCTGTTCCTGAGTTTAAAGGTGAAAGCGAAATTGTATTTGAAGGATCTTTAATTGGATCAATGATTTCAAAAACTATTTTTTCTGTAAGCACAGATGAGTTACGCCCTTCAATGACTGGATTACTTCTCCAACTCAAAAAAACCGAGATGTGTGCAGTAGCAACAGATGGCCATCGTTTAGTTCGAGTTATATATTCAAACATCAAACAAGCAAAACCACATAAGGATATTATTGTTCCTGCAAAAGCTCTTGTGCTAGTGTTAAAAGCTATTGAGAGTGGCGCTAATACTCTCTCTGTTAACACTACACATATCAAATTTTCATTTAAGAATTTTACGCTTACTTCAAGATTAATTGAAGAAAGTTATCCTAATTATGAGAGTGTAATACCGCTTGATAACGATAAAAAATTGTCTGTCGATAGAAACGTATTGTTAGCGTCAGTACGAAGAGTTTCTCTTTATTCAAGCAATACGACACATCAAGTTCGATTTTCTATGAGAAAAAACGAACTAAAAATTACCGCAGAAGACATTGATTTTGGTGGCGAAGCACGAGAACATATCGCATGTGGATACGGCGCAGATGATTTAGAAATCGGTTTTAACGCGAGCTATCTTATCGATATTCTATCTCACATCGATTCTGATGAAATCGTATTTAGTTTCAGCAGTTCTGTAAAGGCGGCAATCATTACGCCGGCAACCATAAAAGAAAATGAAAATGTATTAATGTTGGTTATGCCCATGCGCCTCAATGTCTAACCAGATATCAAAAGATGCTGGCGTTATTGTTGATAGCCCCATTCTGAAGAAGAACTGGGGCTATCGTGTTGTAAGTAAGGTAATCTTGGATTGAAATTACAACATTTAGTACTCGAAACATTTCGTAACCATGAAAAAACCATTGTTGATTGTTCCCCGGGGGTGAATCTGTTTTTAGGAAACAATGGTGAAGGAAAGACAAATATACTTGAAGGAATCTCGTATCTTTGCCTTTCAAAAAGTTTTTATGCTGCAAATGATACGGTGGTAACGAATGTTAACAATAATACATTTGCTGCAACAGGAAGCTTTATTTCTGAGGGCAACATATTTTATGAAGTAAGAGTAACTTTTGATAAACTTCAAAATCAAAAAAAAATTATGGTGAATAAGACGAAAGTCGACAAAGCGTCATCTCTCATAGGCAGGTTTCCTGTAGTAATTCTTTCACCAGAGCAAAGTTCTATTACAGTTGGATCTCCGTCGGCCCGTAGACGTTTTGTGGATTTTGTTATCTCTCAATCGAGCATAACATATTTAGAATGTCTTATTAATTACCGGCGAATATTAAAGCAGCGAAACAAAATTTTATCGGATATAATAATTTCGCGTAAAGAAAACAATGTCGCTATTGAGACATGGAACGAAAATCTTGTTAGCGTTGGCGCTGTTCTTATAAGGAAACGCATAAATTTTATTGAAGATTTTCAAAACTTTGTGATCAATTCGTATGTAACCCTTGCTGGGAAAACAGAGAAGCCAGGGATTTCATATTTGCCGTCATTTGAATGTCCTGCTAGCGATATAGAGGCGATTGAAACGGTTTTTCATCAAGCGCTTCAAGATCACTATCAAGAGGAGCGTCGCATCGGATATTCACTTGTTGGACCACACAGAGACGAATTCATTATAAAAATTGACAAACTTGATGCACGGAACTTTGCGTCTCAGGGACAGCATAAAACATTTTTAGTTGCGCTAAAACTAGCAGAGTTTTTTTACTTAAAGGAAAAATGTAACGAGACACCTATTTTACTGCTTGACGATGTTCTTAGTGAAATGGATGGAAGTCGATCTCAGCGACTGTTAGAAGCGATCGCCGAACTTGGTCAGGCATTCATTACGTCAACCGATGAACGAGCACTCAACTGGATGCCGATTATTTATTCTAATCCAAGAAAGTTCTTTGTAAGACAAGGTAAGATTGATCGTGTTGAAGACGCCACATGCCTCTGCTAAAACTATTGGTTCTGCAATAGACGAACTAATTAATAGCTTAGGAATTAAAAAGAAACTTCAAGAATACGATGCTGTTGTTTGTTGGGAAAAAGTGGTAGGAGAACGCATTGCGCAAATGACAACGGCAACGCGTATTCTGCAGGGTGTTTTATTTGTACATGTAAAAACAAGCACGTGGAGAAATGAACTTACACTTAGAAAAAAAGAGATAATAGACAAACTTAACACTGTAATTGGAACCGACATTGTCAAAGATATAAAGTTTCATTAAACCAAGAAATCAAGACGGAAGCGACGTGAAAGAAGAAAAAAATAAAAAGGCAGAAATAAAGAGCAATGGTTCAAGCGACTACAATGCTAACGATATCACCGTACTAAAGGGATTAGAAGCTGTGCGTCGCCGTCCTGCAATGTACATTGGCGATGTCAGTGCGCGAGGGTTACATCATTTAGTGATCGAAGTTGTTGATAACTCTATCGATGAAGCGCTTGCAGGGTACTGCAAAAACATTATTACAACGATTAACGCCAACGGATCTGTTACCGTCGATGATGATGGTCGCGGAATTCCGACCGACATACACCCTGAAGAGAAGCGTTCAGCGCTTGAAGTCGTTATGACAATGCTTCATGCAGGCGGTAAATTTGACAAACATACTTATAAGGTTTCCGGTGGGTTGCACGGTGTTGGTGTTTCCGTGGTGAACGCGCTGAGTGAATGGCTGGAGGCAGAAGTAAGCCGTGACGGGAAAGTGTTTTATCAAAAATATAAAAAAGGTGATCCAGTTGCGCCCGTAAAGGTAATTGGAAAAACAGATAAAAATAAAACGGGTACAAGAATTACCTTCATGCCCGATGGAACAATATTTAAAAATCGTGTTTACAAGTTTGAACCTCTTGCTGAACGGTTGCGCGAGTTAGCATTTCTAAATCCCGACGTAACGCTGATTATTAAGGACGAACGTACAAAACCAAAAGAAGAAGAAACCTTTCATTTCAAAGGTGGCTTAACCGAGTTTGTTAAATACATTGATTCAACACGTCCGTCCATAATGAAAAAAGTAATGTACGCGAAAGGCAGCGCAAACGACGAGAACGGACGAACAGTTGAAGTAGAGATTGCATTCCAATATAACGATCAATACAACGAAAACTTATTCAGCTATGTCAACAACATAAACACACACGAAGGTGGAACACATCTTGTCGGATTTCGTACGGCATTAACACGAACATTGAATAATTATGCATCAAAGAACGGCATTGTGAAAGAAGGAGGTGTGCAACTAACAGGGGATGACTTCCGCGAAGGATTAACAGCGGTGATCAGTGCCAAGGTACCAGAACCGCAGTTTGAAGGACAAACAAAGACAAAGCTTGGCAACAGCGAATTGAAAAGTATTGTTGAATCAATTTTTGGACCGGCGCTTTCCGACTGGCTAGAAGAAAATTCTTCAGATGGTAAGCGCATTATAGATAAATGCCTGCGTGCAGCAGAAGCCCGTGAGGCTGCAAGAAAAGCGCGCGATTTAACAAGGCGGAAGAACGCATTTGATGGCGGCGGTTTACCAGGAAAACTTGCTGACTGTTCAATTGATGATCCAGAACATTGCGAAATATATATTGTTGAAGGTGATTCTGCTGGAGGCAGCGCCAAGCAGGGCCGCGACCGCCGCTTCCAGGCTATCCTTCCATTAAAGGGAAAAATTCTTAATGTGGAGAAAGCGCGCATACATAAAATTTTAGAGAATGATGAAATCCGAGCTATCTTTACTGCAATTGGTGCTGGTATGGGCGAGACATTTGATGCAAGCAAAATCAGATACGGCAAAATCATTATAATGTGCGATGCCGACGTGGATGGTTCACATATTCGCACACTTTTGATGACACTTTTTTTCCGCTATATGAAAGAAATAATTGAACTGGGACACCTTTACATAGCACAGCCGCCACTATATAAGGTCAAAAAAGGAAAACAGGAATTTTATGCATTTGACGAAGACGAACGTGATGAAATCGTCAAGCGTTTGAAGAGCGATAAGAAGGGCAAAGTAGAAAAGGTTGAAGAAGAAGCGAAGGGAGAACAACTTGCCGTAAACGAAGAAGGAGTTATGATTAAGGAAGGTGGTATAGCAATTTCACGATTTAAGGGTTTGGGGGAAATGAATCCTGAACAACTTTGGTCCACAACCATGAATCCGGAAACTCGTACAGTCCTACAAGTCTCAATTGAAAATGCGGCAGACGCCGACCGTACATTTTCTATTCTTATGGGCGACGATGTAGAGCCACGACGCGAATTCATAGAGAAGAATGCAAAGTACGTGAGAAACTTAGATGTGTAATGTTAAAAAGTTACGATTGAAAAAGAGAAATGAAATAACATGGCAACGATAAGCGAAAAAATAATTCCGGTCGACATTGAAGACGAAATGAGAGGATCCTACATCGATTACTCGATGTCGGTTATTGTATCGCGTGCACTTCCAGATGTACGTGATGGTCTCAAACCCGTACACAGGCGTGTGTTGTTCGGTATGCAGGGACTTGGATTAGCGAGCAATCGTGCTTATAAAAAAAGCGCGCGTATCGTTGGCGAAGTACTCGGAAAGTACCATCCACATGGCGATTCTGCGGTGTACGAAACAATGGTACGCATGGCACAAGATTTTTCAATGCGCTATATGCTAGTAGATGGGCAAGGAAACTTCGGTTCAGTTGATGGTGACTCGCCCGCAGCAATGCGTTATACCGAAGCGCGCCTTACTAAAATTAGCGAAGAAATGCTGAAAGATCTTGAAAAGAATACTGTTAACTTTGTGCCAAACTTTGACGATACGCTACAAGAGCCAACAGTAATGCCATCGCTTATTCCCAATCTCTTATGCAATGGCGCTAGCGGCATTGCAGTTGGTATGGCAACCAATATTCCGCCGCATAATTTGCGGGAAGTGATTGATGGTTGTACCGCCTATATTAAGGATTCAAATATCAGCAATGAAAAGCTGATGAAACATATACTTGCTCCAGATTTTCCAACCGGCGGAATTATTTATGGTTACGGGGGCGTGAAAGATGCATACACTACGGGACGAGGTAAGATTATTGTCCGCGCTCGCGCCAGCATTGAAACAGGCAAAGGTGAACGCCAGCGAATTATAATCACAGAATTGCCGTATCAAGTGAACAAGGCGTCGCTTATTGTAAAGATTGCTGAGCTCGTAACAGAAAAAAAATTGGAAGACATTTCAGATGTTCGAGATGAATCTGATCGCGATGGGTTGCGCGTGGTCGTTGATCTGAAACGTGAAGCGAATGCTGAAGTCGTACTAAACAATCTTTACAAACACACGCCGATGCAGACAACATTCGGTGTTATTATGCTGTCACTAGTGGATGGTCGTCCGAAAGTGCTTCAGTTGCGAGAATTTATTCAGCATTTCATCGAACATCGAAACGAAATTATAGTACGGCGCACAAAGTTCGATTTGGATGAAGCTGAAAAACGTGCGCATATTCTTGAAGGTTACATCATTGCGCTCGATAATATAGATGCAGTGATTGCACTCATCAAGAAGTCAAAAGATGTTGAAAGCGCCAAGCTAGGACTGATGAAAAAATTTAAACTGTCTGAGATTCAAGCAAAAGCGATTCTTGACATGCGTCTACAGCGGTTAACCGGTCTTGAGCGTAAGAAAGTAGAAGAAGAATATCGCGAGACAATTAAACTCATCGAAAAATTAAAATCAATACTAAAGAACAAACAGCTCCAGATGAAAATTATAGAAGAAGAGCTGATTGAGATGAAAGAAAAGTACGGCGATGACCGCAGGACAGAGATTGTTTATAAAGCGGAAGAATTTAGTATTGAAGATATGATTGCCGAAGAAGAAGTTGTGGTGACAATCAGCCATAGTGGCCTCATTAAAAGATTCCCGGTCTCGGGTTATCGGCGGCAATCGCGTGGTGGTAAGGGTGTTACTGGAGCGGCGACGCGCGAAGATGATTTTGTTGCTCATATGTTTATTGCAAGCACGCATAATTATGTACTTATCTTCACTGATAAAGGACGTTGTTATTGGCTGAAAGTGTTTGAAATTCCGGAAGGCGGCAGAACCGCAAAGGGAAAATCAATTAACAATCTTATAGACAAAGACCCGAATGAAAAAATTGCATCGTTCATAGCGGTCAAAGAGTTTGACGATAAACATTTTGTTTTTATGTTCACAGAGCAAGGATTAGTAAAAAAAGTTGTTCTATCGGAATTTAGCAATCCGCGCCGCAATGGTATTGTAGCAGCGAACTTGAAAAAAGGCGATCAGCTAACCGATGTAAAACTGACCGACGAAACGCAGGATATTGTAATCGGAACGCATAACGGACTTGCCATTCGTTTCCATGAAGGTGAAATTCGTCCAATGGGACGTTCGGCAGCAGGTGTGCGTGGTATTCGGCTTAGCAAAGGAGATAAGGTTGTTGGGGCGGTAAATCTGCGGCGCAAAGGCACAACTATTCTTGTTGCAACACAGAAAGGCTTCGGTAAGCGCAGTGAAGAAGATGAGTACCGCACAAGTCATCGCGGTGGAAAAGGTATCTTTACTGTAAAGGTGTCTGAAAAAACCGGTAAAATGGTGGCAATTAAAGAAGTTATAGATACAGATGATATTGTAATCGTTACGAGCGATGGTATGGTTATTCGCCAGCATGCGGCAGATATTCGCGTAGCAGGGAGAAACACACAGGGCGTGCATCTTATTCGACTGAAAGAAGGCGATTCAATTGCAGCTGTAGCTGCCGTTGTTGCAGAAGAAGAGGAAGAAAAACAACTTGCCGAAAAAGAGAAAAATAATACAAACAACAATGTGCTTACACCGGGCAAACTGTCGATCGAAGACAAAAATGAATTGAAGCAAGAGAACGTTATAACGCTGAAACCTGATAAAATCGAAAAGAGAAAACCTGTTTTGCCAAAGAAAACAACAAAAACATCAGGTAAGAAGAAAAAGTAGATAGCAAGAGAGGAACGTTAAGCAGAAAAACTGTAGATGAAAATGTTTTTTAGCGTATTATCTTTAAAACGTTTAGTCGAACTTAATCTTTTTCTATAAAGTGTATTTGAGTTATGAAAAAAACACCATCTTATAAATGTCTATTCTTATTGCTCAACGTCTACAAAGATTCTATATTAATATTTATGAAAAATTTCTTTCTATCGTTCACATCATTATAGTCTGGAAAAATCTGTTTCTATAATAAATCATCAAAAGAATATATTTTTCAATTGAGACAAAATGAGTTACAGAGAAAAAATTCAATATTGGTTTCCAGTTTTTCTTTGGATACTTTTTATCTTTTGGATGTCAACAAGCATGTTTTCGGCACAAAACACGTACTTGTTTTTTGAACCGCTGATGCGTTTTATTGTGCCTTCAATTTCCAGAAAAGAAATTATTTTTTTCCATTTGATCTTCCGGAAATTAGCCCACATAACCGAATACTTTATCTCTGGTCTTCTGCTATTCCGTGCTTTTAGCAATGGCTCTAATAAAAGACGGGAATGGCGTTGGGCGATTTCTTCATTGTTGATTATCGTGATTATAGCCACAAGCGATGAATTTCACCAATCATTTGTCTCTACAAGGACAGCTTCTTTAGTCGATGTCGGTATTGATATATTCGGAGGCTTTTTGGCACAGGGCATAGGCCTGTTCATGTTCAAATGGCGACAACAACAAAAAGAAAAGAAATTTGTAGTGTGAAAAAGATGGAATGAAGAAATAAAAAGGGATGCTGATGGCCTCGCAGAATGTTAAGCGGCAATGCGCCAGTAAACCTTTTGTCCGGCTATTTTTTCTATCATATGCATTGCTTCATACTCGGAAGCATACTTTCCAACAAAGACACAGAGTAAATCTTGTTTGTCTTCGAACCATACATCATAATGATTTTTCAATGGGTAATTATCACCACGCGTAATTCTCACTTTACATTTTACCATGTCAAAATTGAACCAAACACCTTCGTTAATAGTTATTTTATCTTTCATTTCTTGATTCCTACTTATGAGCCAACGTTACATGAATCTGTACTTTAAAAATTAGCCAACACCGACTTAGATAAAAATCATCAGTTGTCAAAGGTTATAGAGAGACCAATATCCGCTTTTTCCTTCTTATCTAACCCGGTGCTGGTCGTTTTAATAATTAATAGTTTTAAATATTTTTATTTCCTTTCTATTATATGTGGGAGAATATATTTAACGCAACAGGATCATTTTACGCATTAAAGTCTTATTGTTGCTTTGTAGTCTGTAAAAATACACACCGCTCGACAAATTCTGCGCATTTAAAATCACCTGATAATTTCCGGCGACCTGATAATTGCTAACAAGCGTCTGGATTTCCTGACCAAGAATGTTATACACCTTCAACGCCACAATACCCGGCTGTTTAATTGTATATTTGATAACTGTGGATGGGTTGAACGGATTCGGATAGTTCTGGCTCAGGGTGAATCCTACAGGTTGCGCAGGGGTGCTCGTTTCTACGCCAGTCGTAGTGCTCAGAGAAAAATCAACCGTTGCCGCAACAGGCGCTCCTGTGCTTGTATAGGAAATTGAAGCAACAGAAGATGTCGGTACGTTGGATCCTATATTATCGACGGTAATGGAATAAGATCCCGGAGCAAGTCCGTTGACCGAGTACGAGCCGCTATTATCTGTAATGCAATATCCCGCAACCTGGTTGTTTTTTAATGCGTAGACAAACGCACCTGGTATTACAGTAGAAGACACACCCATGAGGCGAACTTTACCGCCTACGCTTGCATATCCACTGGTCGACACAGCAAACTGATAAACATAGATCGTGATACCGGTTACGCTATTTCCAGTAATAGTTATTGTTTTCGCTTTATTCCATCTAATGCTTGCTGTATCCGTTGTGTAATAGGATGGAGCATAATTACCCAATGGTACGGCTAAAACATAGTATGTTCCGTTAGCAATTTTTGTTACAGAATATTTGCCGAGCGTATCTGTGTCGGCAAAGTACGCCCGAGCTGGATTTGATGCATTTGATACAATGATCCGTGAGCGGACGCCGATGTTTTTTGAAGAATCTAAGACGCTTCCGGAAATGGATCCAGTAGAAGCGGGAACAGGAGCGAGTGTAAAATTAATATTTGTAACGGGCGTATCGCGTTTTACGACGATCGGCGTCGCAAGGAGTAAATTATATTGTTCTTTGTAGAATTGTGTCACGTACCCATTTGCCTGTGCATACGCTATATAGGTACCCGGGGCAATATTTGCGATAAACGTTCCGTTGGAAGAATCGAGAATATGAATGACTTGTTGCGATGTACCGCCAAGCGTGCAATCGACACTGGTGGAGTTTAAATCAAAATAATCACGATTATTATCGTCTGAATCATTTGAATTAAGGGCAAAGCCAATACTGACGAACACAATTTCAGCATTCTTTATCGCTTTTTTTAGTGTGTCTAACACGGAGCCAGAAATCGCTACTTTTTGCTGATTAACTCCACCAGGTAGTTTTATATTGATGGGTGTCGTTTTGTTATTAACAATATTAATAGTGTCTGCCTGTGCGGCAGATGACTTTCCATCATACCATAGACTTTCGTATAAACGAGTAGGTGAAGTAACATGCATTTTATATGTCCCGGGATCAATACCGGTAATTTGATAACTGCCTGATGCATCGGTGACGGCGGAGAAAGAGTAACTTCCATCTCCTTGAAACACAGCCGGGTCGCTAGTAGCATT
>Ga0187861_10000534_pt1 | contig 43876 bp, 32 predicted proteins | sample June2016WEW_10_1_3_FD_132986 | JGI IMG/M metagenome (GOLD analysis project Ga0187861, IMG submission 132986) | Peatland microbial communities from SPRUCE experiment site at the Marcell Experimental Forest, Minnesota, USA - June2016WEW_10_100 | ecosystem: Environmental > Terrestrial > Soil >...
AGGCGGCTCAAAGGCTTCCGGCGCATCTTTTCCCGATTTGAAAAACTCGACGTCGTATTCCTCGCCTTCATCAACTTCGCCTTAATCGTCGAGGCATTGAGGGTAGTGTGAACACGCCCTAGTCCGTTATTCAAACAACGTAATAACCCGAGCCAGCACGTCATCCAGAATTTCCGCTGGAATCGAATCCACTTTCCTGCCTCCACGCGCCTCAAGATCGAGCACGCGCGGCTGATCGCAGCGCACAACTCCGGTCGCCTTCGTGCCCGAGAGCGGCACCGCGAAGCCGATGCGGCGGGCAAAATCGCCTCCGCTCGTAATCGGCAAAACCACAGGCAGCTTTGTCGCCTCGTTGAATTTGGTCGGCGAAACCACCAGCACCGGCCGCTGCCCCTGCTGCTCATGCCCAAGCGTAGGATCGAGCGAGACCAGGTAAATATCGCCCCGATTCATAGCAGCTCACGGCCAATCGGCGGAGCATCAATCCATTCCCGTTCTTCCGGCGTCAGCGGCTGAGAGAAGTCTGAAGCAGCCAGCAATTCGTCCAGCGAGTAGCGCGGCCTGGTCTGCGGCTTGAGTATCAGGCGATCCCCATCCACGGCCAGTCCCACGGTAGCCCCAGCCTTGAGGCGAAGCTGGTCAAGCATGGCCGGAGGAACAGCCAGCATCACGGACCCTCCCACTTTGCGCAGATTGGTGGTATGCATGATGAAGCCCCTGTCGTAATTATATCAAAATATAACATCAGGTGCTTTTGTTGATTCCCGGGTCCAAAAATCGGGATCTGGGGCACCCAGTTTGGGTGGATTTACACAGATTCCGCGTCGTAGGCGATGCGCCCTTCGCTGATCGTCCAGCGGACTTTTCCTTGCATCGTCCAGCCGTCGAAGGGGGTGTTGCGGGACTTGGATTTGGTTTCGCGGGCGTTGTAGGTCCACTCGGCCTTGGGGTCGAAGACGACCACGTCGGCAAAGCTGCCGACGGTGAGTGTGCCGCGTCCCTTCAATGCCAAAAGCGCCGCGGGCTGGGCGCTCAGCAGGCTCAGAACGCGGCCCAGCGGCATCTTCCACTCCTTGTGCAGCCAGCGCAGGCAGAGACCCAAGGCGGTCTCGAGGCCTGTGATGCCGTTGGGAGCGTTCTCAAACTCCACTTCCTTCTCGTGCACGGCGTGAGGCGCGTGGTCGGTGGCAATCGCGTCCACCACGCCGTCGAGGATGGCCTCGATCATGGCGTCTCTATCCAATGCGGAGCGCAGCGGCGGGTTCATCTTGGCGTTGGTCGAGTAGAGGCCCACGTGCTCCTCGGTGAGCAGGAAGTGGTGCGGGGCGACCTCGCAGGTCACGCGCAGTCCGCTGCGCCGGGCCTGGCGCACGGCCCCCAGCGCGGCGGCCGTTGAGGTGTGGGCCACGTGCAGGTGGACGTGGGAGTCGCGCAGCTCGGTCACCAGGCGAATGTCGCGCTCCACCATGCCGGACTCGGCCTCCGGCGGCATGCCGCGCAGCCCCAGCTTGAAGGAGACAGGACCAAGGTTCATGCTGGCGCCCTGCGTCATCCGCGTGTCTTCGGCGTGCTGAATCACGCCCAGCCCTACGCGCGCCGCGGCGGCCAGGACCTCGCGCATGATGTTGTCTTTGAGGATGGGGTGGCCGTCGTCGGTGACGGCTACGGCGCCGGCGGACTTGAGCGCCGCATAGTCGTTGATCGCCTCGCCCTTTGATCCGCGGGTGGCGGCGGCGACGGGAAAGACGCGAATGGCGGCGCCGCGCTCCGGGGCCTGCATCCAGCGGGTGATCTCAACAGAGTCGTTGACCGGGAGGGTATTGGGCATGGCGGCCACGGCCGTAAAGCCCCCCGCCGCCGCCGCCGCTGTTCCGCTGGCGATGGTCTCCTTGTAGCCTTGGCCGGGTTCGCGCAGGTGAACGTGCATATCGATCAGCCCCGGCGCCACGGTCAGGCCGGTAGCGTCCAGCACCTCGGCTTCTTCGGCCGATTTCAGCTTGCCCGGACCGGCGATCTCGGCTACGCGGCCATCCTTGAGCAAAACGTCCTTGAGAGCGTCAACGCCGGCAGCCGGATCGACGAGGCGGCCGCCACGAATCACCAGAGCCGTCATGCGCGGCCTCCTTGCTCAGTAGCCGTCAATGCCCGCTCCACCACCGCCATGCGGATGGCTACCCCATTCCGCACCTGTTCGAGGATCACCGATTGCGGCCCATCAGCCACGCCGGCGGTCACCTCGAGGCCGCGGATGATGGGTCCCGGATGCATCACGATTGCGGTTGGCGCGTGCGCGGCCAGACGCGGCCCGGTGAGCTGGTAGCCTGCCTTGTACTCTTCGAGATCCAGTTGCAGGCCGGACAGCCGCTCGGCCTGGATGCGCAGCATCATCATCACCTGAGACTGACGGAGCGCGGCATCGAAATCCCGCTCAATCGTGATGCCCGGCCCCACCTGGCTGGCGAGTTCCGGCAGCAGTTCTTTGGGGCCGCAAAGCAGCACGCGGGCGCCCAGCCGGGGCAGCAGCATCATGTTGGAGCGGGCCACCCGGCTGTGCAGAATGTCGCCCACGATGGTTACCGTGACGCCGGAAAGGGTTTCCGCGGTGACGGCCTGAACGCCCGGCCGAAGATGAGTCAGGATGGTGCGCAGGTCGAGCAGCGCCTGGGTGGGGTGCTCGTGCATGCCGTCCCCGGCGTTGAGCACCGGCAGGCGGGTCTCGGCCTCCAGCAGCCAGGCTGCGCCGGAAGAGTTATGGCGCAGGATAATGGTTTCCGCGCCCAGGGCGCGCAGAGTCAGGCCGGTATCTTTCAGCGTCTCGCCCTTCTCGATGCTCGAGGAAAGGCTGGAGACCAGTGTGGTGTCGGCGCCCAGGCCCTTGGCGGCCAGCTCAAAGCTGGTGCGGGTACGCGTGGAGGACTCGTAGAAAAGCAGCGCCACGCGGCGCTTGGCCAGAATGCGATCCCGGATCAGCGGATCCTGGTTCTCCAAAGCCGTGGCGCGGGTGAGGATATGGCTCAAGCCGTCCAGAGTCAGGTCCGAGGCCGAGAGAAGCGACCCGGGATGGTAGGGGAACGGCGAGGCAGGCACTGGCGGAGTGTGAAGCTGGCGGCGAACGGCGGTTGCGGTCGGGCTCATACTGTTTCAGCTTCCAGCCTCCAGATTCTGGCTAAAAGCCAGGAGCCAGAGGCTGCCTTTCTTCCTTAATCCACCCGCTCGACCAGCAGCACCTGCTCGTCGTCGTCGACCTCGCGGAACTTTACTTCAATGATCTCGCGGCTGCTGGTGGGCACGCGCCTGCCGATGTAGGTGGCCTCGATGGGCAGTTCGCGATGGCCACGGTCGATGAGGACGGCCAGTTGCACGCGGCGCGGGCGGCCGTGATCAAAGAGAGCGTCGAGCGCGGCGCGGATGGTGCGGCCGGTATAGAGTACATCGTCGCACAGCACTACGTCGCGGCCGTCTATATCGAAGCCTACGGCTCCGGGAGTAACCACCGGGCGCACGCCCGTGGTGGAGAGATCGTCGCGGTAGAACTGAATGTCAAGCACGCCCGTATCGACGGGACGCTTCTCGATAGCGGAGATGAGTTTGCCCAGCCGCTCGGCCAGCGGAATGCCGCGGCGCTTGATGCCGACCAGCGCCAGGTCGTCGCTGCCGTTGCTCTTTTCAACGATCTCGTGAGCCAGGCGCACCAGGGTGCGCTCGATCTCCGAGGCGGACATCAGCCTGCCCTTCACGCGCAGGCCGGGTTTGTCTTGGGCTTCGCTCATGGGCTCTCTCGCCGTTTGTCTCTCGCAGGATGATACGAGGGATTGCCGCACTAGGGCAAGTTGTGGAGAAGTGAATCAAAAAAAGTGCGGCCATGAGAATGGATTGCTTCCGCGGCGCAAATAGCCTTCCCCGGAAGGGTAAAAGAGATGCTAGACTTCCGGCTTGCGGGTACGGGCCAGCAACCGCGCCCCCAAAGCGCCGCCGCTAACAGCAAAGAGAATCAGCACTACCATAAGGAAAAGAATGAAGCCCAGCATCAAGCCGGCACGTCCTTCAGGAGAAAGCAGCCAGGCTCTGTAGGCCGCGACGCTTGGCGCGTCGACACCTGCGGCTGTCCATTGCCGGCTGACCTGGTCGTTGATCAGCGTCTGCCAGGTTTGGTCAAATTCCTTGCCCTGATGGAGGAAGAAGCGCATCACGAACAGCGTGATTCCTGTGGCCGCCGCCGCCATCCAAGCGCCCAGCAAGCCGGTAACCAAACCAATGCGGGCGCCGGCTCCGACGGTGATCCAGGCCGGCCGCTGGCTGCGCATGTAAAGCACCACTGCCCAGGAAGCCGCCACCGACATCCACAGCAAGCCAAAGATGTTCACCGGGGAGAACAGGGAGCACAGCAATCCTGCCGGAACCGCCAGCATCAGGGCCGCACGCAAGGCCGGCTTCCACTCCACCTCGCTTGCATCCCTCGCTGCCTCGTTCCACTGCTCCGGCTGGGCCTGTCCGGGAACGCCTTCCGCCGTGTACAGCAGTTGCGGCAGGCCGCAGGCGGGACAGTAGCAGTCGTCTGTCTGGACGGTCTGGTGGCAGCGCGTGCAGGTGATTTCCATACTTCTAAGAGCCTATAGCATTTCCCCGCGGTGTGGCTGGTTCAACTTCGCCGCCACCACGGCCTCAGCCGCTGCGACGGTCTCCTTGAGCGTCATGTGGGTCGAATCCAGCAGAACGGCGTCCGGCGCCGGTTTCAGCGGCGAATCGGCGCGGTTGCGGTCCCGTTCGTCGCGGGCGCGGAGGTCGCGAATGACCTCTTCCGGTTGAATGGGAGGCGCGGGACCAAGCTGGTCGAAACGGCGCAGACCCCGCACCTCGGGAGCGGCGTCAAGGAAGATCTTGACCTGGGCATGGGGAAAGACCACGGTGCCGATATCGCGGCCCTCCATCACCACCCCGCCCTGGGCGCCCAGTTGCTGTTGCAGGCGGACCATCCAGGCGCGAATGGCGGGAAAGACGCTTACCCGGGAGGCTGCGTCCGTCACCCTCTGATTGCGGATCAGGCCGGTTACGTCTTCGCCGTCGAGCAGGACGCGATTTTCCTCCTCGCCGGGCTCCAGCCGGATGGTGGTTTGGGCGGCAAGACTTTCCAGCCCTATGCACTCGTCCAAAGGCAGTGCCGCGCGCAGCGCCTTCAGGGCGAAGGCGCGATACATGGCGCCCGTTTCCAGGTTCAGGAGGCCAAAATGCCGGGCCAGGTGCCGGGCCACGGTACTCTTTCCCGCGCCCGCCGGACCGTCAATGGCGACGATGATCTTCCGGTCAGGCTCAGAGGAGCGCAAGGAACTTTCTTCCGCGCTCATCCGCGCTTCTTTGTCCCCTGCCTGGGCCGGGAGGTAAAGCCAAACCGCTTGTTCTTTCCCGCCTTCGCACCGGCTGCCCCGCCGCGGCGGGCCGGTTTGCGGCTGTCGCGTGGGTTTGCACTGGTCTTGGCTGTGGCCTTGGCGCCGTTTGTATGGCCGTTGCGCCGGCTCCACGCCGGAGCGGAAGACTTCGGGGTCCGTGTTCCGGAGGCGCGGTTGGCCGGGCGAGGGTCGCTTCCATTTGGCCGTGCGCCGTTATTGGAGCCGGCGCCGGCGTGTGCCCCATTACGCTTGGCGCTTGAGGAAGCCTTCGAGCTCCATCGTGCGCCGGAGGCCGGCCGGGAGCCGGTTGCCGTGCGACGCGCTCCCGAGCTACGGGTTTCGGGTTTTGCGCGACGGGCCGGGCGGCTGCTGATGGGATTCGCCGCGGCGAACGCCGGCTTACGGTCGCGGGAGTGCGTGGTCCGCCGCGGCGGACTGAAGTGGGGCCGTGCCGCCGCAGGCTTCCCGCTGGAAACAGGCTTGCGCGCCGCGGGGGTTCTGGGAGTGTGGATTTCGGCGGACGCGCCCGGCTTGATTAAGGTTGGCGAGGCAGGCGAGGCAGGCTTCCGCGCCTCAAACTCGAATGCGTCTTTCTCATGGTCTCGTGAGCGCAGAAAGTTCGTGGAGGCCGTCATCGACGAGCTGGAATAGGCGGTGGGAGCGTCAGCAAATTCCGGCAGCGTGCCGGCAACGAAAAAATGCGGAGCGTGGCCCAGCGAGATGGTATGCACCTGGCGGGTGGCCACCAGGCCGCGAAGCACTTCGCGGACCTTGCTGCGCGCGGTGAGCGGGGCCAGGAACAGCTCGACCTCTTCCATGCTGGCCGCGATCACGGCCTGCAGATAGATGGAGGCAAGCACCGAGATCGCCGTCACCTGCGAGGTGGATGCGCCTTCGGCAATGGCTTTCTGGAAGCGCGTGCGGAGCAGTTGCCACTTGGCCGGCTGGCCGGGGGCTGAGACGACCGGGATGATGCGAAGCTGCTGCCAGAGCTCGGTGATGGCGCGCAGAACGGCGCCTTCGGTCACTTCCCGGCCCAGCGCGCGTTTCAGTTCGGGGATGGTGGCGTCGCCTGCCTCCAAATGCTTGTAAGCCTGGACGGCCAATTGCGAAACCTGGCGCGAACCCGTCAGTTGCGGGCTGCGGCGCCAGTCGCGGTCGCCCCTGAGGGCGTACACGTAGGGCAGAACCCAACTTGCAACCACAAAGTCAGGCTGTTCGCCCGGCAGGCCCAGTAGGTTCAGCCGCACGGCCACGCCGTCGGTCTCCAGGCGCACCAGCAACTCTTCGGCCACCTGGACCAGTTTTTGATTGGGAGACGTGTTGCGCTCGCCGGCGAAGGCCTCAACAAACGAAGGCGCGATCGAGGAAGAAAACTGCCGCCGGGGCAGAAAAAGACACAAACCGGTCTCTTCAATCCACGTCCGGGCATCCTCCAGTATGAGTGTCTCGGGTCCGTTCAAGCGCATCCGTTCTGCGCGCGATGCTTCCAATTGCTCTGATGTCAAAGAAAAACCTCGCTTCCAGGCTGGCGCAGGCGCCGGGCTACCTTCACTCCTGAGAGGACGGTAGCCACCTTCCAAACGTTCTAGATACGGTGGAAGGCCCGCTGTATCTCCTTCCAAGAATACAACAAAGCGATTGGACGTCCATGCGGGCAACTGGTTGGGTGGCTGGTTTTTCCGAGTTCCAACAGTAACCACTCCATGCGAACCGGATCAAGAGCGGTATTGACCTTGATGGCGGAATGGCAGGCGATGGAGGCGGCAATTCGCGTGCGGAGAGCCGTAAGATCTTCATTCTGCTTGGGTTCGTCGGAATCGGCTCCAGATTGCTCAATGACCTCAGCCAGCATGCGCTCCAGGGCCGCTCCTTCAAGTCCCACGGGCGCAGCTTTTACCGCAAGTGTTTGAGGGCCAAAGGGTTCCACTTCAAAACCATTGCGGTCAAGTTCCTCGGCGATACGGGCGAAGACCACCATCTGCCAGGGCTTGAGTTCCACCAAAAGGGGCATTAGTAACCTCTGGCGCAGTACCTGCTCCACCTGGCGATCGCGCAAAATTTTTTCAAAAAGGACCCGTTCGTGTGCCACATGTTGATCGATGATCCATAAACCGTCGTCTCCGGCGGCCAGAATGAACGATTCGCGCAACTGCGCCAGGGGGCGGAGGGAACCCAGATGGTTCAGGTTGGCGGCGGCCTGTTCGGCTTCGACCTGGGCGGTCGCCGTCGCCGGGTTTGATCCGCCAGTGGTTGCGCTGGCAGGACTTGGGGAGCAACCCTCCTCGACGGGTAGGCCGGCCGGCTGAAAGAGTGCAGCCGCGGCCTCGCCCCAGGCTTGCTGGTCCTGGCCTCCCCATCCGCCTGGTTGCAAAGACCGGGAATCAAAGGGCAGCCTGCCGGGAAATGGCGTGGAGACCCGCGGAGTCAGTTGGAAGGGGTCGGCGTCTGCCGCGGCGGCGGGATCGGAGTCCGGCAGTAGCGCACTGTCCGGCGAACCAGGCAGCGGCGAGGCAGCCGGAGGCATCAGCGAGGGACTGGCGGCAGGCGCGGAATCCAGGGCGGCCAGGAATCCTGCCGCCGGGCGCGCCTTGATCAGCGCCGTCCGCAGACTGTCGCGGACAAAGTCGTGGACCAGGCTCTGCTGGCGGAAGCGCACCTCGGTCTTGGCGGGGTGCACGTTCACATCCACCTCTTCGGGCGGCATCTCCAGAAAGAGCAGCACCACCGGAAAGCTGGTGGGGGGAATCACGTTGCGGTAAGCCTCGGTGATGGCGTGCAACAGCAGCCGGTCGCGGATCAGGCGCTTGTTTACGAAGATATAAATCGAGTTGCGATTGAGTTTTTGCAGCTCCGGCTTGGAGTAGAAGCCGGCCAGCCGCAAAACGCCCGGATCGCGCGCCGGCTCGGAGGGATCCTTCTTCCAGGGCGGCGGCTCGGGCAGGCCGGCGCGGGCCAGCGGGGTTTCGGCGGCCACGGGCAGCAACTGGGCCAGCGTCTCCTTGCCGAAGATCTGGTAGATGCGCTCGGCAGTGCGCGCCACGGGCGGCGCGGAGACGATGGTGTGGGTGGCGGAGACCAATTCGAAGTGCTTCTCCGGGTGGGCCAGTGCGTAGTGGGTCACCAGAGCCGTCACGTGGGCCAGCTCGGTACTCTCGGCGCGGAGAAATTTGCGCCGGGCCGGGGTGTTGAAGAAGAGATCGGCGACGGCCAGTGTGGTTCCTCGGGGCAAGGCGGCATCGTCCACGTGCAGAATCCTGCCGCCCGCGATCTCGACGCGGGTTCCGCTTGCCTCCTCGCCCGTAGCCGTTTCCAGCGTCACGCGGGCCACCGAGGCGATCGACGGCAGCGCTTCGCCTCTGAAACCCAGGGTCGCGATGGAGAGCAGGTCGTCCGTTGTGCGCAGCTTGGAGGTGGCGTGGCGCTCGAAGGCCAGCAGCGCATCGTCGCGATTCATGCCCTGGCCGTCGTCGCTGATGCGGATGAGCCGCCGCCCGCCCGCCTCGACCTCGACGCGAATGCGGCTGGCTCCCGCGTCCAGGGCATTCTCCAGCAGCTCCTTCACCACCGAAGCAGGCCGGTCCACCACCTCGCCGGCGGCGATCTGGTTGGCAACCTGGTCGGGAAGAATGCGGATGCGGCCCATTGTTCCTTAGGGTAACGCAGTGGAGGTGTGATGTGGCCGTTGAAATCGCGGTACAAATGCGATAGGCCGTCTGTCTTTGATAGGATGGCCAATATCAACCGCTGCAGGAGTCAGAAAATCCATGAGAGTTGGAATCATTGGGACGGGCGCAATCGCCTGGAAGCATGCGCAGGCCTACAAGAACATTGGCTACCAGGTCAGGGCATGTACGAATACCACGGCCGATCGCGGACGCAAGTTTGCCGAAATGGCCGGCGCGGAGTTTGTGGAGACAGCAGAGCAACTCTGCCGGCATCCTGAGGTGGACTTTGTCGATGTATGCACGCTGCCAAATTATCGGCTTCCAGCGGTCGAACTGTGCGCGGAGAACGGCAAGCATGTGCTGGTACAGAAGCCGATGGCGATAGAACTGGAGACTGCCAGGCAAATGATCGTTCTCGCGCGGGATGCGGGAATTCAGCTGGGAGTGGTCAGCCAGCATCGCTTTGACGACGCGGTGCTGTTTCTGAAGCGGGCCATTGCGGAGGGACGGCTGGGCAGGATTTTGGAAGCGGACGCGTACGTAAAGTGGTATCGCTCCGCCGCGTATTATGAGCCTTCGGTCAAGGGGAGTTGGGCCGGCGAAGGTGGAGGCGCCTTGATCAACCAGGCTATTCATCAGGTTGATATTCTCCTGCACCTGATGGGCGCGGTGGATGAGGTCTTCGGGCGCTGGCAGCTTGGAGCTTTGCACCGCATCGAGTCGGAAGATTCGCTGAACGCTCTGCTTCATTATTCGTCGGGAGCCCTGGGCGTGATTCAGGCCGCAACGTCGTTTTGGCCGGGATATCCCGAGCGGGTTGAGATTCATGGGACGAAGGGGAGCGCTATCATCACGGGCGATCAACTGACGGCATGGGATGTTCAGGATGAATGCGGAGAAGCTGCCCCGCTCGCACACCTGGCCGCCACGGGGGCGTCCGATCCGATGGCCATCTCCCTGCTGACCATCGAACGGCAACTGCTTGACTTTGGAGAAGCCTGCAAGACAGGCAGATCCCCTGCATGTACAGGCATGGATGGTTTCAGGGCGCTCCAACTCGTCCGGAGTATCTATACGTCGTGTGCCGAGGCAAGGAAAGTTGAGATTGTACCGATAGTATTTTAGAGCAATTTTCATTCACTCTTTAGTCTGCTTGCGCAAAGGCACAGCGCGGTGAGTTGCCGTTCGCCTTGCCGCCTGGCTACTGCCGGAATGAGCGGGGGCAGATCGAGACCCGTCGCAGGACTCCCCTTTGCACAGAGGCTTGTCTTCTTTATCTACCAATACAACGGGGCCTCTCCATGTGGAGAGGCCCCGTTGGTTACGTTCGGTTGTTGATACGGCTGATTACAGACTCTGGATCTGAGTCAGTGTCAGTGGGGTGGTGACTACCGGCGCACCCGATGAATCCGTACCAATAACGGTGATCTGCAACGAGATGGGCAGGCTTCCAGGCGTGCCGCAGCCGGTGAACAGGCTCAGGCCGATTACGCTTGCTGCAAGCAGAACGATCAACTGCAAGCGGCGGCGCTTTCTAAAGCCGAAGAAGCAGAGCGCGACCGCCAACGTAGCTCCACCCGGCAACAGCGGGAAGGAGTTGTGGTGGAGGGACGCGTTTTGTCCGGAAGAAATCGTAAGTGCCGATATTCCGGGAGTGGTTGTTGTCACCGACACAGAGGACGGGTTGAAGACGCATACATCGCCCGGAGGCAATCCAGCGCAACTCAGGTTAACCGTGCCAACGTACCCGTTCTCCGAGGTTATCGTTACACCTACTGATCCGGCGTTGCCCTGCGGAGGGATGGTAATCATCAACGGAGCAACAGTGACGGTGAAGGTGAGCGGTACGTTGTAGACGGCAGTGGCAACCGCGCTCTGGCTGTAGCCTACAGCATCGGCAACCGCATTCACCGTTGTCATGCCACCGACAAGGGTGAAGGTGCAGGGACCATTACCATAAATACCAACAGCACAGTACATCGAGGTGCCGGTTGTATCACCATACCAGTCGCCTCCCGGCGTGGTTCCGTCGGTGGTGTAGTAGATGTATGCTGGGTCCTGATCCTGGTTTACATCAATGGGTTCAAAGGATGGGTCTTCTGTAATGGTGATCGTCAGCGGCAGGTTATAGGTGCCACTAGGCGGCGTGATGACCGGCGCGGGGGCTTGGGAGCTGACAATGTAGACGCCAGAACCGATTCCGCTGGGCATACTAAATAACGCGGTATCCACTGCGATGGCGTTGATCTGTTCTCCAGGCAGATAGGTAACCGGGTCGGGACTGGTGGCCGTGATTGTGATCGCACCGTTATAGATCTGCTCTGTTGAGTTGAGCGGGACCGGGAAAGCCGGTTCAGTTTCGTCGGTGGTGTAATAGATCGTCGCACCCGGATACCCAGGCTCGGTGATCGTCACACTGATGATGGTGTTGTAGGTTCCAGTTGGCGGGGACAGGACCGGTACCGGCAGGTATGAATCATTGGTATAAAGCGTGCACGGGCTGCTCACGCTCATGCCGTCCGCGTTCATGGAGTACAACGTATAGGCCTGGGTCTCTGTGGGGGTAAACAACAGATACCCGTCGCCGGCGCCGTCAACCCTGACCGGACCAGCGTTGTCGATGTAACTATAGAAGTCGCCCATGCCGGGGATGACGGGGACGGCGCTGGTGATGTTGTATTCGAAGACGATGGGATACCCCGCGATTATGGTATTGCCGCAAGAGATCGGAGCAATCGGAAATCCGAAAATTTGATCATACGGGGTAAAGCTGTTGATCGCCGGCGGTGGGCCAGGCGTCACACCGGTGGGGCCGGTGGTTGGATACTTGCCGCCGCCAGAGAGAGATGTACCTTCCGGACCAAGCCCGCCTGCGTAGGTGCCAGCTTCAACGTCTTGCACTGTATAGGGGGCTGAATTGGCATCCATATACGACCACGTTTGATCAACGGGAAAACTCCCCGCATCTTCGGTGTTGAGGTCCGGGACGCCTACTCCTACCTGCATTTGTATGACATCGAAGTCTGTCGCCTCGATGGGGTACGAGCCACCGTGCCAATTGCCCAGATCGTCGGTGTTCCAGCGCGAATCGGTGGTGCCGGAGATATACAAGTTGCCGCCATTATCGGCCAGGATCATGCCATAATTCTGCAAACCTGCAAATATGGCCTGATTTATCGGTGAGTAGGTCGCGATCTTGTTGTTGGTGTTAACGTCATTCCTCAAGCGCAGCTGCATGCCCATGACATTCAAGTACTTATACTTGCTGCCGTAAGCCGCGGCATGGGTGTCAGGCAACACGAAATACCCGCCGTCGCCATCGCCTTTTGTATTCTCCACCGTAAAGCGGACGGCGTGATTGATCGCTTGGGTAGCTGCGCAATTACCATCGTTATTGACATCGTCGACGTCATTTACGTATGACGTGCATACCTCGTCGAATTTTAGGAGTCCCGGGAATACCGCGTCTCCTGCGGCATCCGTCGAAGTCCAGCCCCAGGGCCTTTGCTCACCGTATTGCAAGTCCCAAATGGCCTGGCCTGAAACGTTGTATACGCCATCGCAGCGGGTGGTCAGGTAGGTCTCATAGAGCCAGCATTGCGCGCGGTCAACCACGAGCAGATGCGTGTCGCCGAAGTAATAGTATTCGCCACCGTTCGCCGGATAGGACAGGCAGTCGGGCTGAGCGCCCTCGATGGGGCCGGTAAGCGGCGCCGGCTCTACCACGTCGTCGCTCTGACTGGCATATGATTGATCAGGCACTATCGGTCCGGCGTTGGGACCATTCATATTGATGAAGGGTTGCACGGTCGAATCCACGATGACATAGGGAATGCCGCCGTCAGGCCCAAAATCGGGATGTAGATGATTTTTGATCGGCAATCCCGCGATGATATTGGCCGAATTGGGGTCAATTGGAGCGCTTAAAATGTTGGTGTTCCAGATACTGTTTGGGTTACCTGAATACGGAAGGAATCCGTTCAGGCTGGCGTTATTGCCGAGGCTCGGTGGGACATTGCCTGGTCCGGCGAAGGCTGTGCAGTTTTGGGCGTGTCCTTGAACGCCGATGATAAGGAAAAGGCTGAGAAAGCACAACGCCTGCGTAAGCAAGCGCGACTTCATCATCAGAGTGCGTAACCGACTGGCTTCCATAGTTCTCCTTTAGATTCCAGCAGATACACGCGTCCGACTGGATCCCAGCCGCACACGCTTCCGATGGAACACGCAAATTTGCTACGGCAGCACTGTAACCCCTATTCCACTGCGTTGGCAAGAACTTTTTTCGATTATTTTATTTTTTTCGATTTTTTTCGATTCCGCGGCTTTGCGTATGGAGGTCCGATTTCTGGAGCGCTCAGCGGTTAGGCCGAAGCTGCGCCGGTGGAGACGATCGAGGGAGAGCGCGCCGCTCGAAATAAGCCGGAGGAAACCGGATGTTTAACCATCAAACCATTCTTTATCAATACTTTGCGAAATGTCTGCAGGTACATTCATTTATTTTACTTTTTTTCTGGTGTTCAATCCTCAAGATGTGTTATCGTTTCACCCGATCTCCCAACCAGGGAGAAAAGGTGCCCAAAATTCGGGTACCCATTCTTCATGAGTAGTCGAGGGTGCGGCGAAGAACCGCAGAAAGAGGAGGATTGAGATAATGGGAACCATTCAATTGAGGCAGACGAAACGCCGCATGATATGGGCATTCCTGTTCGTACTGGCTTTTTGCTGTGTCTTTACTGGCATGGCAATAGCCCAGCAGGACCAGGGCGCCATCACCGGTACCGTGAATGATACTAAAGGCGCAGTCATACCGGGCGCCCTGGTAACACTCACCAACACCGACATGAATTTCGTATTGAAAGGCAAATCGGGCGCGAATGGAGAATACGAATTTTCTCCCATCAAGATCGGCCATTATACGGTGAGCGCGACGGCTCCCAGGTTTGAAACTACAACCCAGGAAAATATAATCGTCAATATTCAGGACCGCTTGCAAGTCAATATCACCTTGAGGCTCGGCTCCGTACAGGAGACAGTGACTGTAACCGCTGCGCCTCCTCTGCTGCAGAACGAGTCGGCTTCCGTGGGTCAGGTCATGGACACTGACACCATCAACAACACGGCGCTCAACGGACGCAACTGGGTTTATATCGCGCAGTTGACGGCCGGCGTCTATCCGGCCATCAATGGCCTTGGCCGTGGCTCCGGTACGGGCGACTTTGCGGCCAACGGCCAACGCACCACACAGAACAACTTCATCCTCGACGGCGTCGACAACAACGTGGATGCCGACGATCTGATGAACGGCGCCAGTTACAATGTGCGGCCTCCACCGGACGCGCTGGCTGAATTCAAGATTGACACCTCCAACTACAGCGCCGAGTTCGGCCACGCGGCAGGTGCTGTTCTCAACGCCAGCATCAAGTCGGGCACCAACCATATCCACGGTGATCTGTGGGAGTACGTCCGCAATACCAAATTTGACGCGGCGGACTGGGACAGCTCCCCCCAGGGCAATGTTCCCGCCTACCACCAGAACCAGTTCGGCGCCACGCTTGGACTTCCCATCTGGAAGAACAAGATCTTCTACTTTGGTGATGCCGAGGCAAATCGCGTCACCTTTGGCGCCCCCGACTCTGGAATTACCATTCCTACGCCTCTCATGAGAGTCGGTAACATGACCGAGGTGTTTAACACCGCTCTCACAGGTAAGGCCAAAGGCATTGGCGTATTTGGAACGATCCCGGCGAACGCCCCCGCCCTTTTCCCACAATATTCATTGGTGGCCGGCCAGGGCTCTGACGGCTACTACCCCTTGTACTGCACCGGCACTCCGGGTAGCCTCTCGGCCACCATCGCGGCGACTCCCGCGGCCGGCATCGGCATTGCCGGCAACGGCGTAACAACCACGAATATTCTTTGCCCCGGCGAACCTGTCCCGGCGGGCGGGACCCCAGCGGGCCAGATGGATACCATCACATCTACACTTTTGGCCCTCTTCCCCGAGCCGAATGAAGGCAATTGGAACGCTACAACCGTTGCCGCGGGCGTTGGCGGCAATACCCATGCCAACTTTGGTGTGAACCTGCCTACCAGGGAAAATACCTTCCAGTGGGACCAGCGCCTGGATTGGAACCTCAGCTCGAAGGACCAGGCTTACGCGCGCTATAGCTACTCCAATCAAAGAACTGAAGAAACGCCTGTGTTTGGACCGATTCTCGACGGCGGTTCAGAGGGCCCCGGGTTCAACGGTGGTGAAATTTCCTTCAATCAGGGCGAGGGCTTTATGTTGAGCGAAACCCACCTGTTCAATCCAAAGTTGATCAATGAGTTTCGTTTTGGCTTTAACTGGGGCAACTTCCAGGCCCTTCAGACCGACGCCAATGTGCCGGCCGGCACTCTTGTTCCCGGCCTGCCTAACCAGAACTATGCTCCCGGCAATGGCGGCCTGCCGTTCTTCAACGTGACAGATATCGCCACTTTCGGCGCGCGCAGGGATCTTCCGTCCATCGAGCGTCAGAACGTATACCAGATTCTCGACAACGTGACCAAAATCTGGAGGAACCACTCCTTCAAGTTCGGTTTGCAACTTGAAGCGATTCGCGCCTCCATCAGCCAGCCGTATTGCCCGCGTGGCATCGATCACTTCGCCACCGGCTACAGCAGCCAGGGTAAATCGTATGGCTACAACCCCACCAGTTTACCAACCGGCTGGGGTGAAGCGGATATGTTCACCGACAACATGGCGAACACGCAGCTCTCCCCGAACTGGAATACCGACTACTATCGTTGGTATCGCGCCGGATATGCGCAGGATGACTGGAAATTCAACTCCAAGTTGATGGTCAACCTGGGCGTAAGGTATGACAACTACCAGCCGATCAGCAACAAAGGGGGCGATATTGCCAACCTTGTGATCACATCAGCCGGAGTTGGCCATGGATCAGGGTTCTTTGTCGAGCCAACCCAGGTTGAGGGCAACCTTAGCCCCGGCTTCCTGGCTGAACTCGGCTCCGCCAACATCGGAGCGCAATATATCAACAGCAACTCCCTGGTTACTTCGCAGAAGCTGAACTTTGCCCCGCGTATCGGTCTCGCCTACCAGTTTGATCCGAAGACCGTTGTACGCGCCGGCTACGGAATATACTTCGAAGGCATCGAAGTCCCTGGAGCCTCGGAGTTGACTGACAACTATCCATTCGGCGAGTTCTATGCCGTCGTTTACAACAGCACAAACTGCGAACCCCCCGTTGCAGCTGCCGGATATACAGGAGCGCCGCCTGACATCGGCACCTGCAATTCCACGGCTGTAGTCAACAACAACCCGAGCTACCTGCCGGGCCTGGCCTATTCAACAAGCCTCGAGACGGGCTTGCAGAACTTTGTTAACGCGGCAGGCGGCAACATAGCCAACCTGGTCAAGGGGACCTCCTTCAACTTGGAGGACACAACCATCCATTCCCCCTACACGATGAGCTACAACCTGACAGTTGAACGCGAATTTTCGAGGAACGTCGTTGCGTCAGTGGGATATGTGGGCAATGTGGCCCGGCACCTGTATAACAGCATCAGCGCCAATGGAAATTATGCTCTGAGCAATCCGAACTCCAATTTCTCATTGACTGAGCCCTTCCCGACCCTGGGTGACTTCACCAAGTCGGCCTTCAACGGCGAAAGCATGTACAACTCGCTGCAGGCGAAAATTCAAAAACGCTTTGCGGGCGGGTTGAGTTATCTTGCCACGTATACCTGGGCGCACGCCGGAGATAATTCATCCAACCCCGGCATCGGCGTAGGTCCACCGCTTCGCAACCCCAACATCATTCCGGTAAAGGACGACTTCACCAACTCCAGCTACGATGTCCGCCAGCGCGTTACCTTGAACGGCTTCTATGAATTGCCGTTCGGGAAAGGAAAGAGGTGGGCGCACGAAGGTGGGTTGATGGACTCCATCGTGGGCGGCTGGCAGGCCAGCCTGACCTGGCAGGCGCAAACAGGCACACCCTTTACGATTACTTCAATTGAATCATGGGACAATGGCGATTCTCCGAACGGCGGCAATACATTTGCGTATAAGATCCGCAATCCGTTTGCCGGTGGAGGACTTCCTGATCCCACGCAACTCAGAGAGGGTGTAACATCCTGCCCGGCCTCAGTGCGCAACAAGACCAACTGGTATAACCCTTGCGCATTCGCCAACCCGTATCTGCAAGGCACCAGCATCCCGATGCCAACTGCCAATCCGCCGTATCCTGAAACATCGGATGGCAGCGCTGTAATCGGTGTCCAGAATGCAATCCAGTACCTGGGCGGAAAGTCGAACCAGGTCTACGGGCCTGGATATGAGCGTGTGAACATGTCCGCCTTCAAGAACTTCAAGACCTGGCACTCGCAGTACCTGCAGTTCCGCGCGGATGCCTTCAACCTGCTGAATCATCAGTCCTGGGCCAACACGACCGATAACACAAGCAACGACCCAGGCGGCGGTGACATCACTAACGCCCAGACGTTCCAGAACCTTACGCCGGATGCGCGATTCTTCCAACTTTCCGGGAAGTATGTGTTCTAGAAAGGCAAATAACCTGTAGGTGCAATAGCACCCGCAGCTTGAACATCAACTCTCCCGCAGGCGCGAAAGCGCCTGCGGGAGATGTTGTTTTAGCGGGTTTAGTAGGATAATATCGGTACACAGGCAGAATTCCACTCCGCGCGAAGAAGTGGGTTTTCCGGTAAACTACGGTGTGCGATGGATGCCTCTCGACGGAATCTCCTGAAAGCGGCTGCAATCCTGCTGGTGGACCAGTGGGCCGATTTCCACACGCTCGCCTTCGCAGGCCAGTCCTCCCGTGCCTCGGGGAAGGACGAACGGAAGGTCATCGTCGTGGCTTGCGGCGGAATACGCCGCACCGATAGCTTTGACAAAGCCGGCTTAGGAAACATTCCCCATCTTTTCCGCGATCTGCTGCCTCAGAGCGTCTTTTACCCCAACATTCGCAATGCCGGCGCCACATCGCACTACAACACCATCTCCAGCATCCTTACCGGGGATTGGCAACGTCTGGGCGACTGGGGGGAGACACGGCCGGCCAGCCCGACGCTTTTCGAATATCTGCGCAAGCGCATGGGGCTTTCCCAGGACAATACCTGGTTCATCTCCAGCAATAAGGCCCTCACCAGCCGGATAGGCGCCAGCTCGGTACGCGACTTTGGCCCCCGCTACGGCGCAAACGTCGTTTTTCCCAAGCAGTTGCTGATTAGCGCTGTGATTCGCGCGGCCTCAGAGGGGCACGCCGAGCATAGCGCCGATCGGGCCACTATGCAGCCTGAGATCGAGGCCATACTGAAGAATTCCGACAACTATGAGGGACTTGGCTGGTCAGTCTCAGGAGAAGACTCCATCCTTGACCTTCGCATGGAACACACCATGCAGAAAGCTATCGAGGATCTGGTGAGCACCAATGTGCCCATCAGTGGCGATGAGTTTACTATGCTTGTCAGCGAGGAAGTGATGCGGCGCTATGCGCCCTCTCTTCTCGCGATAACATTCTCCGATGTGGAAGTTGCGCACTTCGGGTCGTATTCCATGCACCTGGCCGGCATCCGCACCATGGATCGCCTGGTTTATGAGCTCTGGAATATGATCCAGGCAAATCCCTCTTACAGTGGAAGGACAACCCTCTTCGTTCTTCCCGAATTCGGGCGCGATTTCGACGGCTCAAACAGCAATGGCTTCTTCAATCACAGGGCGATTGACGATTCCACCAGCCTGACCTGGATGATGTGCCTGGGAGAAGCAGCGCGGTCCGCCGACGTGGTAGAGCGCCCCGTCCAGCACATCGACCTGTGTCCCACCATTGCCGGCCTGTTTGGGCTCAAAGACCTGGATCTTCCAGGCAAGCCTCTGCCCGGGCTATCAGCATGATTTGGAGCTCCGATGAATGATTCGCCCAGCATAGCGCAGAAAGAAACATTCAGCCCGGATGCCTATCGACGTTTAGTCGAACGACTGCCAGTGACCATGCGGCCCTCATTGAACCAGCAATTGAGTCAGTGGGAGCTGCTCTTCCCGTTCGAGCAGAACCGCCTCGTGACCTTCATGAATGGTATCGAGACATTTAGTCCTTCGGGTTTGGATGAGCTCACTGCGCCGTTGTGGGCGCTGGAGACGAAGATGGGCGTCAAGCGCTGGCCCTTCTCCGAGACCCGCGACACGATCGAGAATGCATCCCAACTGGCACGGTCGGCATATTATGCCGAGTGGCGCCGGGAGATGCAAAGGGTCTTTGAGGCCGTCAACGCCGCTGCGCGCGACTCCGCGCCAGTTGAAACCAAGTCCACACGATTGGTCCTCCTCATTCTTCCCGGCTACCTGCCTGTCGATTTGCAGTCTGTTTGGAAGCAATGGGATCCTCGCGGGCAGGTGATCAAAATGTCGGGTAACTCGGAGAGACTCTGCGAACTGGCCATCCAGGGCCAGCCGGGCATGGACGGAATCGCAACCCTGGCGGCGCGGCAAGGCAGCCGGGAAAGCTCCGATCTGTGGCTCATCGACGCAGATACAAAACTGGGCGGCATGCTTTCTCCTCTCGCCCCGATTTCAGCCTCTTCTTTGAGCTTTGCGAATCTCAAGCCTTTCCGCGATAAATTCGTTGCCGAAGTAAATACGATTCCAAAAGACATTCAAGGCGCCGATGAGGTTCTTGTCAAACTCCGGCATGAATCCTGGGACGGCTGGGGCCTGTGGCCGGCGGAAATAGTCAACCAGCCGAGGCTGCGGAGCTTCATCATTGACCTCTATCTCAGCGGAAATGGCTCTTTCAACTTCTCCAGCGCATTCGTCGAATGGTCGGCCTCCGAGGCGCTTCGCCGCGCCCGGCCGCGGACGATTGTTGCCCGCTTTGGCATGCGAAGCAAGCCCAAGCCGTTCACTAGCATTGCCATCTTTGAGAATCAGCAGAAAGTCAGTACGCTTCCCGATGTGGACGATCCGGAGAACAGCGCGATCGATGCCGTCATTCTCGCCCGCTATGCCTGGCTTGCCGTTTGTAGGTATCCGGAGCAGGACCATACCCTCTGTCTCTGCGTTTCAGAACATCTGGATTCCGCCTATGCGGTCCTGCCCGCCGGGAAGAGCCTGGGATGGAGTCCGGACCGACCTGTCGCGCCGGAAGAGCTTTACAGCTGGCTTGGGGCACAGTTTCTTTCCTGAACCAACGCAGGCATAGGACGCATAGCCCGGAACCGGCCGGCAAATCCCCATCAACGAGCCCGGCTCCATTAGACTGGTAGCACAATGAGACCTGTGCATAGATTGGGATGGGCCGCCCTGCCCATTGCGCTGGCTGTGGGGCTGGCTTTTACCGGTTGCGGTACGCCAGGCGCGCCCTTGCCGCCCTCGCTCAAGTTGCCTGACCCGGTGACGGATCTCTCCGCTTCCCGCACCGGCAACCAGGTCTCGCTCACCTGGACCATGCCCAAAAAGAACACGGACAAGCTGCTGCTGAAGGGCAATGTTCCCGTACGCATGTGCCGCAAGGAAGGCTCAGGGACCTGCGAACCGGCAGGAGGCCAACTGCTGCTGGCTCCAGGGGCTGACGGCATCTTCACAGAGATGCTGCCGCAGCCTCTGGCCGCCGGCGCGCCCCGCCCGCTCACCTACTTTGTCGAGCTGACAAACCGCAACGGCCGCTCGGCCGGACTGTCGAATGACGCAGTCGTTCTGGCCGGCGAGGCGCCTGGTCCGGTGGCCGGACTGACGGCCCAGGTACGCAAGGACGGCATAACCCTGCGCTGGACCCCCGACCACGCCGCCGCACAGGAGCCAACCCGCACGGTAATCCGCCTGCACCGCAAGCTGCTCACGCCGCCCGCCGCCAAGCCCACGCGAGGCCCACTCGCCCCGCCGCCCGAGCCGGTCGAGCAGAGCCTGCTGGTGGACTCCGGTGTACAATCCGGCCGGGCTCTGGACAAGGACATTCGCTTCGGCCAGGTCTATGTGTATCGCGCCCAGCGCGTCGCCCGCATCACCGTGGACGGGCAGACGCTGGAGTTCGCCGGTGAGCTCTCCGCGCCCATTCGCGTCGAGGCTCTGGACATCTTTCCGCCCGCCGTCCCCACCGGCCTGGCCGCCGTCGCCACAGCCGGCGATTCCGGCACGGAACCATCGATCGACCTAAGCTGGCAGCCGGTCACAGATCCCGACCTGGCCGGGTACCAGGTCTATCGCCGCGAGAACGGCGGGGTTTGGCAGCGTATCTCGCCTGCGCAGCCGATTGTTCCCCCGGCCTTCCATGACGCACAGGTCCAGCCCGGCTACACATACCGCTATGCCGTCAGCGCCATCGACCAGGGTGGCCATGAGAGCGCCCGCTCCGCTGAAACTGAGGAGACGGTGCCCCAACCCTGACGGTCCAAACTGACCCGGATGCAACCCGCGTTCATCTGGCGAATCCAATAAAGCGGTACACTGTTCCCGAACGCGCTCGAAGGCCGACCGGCCATCCCCAGGAGGAATCATGCCGCAAAATCTGCTCGAGCAGTTGCGCAAGTACACCGTCGTCGTCGCCGACACGGGCGATATTGAGGCGATGGAGAAGTTTCGCCCCCAGGACGCCACCACCAACCCCTCGCTGATCACCGCCGCGGCCCAGTTGCCGCAGTATCAGCCCATCGTGGACGACGACCTCGTCGAGGCGCGCAAGGAACTGGGCGGCAACGCAACCGACGCAGCCGTCGCCAATCTGGCCTTCCAGCGGCTAGCCATTGCCTTCGGGAAAAAGATTCTGGCCATCGTTCCCGGCCGCGTATCTACTGAAGTTGACGCGCGCCTCTCCTACTCGACCGCGGCCACCATCGCGCAGGCCCGCGCCATTATTACGCAGTACGACCATGCGGGCATCGGCCGCAACCGCATCCTGATCAAGATCGCCGCCACCTGGGAGGGCATCCGCGCCGCCGAAGTCCTTGAGAAGGAAGGCATCCACTGCAACCTTACGCTGCTCTTCGGCCTGCACCAGGCCATCGCGGCGGCCGACGCCGGCGTCACGCTCGTTTCGCCCTTCGTCGGACGCATCCTCGACTGGTACAAGAAGGACACCGGCAAGGACTACCACGGCGCCGAAGATCCCGGCGTCATCTCCGTGACTCGCGTCTTCAATTATTACAAGCACTTCAGCTACAAGACCCAGGTCATGGGCGCCAGCTTTCGCAACATCGGCGAGATCACGGAACTGGCCGGCTGCGACCTGCTCACCATCTCGCCCCAACTACTGGCCGAACTCGAATCCACCCAGGGCGACCTGCCCCTCAAGCTCTCGCCCGATGCCGCCAAGGCGCTGCCCCTCGAAAAAATCATCGTGGACAAGACCACCTTCGACCGCATGCACGCCGCGGACCGCATGGCCACCGACAAGCTGAAGGAAGGCATTGAAGGTTTTTCAGCCGCGCTGGTCAAGCTGGAAACGCTGCTGGCCAAGCGCCTGGCCGAGCTGGAATCCCGCGCCGCTGCTACGGTTTGATTCACTCGGCCATCAAATCACCGGCTGAGCCAAAGGGAGACGCCTCCGATAATCGAGCGCCCCGGCATGGCGACGCCGTTGATCTCCTGATAGCCTGTGTTACTTAGATTGCCGAGCCGAAGATAGGGGCGTACTCGTCCTGTGTCATGGGTTAACGCGGCGTTCCACACTGGATAAGGGGAAGCGTTCCAGGGCGGAATGCCGGGCTGTTGATAGGGCTTTGCGATCTGCACCGTATTTGTCAGGGTAACCATGCGTCCCAGCGAGGCCGTCCAGGTAGCATGAATGTTCACCACCGGATAGTTGAGGGCATATTCCGATTGCAGCCCGTTCAAGGAACCCTGCCCGCCGGCGAGCTCGGTCCAACCGAGCTGAATCCTCTGCGACTTTGCCGGCATCCAGGTTGCGAAGGTCTCGACTCCCTGAAAATGCAGGCCATTCAGATTCACCGCCTGCCATTGAGCTGTGGGCGACGAGCGCACATAGTCGATCGTGTCGTGCTCGCGGGAATAAAACCCAGTAGCTGAGAACGAGAGTCGGCTGGATGGAACCCAATCCACTCCTCCATCGCCTGACCACGCCGACTCCGGCTTGAGGTTGGGATTACCGATGGTCGTCGGATCGGAGTAATAAAGATCGGTATACGTCGGAATCCTGAATCCATACCCGCCGCTCGCCCGCAGCTTCAGCTTGTCGGTCAGCCGCAAACTTCCCGCCAGATGCGGAGACAGCACCGACTGCGGACCGCCTGAAAACAACTCCTCCCGCAACCCGGCAGAGAGATTCCAACGCTTCTTCGCGGGGCGCCAATCTAGGTCCACATAGCCCGCGCCGCGATTGCGCGCATGAAGGCCAAGGTTGTTGCTGTGGATGCTGTCCCCATCCTCTTCAAGTCCGAACAGAAGCAGAGATGTGGATGCGACGGGAACTGTATGGCGCAGGGAGGCCTGCCAGGAGCCATCGATGTGGTTGTTTTCATAGACGGACGGATCGTCGCGCAGCAGGACAAACTCGTCCGTGTGCCGCCGGCAACCGAATGCAGCCTCTGTGCGGCTGCCTAACTCCTGGCGTGCTGAAGCAAACCATCCTTTGGTCCGCTCCCACGATGCATAAGGTCCGTAAAACTGGTTTGCCCCAAAAGACTTGTCACTGGCCGCAAACAACAGATCCGAGACGCCAAGCCGGGAACCGGCCAAGGTCTCCAGCGAAGTATCTTCGTTGCGGTAGTCGCGGTCTGTCATAAATCCGGCGGAGAAGTTACGGTCCGCGGTCAGACGGCTGCTCCATCGCTTGCGCGCCAGAGTCCCCAGCAGCGACTCTTCCTCTGAACCGAAGCTTCCCCCGCCGGCACGAAGACGGAGCGTAGTTGCGGGCGGAGCGGCAGTCAGAAAGTCGACCACGCCGCTGAGAGCATCCACACCGTGCAGCGTTGAGCCTGCTCCGTGCAGAACTTCGATCGAGTCCATCGCGTCAAGGGGAATGGGAAGGTCAAGGTTGTGATGCGCGGTCTGGCTGTCATCGATGCGAAATCCATTCAGAAGCACCAGAGTTTGTTCAAAGGTGCCTCCGCGCAGAACCATATCCGCCTGTCCGCCGCCGGCGCCGCGCTGTTCCATAAAGACCGACGAATCCTGCCGCAGAAGGTCCTGCTCCGACTGGAGCGAAAGGACCTTCGTTTCCACCGGCAGCACCAGCACGGAAGAAGGCGACTCCGCCAGAGGCGTCGGGACCGGCGAGCCAAGAACCACAACGGTTTGCGAGAGCTGAGGAACAGAAGCGCTCTGCGCATAACTTGTCTGCATGCAGGCCGCAACAGAGAGACAGACCGCGAGCAGTACATTCTTCAGGGAAGGCAATAGGTTGCTCCGATGAATAGTGTGGAAGTTCGAGTGATTGACCGGAAAGAATGGAATGGCCCGGACCGGTTAGAGAATGTAGCGCGACAAATCCTGATCCTTCACCACCGACGCCACCATCTGCTTCACATACTCGGAGCTGATGAGAAAGACCTTCTCCGGACCGGAGGCGGTCATGCGCTCCAGATAGGGCAGCGGCGTGGTAGATTCAGCCTTGATGGCCTCGGAGAGCGTCGCGGCCTGCTCCTCGTCCGGCGCGCGCCGGGCCACGTCGGGGGCCAGGAAGCTCACATCCTCAAGCACACGCTCCATGATGGTGTGCAGCCGGCGAGCCCCGATGTTTTCGGTTTGTTCATTCACCTTGAAGGCGAACTCCGCCATCTCGCGCAGCGCATCGGGAGCAAACTCCAGCCGCACTCCCTCGGTTTCAAGCAATGCCGAGTATTGCTTGGTCAGCGAAGCCTTGGGCTCGGTTAGAATGCGCAGAAAATCATCCACGGTGAGCGACTGCAACTCCACCCGGATGGGAAACCGGCCCTGCAACTCGGGGATAAGATCGCTGGGCTTGGAAACATGGAACGCGCCGGCGGCGATGAAGAGAATGTGGTCGGTGCGCACCATGCCGTAGCGCGTGTTCACCGTCGTTCCTTCCACGATGGGCAAAATGTCGCGCTGCACGCCCTCGCGCGAAACGTCGGGCCCGTGACCGGTCTCTCGCCCGGCAATTTTGTCGATCTCGTCCAGAAAAATGATCCCGTTCGACTCCACCCGCTCGGTGGCCGTGCGGTTCACCTGGTCCATGTCGATCAGCCGGCCCTCTTCTTCCTGCACCAGGTAATCGAAAGCATCGGCAACCTTCATCTTCCGCTTCTTGCTGCTGCCGCCGAAGATGTTGGGCAGCATGTCTTTGAGGCTCATCTCCATGTCCTCAAAGTTCTGGTTGCTGATGATGCCGAACTGCGGCGTCCCGCGCTCCCTCACGTCCAGCTCCACCTGACGCTCGTCCAGCTTGCCCTCGCGGAACTGCTGGCGCAGCTTCTCTCGCGAGCGCTGGTAGCTCTCCGTGCCGGGCAGCGTGAGCTGGCCCTCCTGGGCCGGTGGCGTGGGCGGCGGAGGCGGCAGCAGCACATCCAGCAGCCGCTCCTCGGCGTTCATCTCCGCGCGGTCTTCCACCTCTTCCAGGCGCTCCTCGCGCACCATGTCGATCGCAATCTCCACCAGGTCGCGGATCATCGACTCCACATCGCGGCCCACGTAGCCCACCTCGGTAAACTTCGAGGCCTCCACCTTCAGAAACGGCGAGTTGGTCAGCTTGGCCAGCCGGCGCGCAATCTCCGTCTTGCCCACCCCCGTGGGCCCGATCATGATGATGTTCTTGGGCATGATGTCGTCGGCCATGTCGGGCGGCAGCTTTTGCCGCCGCTGCCGGTTGCGCAGCGCAATCGCCACCGCACGCTTGGCGGCCTTCTGGCCGACGACATGCTTGTCGAGTTCGGTGACAATCTCGCGCGGCGTCATCTCGTCCAGCGCGAGCTCCTGTTCTTCGGCGGATGCGGGCAGGTAAATGGCCATGAATAAACGGGGCGGGGAATCGTTCCGTTAGCCCTTCAGCTCCTCAATCGTAATGCGGTCATTGGTAAAGATGCAGATATCTCCGGCAATTTTCATTGCCTTCTCGGCAATCTCGCGGGCGCTCAAATCGGTGTTCTCAATCAGCGCGCGGGCCGCGGCCGTGGCATAGGGGCCGCCCGAGCCGATGGCCGCCAGCGGCTCATCGGGATCGATCACGTCTCCGGAGCCGGAGATCAGAAACGTCTGCCCCTTGTCGGCCACCAGCAGCAGGGCCTCAAGGTTGCGCAGCATCTTGTCGGTGCGCCAGTCCTTGGCCAGCTCCACGGCCGAGCGGTTCAGGTTGCCCGCGTACTGCTCCAGCTTGGACTCGAAGCGCGCAAACAGGCTGAAGGCGTCCGCCGTAGAGCCGGCAAATCCGGCCAGAATCTTGTCCTGGTAAAGCCGCCGGATCTTCTTGGCCGAGTGCTTCAGCACATGCTCGCCCAGGGTCACCTGTCCGTCGGCGGCCATCACCACCTCGCCGTTGCGCCGCACACAAATCACCGTGGTGGAGCGAAACCGGGAATCTGGCGCCACTGCGGAACTATTGCGAGAAACCAAAAGAAAACCTCCGAAAATAGAGCGTCCGGCAGGCCGGAACTCATATAAGATGCAGTCACGAGTATATCGCAGCAAGAAAGTCAAGCGCCGCCGCGACCTCCATCCGAGTCTCCGGCACGCTCCGATTCCGGCTGCGGTATTCTCTTGTATGGGGCCCGCTGCCCGAAGTCCCGTATGGAGTCCCGCCCGGAATGACCAACCTCAACGCAAACGAATGGGAGACAGTCGCCAGCCTGGTCGCGCTGGGTGCGCTTGCGATCTGGATGGTTCTGCGCAAGCGCCCCACCCCCGAAGAGTTGGAGCGCGCCCGGCGCCAGTTTCTGGTGCAATCCGGCCGCCTGGTGGACGGCATGTTGCTGGACGTATGCGAGGTCCAGGCCCCCGCCAAATCCAAGTCCGAGCCCGGCCGCAACCTCATCCTCCTGCTCTACAACTATCGCATCGGCGGCGTGAACTACGAGTGCTCCCAGGACATTACCGGCATGTGCGGCGTGGTGGATGTTTCCCAGATTCGGGCCGGTTTCCCTTGCACTGCGCGCTACCAGCCCGGCAACCCCCAGAACAGCATCGTCGTGGCTGAGGACTGGACCGGCGTGCGCGCCGGCCTGCCGGTGTTTCCCGCATTCGAGGACCCCGAACCTCTCGACCTGAGCCACCTGCGCCCCGGCAGAGGCTAAAAAGCAGTCTGAATACCGGCTGGACAGACGTCGTCTGCGCCCCTACAGGGCAATTTGTATGATCTTGACGGCCAGCATGTGCAAGTAGGAAGCACGGCTCTAACGATTTCATTTTAAGCAACTTATCGTGCAGAAGAGAACAATTATGCATTCAGAAAGTATTAGCATAATAGTAATTGGAATGGCTACCATCGCCTTATATGAAATCTATTCCGACTAAGGCGTACCTGTAATACATTAAGTTTTCTTGATAGTTGTTATTTATACAATATTTATCCCGACAAGAGATAGGCGCGGTGGAACACTGGTGCCGGTTGGGATTCGAGCGCAATCTCCAGTTGCTATAGGTTTGATGGATTGCGCGCCAACCAAGCCACAGCCCGGTGCGGCAGGCTTTAACTTTCCCCAAGGCTCATCCTAAATTTGATTTGCATGATCCATGTGGCGCAGCCCCAACCGGCTTTTGGGCCGGCGACAAGCTGGTCTGTGTTCTCAACGCAGTGCAACCCCAAACCAAAATAAGGAGATTTTCACGATGTTCAAGTTTAAGTTTCTTGCTGTAGCTTTCCTCCTTTCAGTTATGACCATGCTCTCCTCAGCGCAAACCATCAGCACCGTCGCAGGCGGAGGCTCCATCCATCTTGACAGCGGCGGGCTGGCAACTAATGCCTACCTCAACTCGCCTATGGCTGTCGCAGTCGATTCGTCGGGCAACGTCTATTTCGCAGACTACGGCAGCACCGGCGGAGCGGTAGTCTACAAGATAACTTCGGGACTCTGGATTTCAATTGTTGCCGGTACCGGTGCACAAGGGTATACGGGAGATGGAGGGGCAGCAACAAGCGCAACTTTTGGACCATGGATTGGTGGAATAGCTGTTGCCCCATCAGGCAATATCTATATCTCTGATGTCTACTACAGCGTCATCAGGAAAGTAACCGTATCCACAGGCATTATCAGCACTTATGCCGGGAAGAATAAAACCCTTTACGGTGGAGGATACTGTGGAGATGGTGGTGCGGCGACTTCGGCTTGCCTGTACTCCCCAACGGGGCTTTATGTTACATCATCGAGCCTATACATCGCGGACAACGGTAATCATCGCGTTCGCTATGTAAACTCCAACGGCATCATCTCCACGGTTGCCGGAAACGGAACCCAAGCGTTTGCCGGCGATAATGGACCCGCGACAAGCGCGGAGTTGACCAATCCTTGGGCGCTCGCGCTTGACTCGACCGGAAATCTCTACATTGGAGACACTGGCCTCAATGGCGCCAACTGCCGCATCCGTAAAGTGTTGGTCTCCACAGGCATTATTAGTACGTACTCTGGCAACTCCTACTGCGGGGCAGAGGGTAACGGAGTTCCTGTAGGTTCCGCTCAACTCGGCCTGGTAAAGGGCCTTGCCTTTGATTCAAATGGCAACCTGTATATCGCTGACAGCACCGGCAACATTATTAGAGAAGTGATGTTATCAACACAAATCATCTCCACTGTTGCGGGGACCGGCAATGAAGGGTTCTCCGGCGATGGAGGACCACCCAAGGCCGCTGAATTCAACTCTCCGCAAGGAGTTGCGGTATACGAATCCACCTATTACATCGCAGACACCGATAATCAGCGCATCCGCATGGTGCATTAAACCCCTTGTCCTTGTCTTCCGGTAAACCAAGTAAGCATCCAGGAAAATCTTCTGGGTGCTTACTTGGTAGCTCGGATCTTGCGCTTTTCCGCGGGGATGCCTCGGCCAGTCCTGAACGCACATGTAAGAACTGGCTCTCAACGCAAGGCAGCGTGTCACGCGGAGAGACTGACACTGGATGCCGTTGTGGATAGAGCGTCTCCGGAAGATTGCCCGCTCAGGGCGCCTTCCAACTGATTCAGCACTGCATCTCGAAGGTTATAGAGGTTTGGGTCCGAGTTCTTGATTCCGAAGGGATCGGCATTAAAGATCGCATCGTAAACCTTATACATGGAGGTTTCTGCCGTTGCGAGCAGTTGGTTCGATGTTGATGCGCCGGCAGAATCCACGCTGACAATCTCGGTTGTCTGCTGTGCGGCTTGCGCTTCCTGAGCTTTGTCCTGTGTGGTCGTGACAAGCGGATTTTCAGTAAGACTGCCTAGTTCCATCGCATTTGCCTCGATATTGGCGTTGGTTTGTGTGTAGCCAATTGAGGTCAGGTAGTCGGACAGATTCGCCGCTGATTCCATGGATAATCTGGCCATATTGTCTGTATCCCCGGTGCAATTCGCTATCGAAAAGGCGCCTCCAATATCATCCGGCGAGTCGGCTAACGCAGTTGCAAAAGCAGTCTGTGCACCCGTCAAATCACCGGAATTTATAGCAGTTTTCATGGCGCTCAGATCATTCAGAAATGCCTGAGAGGGGGTCGTTAGGGTACTCATGTACATCGACGACGAGGGCAGCAACTGCATGTAGGTGTCGAGCGCAGTCTTTGCGGCAGATAGATCTCCTGTTCCCGCGCCGAATACCATTGCGCCTGGGTCGAGTGAACTAGCAAGGCTCTTGCCTAGAGCCGTCCATGCCTGCTGCATAGGGTCTGAGTAGTCAGACTCCGCCATGGACGTACCCAATGTTACTCGTACGTCCGGATCGGAAGAGATGGTTTGGGAATCCGCCAGTTGTTGAGCCACGCTCTGGTAGGTCATCTGCGTGGTGTTGGTGAGGAGGCTAATAATCGTTTGGGATAAGCTGGAAGAGGACACCCCCGAAATGTTCATCGTGACCCTCGCTTGAACGTAGGCTTCTGAAGCGAGCGTCCTGAGACGCCAACCTCTTCGCATTAGACAGCACATAAATGTCCAAATTGAGGCCATGCACAATGAAGCTCCGCTAAGAAGGGCAATGCTATGTCTCACGATAATCCCATCCTGTACCTCGCCGAGCATCCAATCAACCGAATCGGCGAACTGCTTCCCTGGAATCTCACTGCCCACTCCAGCCCGCGGCCAAAGCTACCTTCTTCTGTGTTCTTTAAGCGTTGACTTTGGGCTTTCGTCTCCCGTCTACCGCCGCATCACGCTGGTGCTTTATACCCACCCCCGGTATACTTCCTATATGCACCTTCACGCGGCGTCCGACTCACCCGGCGCTCAACGAACTCAATCCGTCTTGCGTTTTTCGCTGGTGGCCACGCTGGCCTACGTTGCGGTCACCTTCGTGGCCGGGTTGTACGCCCACTCGCTGGCGCTCCTTTCCGAGGCCGGCCACAACCTCTCCGATTTCCTGGCCCTCCTGCTCAGCTTTACCGCCGTCTACTTTCAGACCCGCCCCGCCAGCCACTCCAAGACCTTCGGCTACCAGCGCGCCGGCGTGCTGGCCGCCTTCATCAACGCGGGCACCCTCATCGCTATCTCGCTCTGGATCGCCATCGAGGCCGTCCATCGCCTCTCGGCGCCCGTCGCCGTCCAGCCCAAACTCATGATGATCGTGGCCGCCGCCGGCGTGGTGATGAACGGCGTCATCGCCGCCCTCTTGTGGGGCGTGAGCAGAGACGTCAACCTGCACAGCGCCTTTCTCCACATGGCCGGCGACACCCTCTCCACCGCCGCCGTCATCGCCGGTGGCGCGGGCATCCTGCTCACCGGCCGGAACTGGATCGACCCCGTCCTCTCGCTCGTCATCGCCGCACTCATCCTCTGGTCCAGCTTCGGCATCGTCCGCGAAACCCTCAACATCCTTCTCGAAGGCACGCCCCGCGGCGTTTCGCTGCCGGCAATCCGTTCCGGCATGGAAGCCGTCGAGGGCGTCTTCAACGTCCACGACCTGCACGTCTGGAGCCTCGGCTCGCAGTCCCGCGCCCTGGCCTGCCACGTCACCATCGCCGACATTCCGCCGTCGGAGAGCGCCTGCATCCTGCTCAAGCTCAACCAGGTGCTGCGCGACCGCTTCCGCATCAGCCACACCACCATCCAGTTCGAGCACACCGGCTGCCGGGAGCTCGAAGGCTGCGTCGTCCCCATTGAAGAAATGGCTGGCAGCGCCGCCCGCAAACACCGCAGCCACGTCCATTAGGGTGAGTTTCCATTAGGGCGAGTTATTGATAGGGTAGGGTGAGTTATTGATATGGTTGCAAAGGATCGAACCATCACAGAGCTGTCATCCTGAGCGAGCGCAAAAAATTCTGGATGTCATCCTGAGCGAAGGTCGCCGCGGCGACCGAATTCGTGAGAACTGCGGTTGCTTTTGACTATTCCGGCCCACCCATTGGACCGGATGGTTTGTCTAACTCCAAGGAGGGCTTTTCGCTTGTTCCGTCTCCGTCTCGCTCCAACCGCTCTTTGTCTTGCCCTGCTTCACTCCGCGAACGGCCTTGCCTGGTCCGCGCCGAACTCCGCACAGGCCGCCGCGCCCGCGCAGACTGCCACGCCCGCGCAGTCCGCCAAGGCCGCAGTCGGACAGCTCGAAGCCCTCACCGGTGAGTACACCGACCCGGTCGAGCCTGACACTCCACTGAGCGTCTACGTCCTGAACGGCAAGCTCTTTTGCGAAAGCGAGCGCAATGTACCCACCGAGCTCAAGCCCGTCTCCGCCGGTGAATTCGCCATCCCCGACTCCAGTGCCACCCTCCGCTTCACGCTCGATGCCAACGGCCGCGGCGACACCGTGGTTCTCTCCGCTGACTCCGAAAACACCGTCTACCACCGCACCGGCATGCCCCGCCATTCCCTCTTCCACGCCTACATGCGCTCTGAGGTCATGATCCCCATGCGTGACGGAGTCAAGCTCCATGCCGTCATCCTCAAGCCCGCCGACATCGTTGGACCGCTGCCGTTCCTCATCCAGCGCACCCCCTACGGCGTGGACGCAACCAACCGCGCATGGTTTTCCGCCGCCCGCCCGGAGCTTGCCCGCGACGGCTACATCTATGTTGGCGAGGATATTCGCGGCCGCAACAAGAGCGAGGGTGAATTCATCATGAGCCGGCCTCTCGCCGACCACCACGATCCCAAGGCCGTCGACGAAAGCACCGACGCCTACGACACCGTAACCTGGCTGCTCGCGAACGTCCCTAAAAACAACGGCCGCGCCGGCTTCATCGGCACCAGCTATCCCGGTTTTCTGGCCATGATGGCCAGCATCGATCCCCACCCCGCCGTGAAAGCCATCTCCCCCCAGGCCCCCATGATCGACGTCTGGATGGGCGACGACTTCTTCCACAACGGCGCCTTCCGCCAATCCTACGGCTACGACTACGTCTTTGAGATGGAGGGCAGCAAGGAACGCACCAAGGTCGACTACGGCAAGGACAAGGACGGCAATCCCCGCGACGGCTTCGACTATTTCCTCGAGCGCGGCAGTTTCGCGGAGGACGTGAAAGGATCCGGCGCCAAAACCCTGCCCACCTGGAAGCTCTTCCTGGAACACCCCGCTTATGACAATGTTTGGAGCTCACGCGGAGTCGAGCACGTCCTCAACGCGGTCACCGTCCCCACCCTCACCGTCGGCGGCTACTACGACCAGGAAGATATGTTCGGGGCGCAGATCGAGTACTCCACCCTCGAACCCCACGACGCCAACCACCAGAACTTCCTCGTCCTCGGCCCCTGGCGCCACGGTTCCTGGGCCTCTTCGTCGCGCCATCTCGGAAATCTCGACTACACCGAGTCCATCGGCAACGAGTTTCGCTCCCGTATCGAAGCAAAATTCTTCGCCCACTATCTCAAAGATGAGCCCGGCGCCAATCCATCCGGATTCGACCTCGAAGACACAGCCAGCTTTGAGACCGGCTCCAATGTGTGGAAGCGCTACGCCCACTTCCCGCCCCCGGAGTCCCGGGCCGCCAGCCTCCATCTGCTGGGAGCGAGCCTGCTCAGTTTTGACGGCTCGACCGCCCAGGCCCAAACCAGCTATTTGAGCGACCCCGCAAACCCCATCCCCTACCGCCATCGTCCCATCCAGCCCTCCTACGGCCCGGGTTCCGAGTGGTACACCTGGCTCGCCGAGGATCAGCGCTTCGTCACCGATCGCAAAGACGTTGCCGTCTGGAAGCTCCCCGTCCTCACCAGGGACCTGGTCCTTACCGGCGAAGTCTTCGCCGACATCTACGCCTCCACCACCGGCAGCGACAACGACATGGTGGTCAAGCTCATCGATCAGTACCCCGGCGACGACCCCGACCCCAAGATGCGCGGCTACCAATTAATGACCAACGAAGAAATCTTCCGCGGCCGCTATCTGGAATCCTTTAAAAAACCCACCCCCCTCATCCCCAACTCCATCCACGAGTACAAGTTTTCGCTCCACGACGTGGACCACGTCTTCAAAGACGGCCATACCGTACTGGTCGAGATCCAAAGCACCTGGTTCCCGCTCTACGACCGCAACCCGCAGACCTTTGTGCCCAATATCATGATCGCCAGGCCCAAGGACTATAAGCCGGCCACCATCACCATCTACTCCGGCCCCGGGCACGACTCCGCTTTGCAGGTGCCGTTGGTCAACGCCGCGGACAGATCGAGTGCTTCTGAGCATCGATAGGATCTGTAGTTACTTATTGCACTATTTCCTGCCCACAAAGTTCCGTGCCCCATCCTTTCGCCTCCGCTGCGGCGGATTCTGGCGAAAGGGTGGGAAACCACAGACCTGAAATATATTTACATGATTTGGGCTACGCAGTTGGGATAGTCCCTCACTCCGCCGGCCGCCAGCGCAGGATGGGTTTTCTAGCCGCCTGCACTTCGTCGAGCCTTGAGACGCGGGTGGAGTGGGGAGCGGTTTTCACCAGCTCCGGGGTCTCCTCGGCTTCGCGGGCGATGGAACGCATGGCTTCGATGAACAGGTCCAGCTCTTCACGAGACTCGCTCTCCGTGGGCTCGATCATCAGGGCGCCGTGGACGATCATGGGAAAGCTCACCGTATATGGATGAAAGCCGTAGTCGATCAGCCGCTTGGCGATGTCGCCGGTTTTCACGCCCCTGGCGGCCTGGCGCTTGTCGCTGAAGACCACCTCATGCATGGAGGCCGTCTTGTAGGGCAGCTCGTAGAGGTCTTCGAGTTTGTGGCGGATGTAGTTGGCGTTGAGCACGGCGTCTTCGGTGGTCTGGCGCAGGCCGTCGGGGCCGTTGGCCAAAATGTAGGCCAGGGCGCGGATGAACATTCCGGTGTTGCCGTAGAAGGCGCGGACCCGGCCTATGGAATGGGGCCGGTTGTACTCCCAGGTTAGTTGAGAGTTCTTGCTTTCCCAGGTCTCAGAAGCGAGACCTGGGGCACCCAGTGTTTGGCCTGTAGTCCCTAGTCCCTTAGTCCCTAGTCCCTTAGTCCCTAGTCCCTTAGTCCCTGTCCTGCGGACGAGCACGGGAGTTGGCAAAAACGGCTCCAGAAACGCCTTGCAAGCCACCGGCCCGGAGCCGGGGCCTCCGCCGCCGTGGGGCGTCGAGAAGGTCTTGTGCAGGTTCAGGTGCATCACGTCCACGCCGAAGTCGCCGGGCCGCGCCTTGCCCACCAGGGCGTTCATGTTCGCTCCGTCCATATAGAGCAGAGCGCCCTTGGCGTGGAGGATCTCGGCGATCTTGTGAATCTGGCTCTCGAAAACCCCAATGGTGGAGGGGTTGGTGAGCATCAGGGCGGCGGTTTCCTGGTCCACCTGGGCCGCCAGGGCTTCGAGATCGATGCCGCCCTCGGCGTTGGACTTGAGGTTCTCCACCGTGTAGCCGCAGATGGCCGCTGTAGCCGGGTTGGTGCCGTGGGCGGAGTCGGGAATGAGAACCTTGCGGCGGGGATTGCCCTGCGACTCATGCCAGGCGCGGACTAACAAAATTCCCGTAAACTCGCCATGCGCGCCGGCCGCCGGCTGCAGGGTGATGGCATCCATGCCGGTGATTTCGATCAGGCAGCGCTCAAGCAGGTCGATAATTTCGAGAATGCCCTGGGCGAGCGAATCGGGGCGGTAGGGATGGGCCTCGGCCAAACCCTCGATACGGGCCACCAGCTCGTTAACCCGTGGGTTGTACTTCATGGTGCAGGAGCCGAGGGGGTACATGCCCAGGTCGATGGCATAGTTCCACGTGGAAAGTCGCGTGAAGTGGCGAATGATCTCAATCTCGCTCAGTTCGGGAAGCAAGCCGGGGGTGGTGCGATGGGCTGCGCCGAGCAGGGCTGCGGCATCGACGGCGGGCACGTCCAACGGGGGCAGCTTGTAAGCGCGCTTGCCCGGCGAGGACTTCTCAAAGACCAAGGATTCGTTCTGCGTCTGGTGCGGACGGACTTTGCCCGTTGTGTGTGGGCCATTGGCGCGGTGGTCCGGGATGATCGGGTCGGTTGTCATTAGATTGGCTTAAGCCTCCACCGGTGCGGCCGCCAGCACTTTGGCCGCAGTATTGATCTGCTCGCGGGTGATCATTTCTGTTGCGCACCAGAGCGTAGCGTTGCCTAACTCGGGATACCACCGGCTCAGCTCAATGCCACCGACGATCTTTGCATCAAGCAGGCGCTGGCTCCACGCTGCCGGGGCTTCTTCAGTCTGGAGCACAAACTCGTGGAAGCGCGGAGCGCTCGTGAAGAGCAGCTTTGCTCCGGGCTGTGCCGCAAGCGTCTGCGCGGCGTAGGCGGCTTTGGCCAGGTTGTGCTCGGCCAGTTCGCGGATGCCCTCCTTGCCGTAGATGGTTAGGAAGATGGTGGCCATCAGCGCCACTAAAGCTTGATTTGTGCAGATGTTCGAGGTCGCCTTCTCGCGCCGGATGTGCTGCTCGCGGGTGGAAAGAGTGAGTACGAAGCCGCGATAGCCGGTCGAATCGACGGTCTGGCCAACCAGGCGGCCGGGTATCTGGCGCAGGAACTGCTCTTTGGCCGCGATGACGCCGCAGAACGGGCCGCCGTAGCTGAGGGCCACGCCGAAGGACTGGGCTTCCATGCTGACGATGTCCGCCTCCACGGGCGGGCGGACCACGCCGAGCGAGACCGCTTCCGCAATGGAGACGATGAGCAGAGCGCCCTTGGCGTGGGTGATGGCCGCAATGGCGGGAATGTCTTCAATGACGCCGAAGAAGTTGGGGCTTTGCACCAGCACCGCGGCGGTCTCTTCCGTTACGGCCGCTTCCAGAGCGGCAAGATCGATGCTGCCGGTCCTGGGGTCGTAGGCCGTGAGGGTAGTGGGAAGGCCCTGATGCTTGGCATAAGTAGCCAGCACCTCACGGTACTCGGGATGAACGGTCGCGGCCACGACTGCCTTGTGGCGGCCGGTGACGCGGACGGCCATCATCACCGCCTCTGCCGCGCCTGTTGAGCCGTCGTACATGCTGGCGTTGGCCACGTCCATGCCGGTCAGCTCGGCGATCATGGTCTGGAACTCGAAGATGGCCTGCAGCGTGCCTTGGGTGATCTCGGCCTGGTAGGGAGTGTAGCTGGTGAGGAACTCGCCGCGCTGCACCAGCGCGTCGATCACCACCGGCCGGTAGTGGCGATAGGCTCCGGCGCCGAGAAAGCTGGCGTAGCCGGTCGAGTTTTTTCTCCCCGCGGCGCGGAAGTAGTCGACGATCTCGCTCTCGGCCTGCTGGCGGGGCACGGCCAGGTCGCGCTTCAGGCGGTACTCGGCGGGGATGACGGCGAAGAGGTCGTCAATGGAGCGAGCGCCGATTTCAGCCAGCATTGCCAGGCGTTCGGCGGGCGATTTGGGCAGGTAGCGCATGCAGAGTTAATTCCTTTTGAAAAGTGAACGAAAAAGGGACTAGGGACTAGGGACTAGGGACTTGGGCCGCTGTGACTTCATCAATGCGCCTAACATACGGCCTACTTCGCTGCACAATACTTCTGCCGTATCGATCATTTGTTTCGAACCGAATCCTAGTGCTTTTGAAATGACAATTTGCGTTTCCACTTCGGAATTGGATCCGCGAGCGTGGCCCAGGAATTGTACATACTCTCCCTTGGTTGAGCGGCCATACCCTTCTGCGATATTGCTTGCAACGGATACGGCTGCCCTGCGCAATTGATTTGTAAGGCCGAATTTTTCGGAATCGGGAAAAGAAGATGTAAGTTTGTAGACAGCCAGCGTCAATTCAATGGATCGCTGCCAAACGGCGAGATTCCTGAACGATTCGCCCATGACTTGCTCCTTGCACTTCAATTTCGTAGTCCCTAGTCCCTACGTCCCTTAGTCCCTGCTTCAATCAACTCTCTTCCGCGATAAATGCCTCATAGGCTGCCGCGTCGAGCAGGACGTTAAGTTGGGCGGGATCGGCGACTTCGACCTTGATGATCCAGGTTTCGTGGGGCGCTTCGTTGATCTTGTCGGGCGAGGACTTTAGCTCTTCGTTGACCTGGGTGACGGTCCCGGTGACGGGCGAAAAGAGGTCGCTGACGGCCTTCACGCTCTCAACAGACCCGAAGGTAGCGTTGGCGGTGACCGGGTCGCCGGCTTTGGGCAGGTCCACGTAGACGATGTCGCCCAGGGATTTCTGCGCGTAATCGGTGATGCCGATGGAGCCGATGGAGCCCGAAAGCTCGATCCATTCATGTTCGCGGGTGTAGCGGTAATTGGCGGGGTAGGCCATGGGGCGGCGACTCCTTGAAGAAGTAGTGTACGGCGCGGGGGAGGGTTGGGAAAACCTGTGGATTGCATGGCCGGGAAGAGGATAACTATTGCCAGGCCGAAGCCGGGTATTGCTCTTTATTCGCCGCCGATGGGCTCCCGGGGAAAGTCCGGGGGCAGGTTTTCGCCGCAATGTTGCTTGATCTCCAGCAATAATCGCGTCCGGTCCGCCAGAAAAATGTTGTGAACGATCTTTGTGCCGTCCTTGCCGGTAATCGTGATCGTGCCCCCTCTTTCGGTCTTGATCTCTTCGATATCTTCCCACCGAATGCGCGTGTTCTTCTGCAACCAGTAGATCTGCTCCAGCCCGCCGGCAGTGACGGCTATCGTCTCCGGGAACGAGGAGAAAATCGCAAGCGCAGCCAATCCGAAACACGTTATCACCAAGAGAGCCCATTGATTCCCCTGATGGTGCACCAGGTCTTTGATGGCCGGACTGGCCAGGAAGCCGATCATAAACAGCCATGCCCAAATGGCGACCCGTGACGGAGCGAATTCAATCCGGCTTTCGCTGATGACTCGCGCGGATCTTCGTCTACCAAACAAACTGTAGAGCATCCATGCAAGCACGATGACGAAAAGCAGACGGGAAAGTCCGGTAAGCAGCTTCCAAATCATCGAACCATCTTATCCCTTTGTGCCTGACCATCCGTATGAGATTGTCAGGCACAGTTCTTGCTGTTCCCTGCCTTTCCCTATTTGTCAAAGAACCTGCCGTGCCCGCCGTTGGCCCAGGGGTCATAGTGCAGGGCAAAGTTGGCGCGGGTCTGGACGGAGGGGTGGTTATACTCCCAGAACTCGATGAAAGGACTTGGGTTAGGGTCCTCCAGCCAGGCCTCGCCGAGGGCGTTGAAGGCGGACACGGCGGTCTTTTGCGGGTCGGCGACGATACCGTGAACAGCTTCCTGGCCGTATACGTCGGCCTGGTGTTCGAAGTGGCGGCTGAAGGCGTTGCTTGCCGGCGTCAGCAGGAAGCTTACCACCGAGATGGCAAAGAGGAGCACCAGGAATCCCTGGCGGCTGGAGAGCGCGCCCTTTCCGCCTTTTAAGCCGCCCAGATTCCAGACGAAACCGAAGCGGCTCGCCAGCCAGCCGGCAAACGCGGCGCAGCCCCAGTAGACGAAGAACAGGGCGAGGATCATGCCGGCCAGCATCTTGGGAATGTGGTGAAGGACGTAATGGCCGCTCTCATGGCCGAAGATAAAGAGGATTTCGTCGTTGGGAATGCGGCCTGCCGTGGTGTCCCACACCACGACGCGCTTGGTGGCGCCGATGCCGCTGACGTATGCGTTGAGGCCGTTGGTCTTGATGCTGGCCTTCATCAGAAACATGCGCTCGGGCGGAATGTTGGTCCCGGTGCGGGCCACCACTTTTTCCAGTTCAGTGACCAGCGCGGCATTGTTTTTGTTCAGCGGCTCGAATTTGTTGAAGATGGGTTCCAGCAGCGGCGAAACGAAGATGCCGAGCACCAGGAGCGGAATTGTGGCAATCCAGAGCCCCAGCCAGTAACGGCGCGGCCAGCGGCGCACGATCCAGTTGAAGAGCAGGAGCACGGGCGCGCCAATGAGTAAGGAAAGGCCCAGCGCCTTGGCCTGGTCGCCCGCCCAACTGCCCCAGCCCTGCACGCTGATGCCGTAACTGCGGCTGAAATGGTGGCCGATGATATCGAAGGGCAGGCCGGCCAGGGTCGAGATGACCAGGAAGGCGGCGAAGAAGAGCACCCCCTGCATCCAGCGGCGGCGCAGCAGGCGCTCAGTCCAGTCAGCCAGGGCGGCGGCAGCGCGGGTAGCCAGCAGCAGCCACAGGAAAACCAGGCCCCAGAGCGATCCGGCAATGTCCAGAATGTTGCGGATGCGGCTGAGGGCGATGGCCTTGGCCAGCTTGTCGGGCGGCAGGGAATAAGCCTGCGAGGCGGGCTGGGCGGCGGCCGGCTGGGACTGGGCAGGCTGGGAGGCGGCGGACTCGACGCTGGCCGGCTGGTTCTGGGCGGATGGGGCGGTCGATTTGGTGGGGGCCGGCTGGGTGGCGCAAAGGCGCGGAGCCAGGCCGGTGATCAGAATGGTAAAGCCCAGCGTCAGCAGCGAACGGCGCGCAAATGTCATCGGATTTCTCCTATGTAAGCTCACTCTGAGACAATCAAGCTTACAGATGCTTTTACCTCAGTTTTCCCATCCTATGCCAGTACTTTCTTTCGCTGCCAGCAGGCGGATCGCCGCGACGGCCGGCTTTTGCCTGGCCTTTGCCGTTGCCGGTTTGGTTTTGGCCCTCCCAGCGGGGGCAGCAGCCCAGCAAGCTACGCCAGCGCTTCACCCCGCTAACGAAAGCCAGTCCGTGGGAACTCCGGTTCTCCCCCCCAGCGTGCAAAAACCGCTCGCCGAGGACCCTGTGTCGCTGGGGACCCCGGTTCTCCTGGATGCTATGACGACCGAGCTGCATCGCGCTTTTACCTCGCTCGGCAAGCAGGGCCCCGGCAAACAAGAATCTGAGAAGCAGTTGCCGCCTTACTTCCTCAGTTACACGGTGAGAGATGCCAGCAGCGTGACGATTCGGGCAATTTTTGGCGCGCTGGTCGACAGCGAGGCCAATCACGTGCGCATGGCTGATGTGCAGGTACGGCTGGGCGATCCCAAGCTGGATAACACGCACGGAACCCATCGCGGCTCGGCGGTGAACAGCCAGCAACTTCCGCTGGGCGAATCCGCCGCGGCGGACGAGGCTCTGGCGCGAAGCCTGTGGCTGGCCACCAACACAGGCTATGGAACGGCGCTGGATAACTATCTGCGCGTAAAGACCGAGGCTGCGGTGCGGGCGAAGGAAGAGGACAGTTCGCCGGACTTCAGCCAGGAGGCGCCGCAGACGTACCTGGGCAAGCCGGCTCCGCCGGTGGCGATAGACCGTGCGGCTTGGGAACAGCGGGTGCAGGCGCTCTCAAAGGTCTTCCGCGAATACCCGGATGTGTACCAGAACGCGGTGATACTGACGGTCGAGAACGAGACCGACTACTTTGCCTCGTCGGAGGGTTCGCTGGTGGTTGCGCCGCACCTGCAAGCGCAGTTGCTGGTGCTTGCCGTTACCCGCGCCGAGGACGGAATGGACCTGTTCCGCGTGCAGACCTTCGAGGCCGAGACGGTGGAGGGCCTGCCCGCGCAGGTGAAGATGGAAGCGGCGGTACAGGACCTGGGGCGTAGTCTTGAGGCGCTGCGCAAGGCTCCAGTGACCGAACCCTTCGACGGACCGGCGATTCTCTCGGGACGGGCCGCGGCGGTCTTCTTCCACGAAGTGCTGGGGCACCGGCTGGAGGGTCAGCGGCAGCGCGGCGACGAGGAGGGTCAGACCTTTACCAAAGAATTAGGCAAGGATGTGCTGCCCAGCTTTCTCTCCGTGGCCGACGATCCGACCCTGACCAGCTTCGGCAAGAACTGGCTGAGCGGCAGTTATGAGTTCGACGACGAGGGCCAGAAGGCGCGCCGCGTGGATCTGATCCAGGAAGGGGTTCTGATGACCTTCCTGATGTCACGGCTGCCGATCGCCAGCTTCAGCGCCTCCAACGGCCACGGACGGGCGCAGAGCGGCCATGTGCCCACCGGACGGCAGGGCAACCTGATTGTGACTTCGACCAAAACGGAGTCCGAGGCCAAACTGCGCAAGCACTTGATCGAAGAGGCAAAGAAGCAAGGCAAGCAGTATGGGCTCTACTTTGAGGACATTTCGTCAGGGTTTGCCGTAACCCAGCGCAGTTCGCCGCAGGCCTTCCAGGTGATTCCATTGGTGGTTTGGCGGATTTACGTGGACGGACGTCCCGACCAACTAGTCCGCGGCGTAAGCATTGTAGGCACGCCGCTGGCGGCCATGAAGCGCATTCAGGCCACGAGCGACAAGAGCGAGGTGTTCAACGGCGAGTGCGGAGCGGAGTCGGGCACGATTCCGGTAAGCGCAGTGGCGCCGGCGATGCTGGTGAGCGAGATGGAAACGCAGCGCGTGCAACAGGGCACGGCACGGCCGCCGATATTGCCCATTCCGGGGGCGGAAAAATAGGGACTAGGGACTAAGGGACTAGGGACTAGGGAACAGTTTTCAGATAATAGAGGCGCGATGAAATTCATTCGATCGATTGTGATGTTTGCTGGAGCAGGGTTTCTTGCGGCCTTTCTGAGCAACGTCTGCCTGAGCGCGGCTGCACAGACGCTGGCGCAGCAGACCCGAGCCGATGCGGAAAAGGACCCTTTGCTGAAGGCCATGCTCGAAGAGCTGGACCGGAGCAAGAGCCAGTTGCAGTTGAAGGATTTTGCCAAGCCGTTCTTTATCCAATACCGCATTGAGGACGTGGACGATTACGAGACCAAGGCGGAGTTTGGGGCCAGCGAAAGCTCGCAACACAGCCACGAGCGCGTGGCCCGCGTGACGGTGCGGGTGGGCGACAACAAGACCGACAGCTCCGGCGGGCGCGGCGACGGCGCGATGCAACTGGCGGCGCTGGACGACGACCCGATCGCGGTACGGTCGGCGCTTTGGGCGGCAACCGACCAGGCGTACAAAAGCGCCCTGGCTGCCTATGCGCAGAAGCAGGCCGAACTGAAGCAGGTCGAGACGCCGCCCCAGGCAGACGACTTTAGCCATGAAAGCCCGGTTGTCTCGCTGGCCGCTCCGCTCCGCTTGAAGCTGGACGAGGCCGATTGGGTGGATCGCGTGGCGAAGGCGAGCGGGCTCTACCGGACGGATGAATCGGTAAAGGCGAGCCAACAGGACGTGCAGTATTCCCTGGCGGGTTTTCATGCGCGGGTGACCACTACCTGGCTGGTGACCAGCGAGGGGACCATCGTGCGCAAGCCGGCGGCTGAATACCAGGAGGCCTTTGCAGTGGGCACGCAGGCGGCGGACGGGATGAGGCTGGACCGCTCCTACGCCTCCGTGGGCGTCTCGCTCGAGGATCTGGATGCGCCCCTGGCATTCGAGAAACATGCGTTGGAGCTGATTGCCTCGCTCACCGATCTGCGCAAGGCGCCGCTGGTCGAGGAGGAATATCACGGGCCGGTGCTGTTGAGTTCCGATGCCGGCGCCGATACCCTGCGTGAGCTGGTGGCAAACGCGGTAACGGCCACGCGGCCCAGGCTGGGCACGGAAGCCCGCACCAACGGGCCATTCGCCTCCAGCTATCATGCGCGGGTACTGCCGGAGTTTATGGACGTGGTGGACTCGCCCGGCCTGAAGAGCTATGCTGGCAAGGGGCTGGTGGGCGCCTATGACGTGGACGACGAGGGCGTGCCGGAGCAGGCGGTGAAGCTGGTTACCTCGGGCAAGCTGGTGGGTTATTTGATCGGCCGCGAGCCGGTGCGCGATTTTCCCCAGTCCAACGGCCACGCGCGCGGCGGAGTTACCGGAGCGCCCAGGCCGGCGATCGGCGTGCTCAAAGTGACGGCCAAGGACGGCTTGGCGGACGATGAACTGAACCGCAAACTGCTGGAAATGGCCAAAGATCGCGAGCTGAAGAGCGTCTATTATGTGCAGACTCTGGGTGGGGACCTGACCCCCAGGCTGCTCTATCGGGTGAGCCCCGACGGCAAGCGCGAACTGGTGCGCGGCGCGGTGCTGGACGACCTGGACCAGCGGGCGCTGCGCTCCAGCGTGGAGGCCGCGGGCAAGGACTTGTGGGTGGCCAACTACTTTGGCGATGTGCCGGAGACGGTGCTGGCGCCCGCGCTGCTGCTGGACGAGGTGACCATCCGCCGCGCCAACGAAAAGAACGAGAAGCTGCCGTTTTATCCCCCGCCGGAGTAGCTTCGTTCGCCGCTCTAGGCCTTAGAATCTGTCTAAAACTGTGAGCCTTGAAAAATACGGGCTATTCAGGCTGCGGAAAAACTCCTCTGAGCGAGTAATTCCTCTGTTTTGAAAGGGCGCGGCTTCAGCCGCGCCGCCAAGCCGGGAACAATGAGTTTGGGCTTTAGCTGTCGTGTCTCAAGAGGTTGTTTACATCGAAATCGAGCCCTGATCGGCTGATGGGCGGCATCTGATTCAGGCTAGCATGCGGCCTGTGCCAGTTGTACTGATGTATCCAGGG
>Ga0187861_10000553_pt1 | contig 43153 bp, 33 predicted proteins | sample June2016WEW_10_1_3_FD_132986 | JGI IMG/M metagenome (GOLD analysis project Ga0187861, IMG submission 132986) | Peatland microbial communities from SPRUCE experiment site at the Marcell Experimental Forest, Minnesota, USA - June2016WEW_10_100 | ecosystem: Environmental > Terrestrial > Soil >...
CCCCCGCCGCTGGACGTTGTACTCCTGCCGTGGTGGCGGCACCTCGGTTACTGGGATCTCGGGCAATGGGCGCGTGCGGTGAAGGAATGACTCATTCATGATCGATCACCGATGCCCACCATTTCAAACGGAGGCAACCGTTCGTGGAGCGCATGCCGGCGGCCGAGGAGGCTCAGGCGAGCCGGCAGGACGTGCGGCCGACACGGCGCCTCGGAGTCTCCACCCGGGGGATCGCGACTGCAGTCGCGAGGGCCGAGAGTAAATAATCCCACTCCGCCAACAACGTACCGAATTTCGGCCGTTCGAGTCAAGCCCGATGTGACAGCCAGCCTCGCCCCAGCTTCTAGCCGAGCTAACCAGTTTAGACCTTGCCTGGCCCGAGACTGGCCGCTCGGCGCGCCTATGGTTGCAGGCGGCTTGAGATCGCCTCAGAAAGTCGCAACAGTTCGTTCCCAGTTTCCGGCACTTCCGAGGGATTGCCGGGGGGAACCAGCAACACTTCTGCTGTTCTGTTGCGAGTGCCGGCGGGCCAATGTGCTGGATCGTAGTACCGGGGAGACGGGCTGCCAAGTGATCAAAACACCCTCTTCATCGCCGGCAGACGATGGAAACTTGACACCTGCAGAGTGGGCCCGACCGAGTTCGCCAAGTCTTCGCGGGCCGCTGCGCGGGGAGACTTCTCATCGTTGGAGACGGCACTCACCCCTGCTGAACAGGGTCGGGCGACCCTCCAGACCGAACTGGCCCGGCTCGATGGGAACCAGCCAGCGGTGCTCCAGTTGACGCCCGCTACCCTGGAATAGCACCTCCACGGGATGACGGAGAAGCTGCGCAGCAAAGTAAACGGAAAGGTCCGAGAAGCGATCCAAGGGTCAATCGGTCAAATCCCGGTTGGCGGGGACGGAAGCATCACGGTCGAGGCGAATCCGGATGGGCTACTGGGGGTGGAGGGAGCCAGTGCTTCATTGGGGCGCTGGGAGAGCGGACCCAGGATGGAGCGATCAGATCCGTCACCGGCAGGCAATGGAAGGTGATCGGCATTGATTAGGGTGCCGGGGGGATGGACCACCAATTGAGACTTCGGGGACAGGGTACTATGGGATAGACTCAGATTGAATTCTGACGCGAGGCAGGGGGTTTATCAGCAGGAGAGCACAGTCGACGAAGTTCTTGAAGACCAAAGGGACACCTCCATGTCCGAATACAGGCCAGACACTGAATGGTATTCTGTTGACACGGAGCATAGCTCCTCATTACCCTCTCGGCTGCCCACGAGGATTCTTAAGAGGTTGCGGGTACAAAGAATTGCCGAGGAGTTATTAAGGCACGGCTCATCGGATGAGGACACCAAGAAGGGCCTGGGGTGGCGGAGGATTGGCTCAGGCTTGGTGTGGGAGAAGAATGCCGTTGGACTGGAATGCAAGGTCGAGCACGACGAGGAGGTGAGCCACGAGGAGAATGCGCGAGACGGGGGACGGCAAGCGAGCGCAGGGCGGCGAGATTGAGGCGGGCGGGATTCAGGGCTTTCCGCCGCGGCTCATCTGGCTGCTGGTGGGACTCACTGTGGGGTGGGGGTTCAACTGGCCGGTGATGAAGATCATCCTATCAGAGATGCCCCCAATGCACTTCCGGCTGGTTTGCCTCGTCTTCGGGGCCGTCGGCCTCTTCGTCATCGCACGGGCCGGGGGCTTGCCTGTCCGTGTGCCTCCCGGCCAATGGCCCCGGGTTGTCGCGATCGGGCTCGTCTACATGGGGGGTTGGAACATTGGAGCCGTCTATGGGGTCAAGCTGATGGCCTCCGGGCGGGCCGCGATCCTCGGATACACGATGCCCGCCTGGGGGGCCGTTCTCTCGCCCTTATTCTTGGGAGAAAAGCTCACATGGCGCTGCATCGTGGGGGTCATTCTTGCGATGGGTGGCGTTCTCCTCTTGCTCGGAAATGAGTTTCAGGCTGTTGGACGATCGCCTCTGGGCGCAGCCTGCATGCTGGGAGCGGCACTGAGCTGGGCCGTCAGCACAATCATGGTAAAGCGGTGGCGAATCCAACTTCCCACGGCGTCGTTCGCAGCATGGCAGATGGTCTTCGGCGTCATTCCAATCTTGGCCGTTGCGCTCACGATCGAACAGGGCACCTTCAACCCGTTTGCCCTGACCCTGTGGCCGATGCTGGGAGTCTTCTACAATATTTTCATAGCTTATATCTTTTGCTATTGGGCCTGGACCAAGATGGCCCTCCTCGCGCCGCTCGCTGTGTCGAGCCTCGCGGTAATGATGACCCCGATTGTGGGCGTTTTCAGTAGCATGCTTCTGCTGGGAGAGCGGCCGGTGTGGCAGGATTATGCTGCGCTGGTCCTGGTGGTTGCCTCGCTCTGCACCGTGCTGGTCCCGCCGCGCAGGGCTTGCCTGTTGGGGGACGCATTGTCTCGAGACAGCGCGGGAGCGAGGACCTCTTGAGAGGAGTGAATCATCCACCAGAGGAGGAGGTGCTGAGCTGAACCCCCTGACACCGCATCTGATTCTTGAATCGGCGTTATAACCGATTAGCGGACCAGAGAAGGGGAGCGTTCTCATTCGCGAACCATCGCGGCGTGCCTGCATCTGGGCTGGGGTATATTTGGTATCGCGGCGGACGTGCTGACGTTCTTGGGGACAACACGCCGCTCCCGGGTGGCGTTGGCCGCCGAGATCCTCTTTTTCCGGATGCAGTTGGCGATGTACTGGGAGGAGGGGTGAAGCCCCAGAGGGCTTCGGACCCGATCCGGCTAGCGTTGGTCTTGCTGGCTTGCTGCTTCGCCTGGCGTGAGGCGCTTACGATCGCCCAGCCACCCTGGTTCGAATCCAACCACTCCATAACGGGTGTAACTGACGCCAGCCGCGCTCGAACGCCACCTTGAGGGACTGACCGAGAAGCTGCGCAGTGGGGTGAACGGGAAGGTGAGGGAGGCGATCCAGCAGTCGGTGGCCAGGATTCTTGTGGGCGGAGACGGAACCGTCACGCTCGAAACGAAGCCGGATGGACTACTCGGGGTGGCAAAGGGTCTGCGACGGGCTGAAGCCTGCTGTACCCGTTTTGCCGCAAAGATCTCTTGCGCGCATTGATGGCGCTGGTGAATCTCACGCGACTACTTGCCAGGAGCCGTCGAAGGGGCTACGCTGCTACTACCCATCCCTCTCCCGGATCTCCACCCGCCGGATCTTTCCACTGATGGTTTTGGGAAGCTCAGTCGCGAACTCGATGATGCGGGGATACTTGTATGGCGCCGTGGTCTTTTTCACGTGCTCCTGGAGTTCCGTGGACAGCTCTGGGCTCGGGGAGTATCCCTTGGTCAGTACGACGGTGGCCTTGACCACCTGCACACGATCGGGATCGGGCGCCCCGGTGACGGCGCATTCGAGGACCGCCGGGTGCTCGATGAGAGCGCTCTCCACTTCGAAGGGACCGATCCGGTATCCGGAACTCTTGATCACGTCGTCCGTGCGGCCTACGAACCAGAGGTAACCATCCTCGTCGCGCCAGGCCACGTCACCCGTGTGGTAGATCCCATCGTGCCATGCACTCCCGGTGAGGTCCGGGTCGCGGTAGTAGCCAAGGAACATCCCAACGGGCACCCGTTTGTCCGTGCGCACAACGATCTCGCCCTTCTCGCCTACCTCGCAGGATTCCCCCTGTTCGTTCAGCAGGTCGATGTCGTATCCGGGGGAGGGCAGCCCCATCGAGCCGGGCTTGGGCTCAACCCAGGGGTAGACCGCGACGGCCAAGGTCATCTCGGTCTGGCCGTAGCCTTCTTTCAGGGAGAGCCCGGTCAGCTCCTTGAATCGGTGATAGACCTCCGGGTTGAGCGGCTCGCCGGCCACCGTGCAGGCGCGAAGGGCGCGGAAGTCGTACTGCTTCAGGTTTTCCTTTATGAAGAAGCGGTAGATCGTGGGCGGGGCGCAGAAGGAGGTGACCTTGTACTTGGAGATGACGTCGAGCAGGCTGGCCGGGGCGAAGCGGTCGTAGTCGTAGACGAACACGGCTGAGCCGCAGATCCACTGGCCGTAGATCTTCCCCCAGGCGGCCTTGGCCCAGCCCGTGTCGGCCACCGTGAGGTGCAGGCTTCCGTCCTCGACATTCTGCCAGTACCGTGCGGTGAGGATGTGGCCCAAAGGGTAGGCGAAATCGTGCTGCACCATCTTGGGCATGCCGGTGGTGCCCGAGGTGAAGTACAACAGACTCGTGTCCCTGTTTTGGGTGGGCTTGCGCTCCAAGGAGGAGTCTGCCTCGTCCATCCCCTCCGACAGGCTAAGCCAGCCAGCCCTCGCGCGACCCAGGCTGATGCGGTAGGTGAGGGTAGGAGATTCGGCCGCTGCCGCTTCCACGTTGTCGAGGACACCGGGTTCATCCACGCAGACAATGGCCCTCACGCTTGCCGCGTTGTTCCGGTACACGATGTCCTTTCGGGTGAGGAGGTGCGTGGCCGGAATCGCGATGGCGCCGATCTTGTGCAGCGCAAGGAGACAGAACCAGTATTCGTAACGGCGCTTGAGGATGAGCATCACCGGGTCTCCCCGTCCGATTCCGAGAAAGAGGAAAAAGTTCGCAGCGCGGCTCGAGCGCTCGGCGATCTCGGCGAAGCTGAAGCGGGCCTCGCCGCCCTTGTCGTCGCACCACACCAGAGCGGATCGGTCCGGAGTCTCCCGGGCGATCCGGTCCACCACGTCGTAGGCGAAGTTGAACCGCTCAGGGACGTTGATCCGAAAGCTCTGCGCGAAATCTTCGTAGGAGGAATAGCTGACCTGGGAGAGAAACTGCTCGAGCATTGCTTCGTTCCGCCTTTCTTCTTCAAAGGATGACGGCGACGAACTTTGCCGGCGAGCCGCCGACCGCCATCACCCCATGGGGATGGCTCGAATCGAAGAAGATCGAATCTCCCGGCGCGAGCACCACCTCGTGACCGCCCACCACGACCTTCAGGGTCCCCTCAAGAAGATACTCAAATTCTTGGCCGGGGTGGGAGTTCAGAGGAACAGGGGCGGAGTCGGGGATGGGTTCCACCGTGATGAGAAACGGCTCCATCTTTTTGTCGATGAAGTTGAACGCGAGGCTCTGGTAGTTGTACTCCTTCTGGCGTTCGACGTTCACACCTCGGCCGCTGCGCGTAACCGAATAGATCCGCAGGCGCGGCTCCTCGCCAGTGAGGATGGAGGACAACTCCACTTGGAACTTCTGGGCGATCTGGTAGAGAAAACTCACCGGGATGTCCATGGCACCGCTTTCGTACTCCCGGTATCTCTCCGCGGGGATTGCAAGATCCTGGGCGCAGGTCTCGATGGACAGGCGGGCGATTTCCCGCAGGCCGCGGATCCTGTCCGCAATCTGCCTGATCTGCTCGTTCATGGATCGCCTCCGGAAATGCGGGGTTTCAGAAAGAACCGCCGCCATCTTACCCGAAAGCGATGGTTCGTCAAGGTGAGGCACGTCAAACGGCCTAGCCGTCCTCAAGCCAGAAAATGAAAAACGCCGCTTTGGTATATATGGATTCATTCCCCCAGGGGACACGTATGCTGGTGGCAGAGGGCCTCACTTTCGAGATTCGGGGCAGGGCTCTCGCTGGATAGGGCGCTGGGAGGGTCACTCTTGGGCTTGAACCAAACTGGCGGTGCAGGCTGAGATATGGCCTTGTTGTGGGGGAGGTTCGCCGGGGTTTGTCTGCCGTTTGGCCTACATGGGTGTTTTGCACAATTATGGTGCCGGGGGAGGGAATCGAACCCTCATGGGTCCTTCGGGCGGGCAATTCGAGCCACGACTATACAGATCGGCCCGGGGTCACGGACGCTATCGTGTGGGCCGAGCAGTGGCAAGGAACTCGGTGGTCGAGAGAACGTGGGTCAAGGACTCGCAACACTTCCCGGCGGAACTCCGGGACTTCCGGGTCGTCGTCGAGGCCAACTCGCACCAGATGCACGATTCTGTTGCGAGTGCCGAAAGGCCTTCGCCAGGGCGTCGGCAGCGCGGAGCTTATCCTCCTTGGCCACCTTGGCGTAGATGGCGGTCGTCTCGATCGAGGCGTGCCTGAGTTGCTCTTGGACGACCTCCAGGTCGTTCCCGCTCGCCCACCCGATGGACGCCGTGCCGACCGCAGACTTGGGAAACGTGCCCGCAAACGTGCCCGCGACTGCCCGGAACCGGCCCAAATCTACCCCACGCCACCCAAGATGAAAAGAAAAACCCCCTCGGCAAATCAGCGACTTACCGAGGGGCATGAATTTGCTTCGAGGTTCCGCAGGCCGACGCTCTATCCAAGCTGAGCTACGGGCACGGCTGCCACAGCGGCACCACGCTGCGACCGGGGGTGATCTTACACCCTGATGCGGCACCCGTCCAGCGGAAGCTGGATCCCCCGCTAGGCCTTCCCCAAGGCCCGGAGGGATTCCAGCAGGACGCGCTGCGTCTGTTCGGTTTCCTCGCGGGATCGCTTCAGGGCTTCGCCCAGGTGCGCGAGGTCGTTCACGTGTAGGACCAGGTTCACGCTCTTGGCGAAGGCGGCCGCGGTATCGTGCGAGCGGACGGCGGGACTCACGAACACCACATGCATGAGCCGGCGGGCCGCCATGCCCATCTCGGCCAGGTGATCCAGCAGGGGGTTCCCGTCCCCGCCGGCGCTCCCGTACCCGTCCCGCAGGACCAGCAGCGCATACGCCATGAACCGCAGCCGCTGGAGGGCGTCGGCCGCGCTCGTCGGGGCGCGCGGGGCATAGCCCTGGGCCCTGAGGGCGGCCATGACCTGTTCCCGCTCCGTCGGATCATCCACGCACACCAGCGCCAGGGGATGTCCATGTTCGCCGTACGAGGTTGGGGTCTCCGGCGCTGCCGGTGCCGACGCGCTTCCGGCGGCTCCATCCGGCGCAGGGCCGGCGCCGCCGACCGGAGCGGGGGCCGACCCCGGCGTCGTCAGGTCGATGACGATCTTCCCCTTGCAGTGGGGGCAGGCGGCGCTCACCGCCTTGCCCTTGGGGAGCTTCTCGTCCGGGATGGTGAGAGTGGCTTTGCACGTCGGACAGGTGACGGTCATGGCAGCAGCCTCATCGCTTGGGCGGGGGACCGATCCGCTGGGACTTGCCGGGCTGCGTGATCTGCTTGCTGTAATCCTGGTCCAGGGCCAGGCCCTCGATGTCGCTGGTCTTCTGACCCTTGGTGGCCTTGATCACATCCAGGCCCCGGGCCACCACGGAGCGCTTGGAGGCGTAGGACAGGGCCGTCTCCTCGGCGATCACGCCGTCCTGGTAGAGCCGGAGGATGTGGGTGTCGAAGGTCTGCATCCCGAGGGCCTCGCTGTCGTGGATGATGTCGTAGAAAGTCTTGCCCTCCGACTCGCCGTTCAGGATCACCTCTTCGATGCGGAGGTTCATCCCCATGATCTCCAGGGCGGCCACCCGTCCCCCGCCCACCTTGGGCAGGAGCCGCTGGCAGACCACCCAGCGGAGGGTGCCCGCCAGACGCTGCCGGACCTGGCGCTCCTCGTCCTTATCGAACATGCCCAGCATGCGGTTGATCGTCTGGCCGGCATCCACGGTGTGGAGAGTGCTCATGACCAGATGGCCGGTCTCGGCCGCGGAGAGCCCGATCTCCAGCGTCTCGCGGTCCCGCATCTCGCCCACCAGGATCACCTTGGGCGCCTGGCGCAAGGCGGCGCGCAGGCCGTTGGCGAAGGAGTCGAAGTCCGTCCCCAGCTCTCGCTGGTTGAACGTCGCCTTCTTCATGGGATGGACGAACTCCACCGGGTCCTCCAGCGTGACCGCGTGGACGGCCTTCTGCTCGTTGATGATGTTCAGGATGGCCGCCAGCGTCGTGGACTTGCCGCTGCCGGTCGCCCCCGTGACCAGGAGGAGGCCGTTCCGCTCCTCGGCCATCTTGTGCAAGGCGGCCGGCAGGCCCAGCTTCTCCACGGTGGGGATCTCGCTGGCCAGGCGGCGGAGGACGATAGAGTAGTTCCCCCGCTGCTGGAAGATGTTGACGCGGAAGCGGGCCGCGCCGCCCAGGGCGTAGGGGAGGTCGCAAGAGCCGGTCCGGACGAGGGTCTCGGTCAGGCGCCGGTCGGATCCGATCAGGGCCAGGGCGATGGCCTCGGTCTGGAACGGGGTGAGGCGCGGGAGCGGCGGATCGCTGGCGACCGGCAACAGCTCGCCGTGCTTCTCCACCTGGGGCGGGCGCCCGACGCTGAAGTTCAGGTCCGAGACGGGCCCGTGGGCCTCCAGCATGCGGGTGAGGATCCGATCCAGCTCGTGCCGCTGCATGGTCTGCTCCTCCGGGCTCAGGCCAGGCCCAGGTCCTCCGGCGGCTTGGGGAGGAAGGGCAGGAACTTGGCCTTGTCCACCGCCTTGTCGTAGGCCTCCTCGGGGGCGATCATCTTCTTCTTCAAGAACTCCATGATGGAGTCTTCCAGGGTAACCATGCCGTACTTTTTCCCGGTCTGGATCACGCCGGGGATCTGGAACGTCTTCCCCTCGCGGATCAGGTTGGAGACGGCCGGCGTGACGATGAGGATCTCCAGGCCGGCGCAACGTCCCTTCACGTCGATTCGCTTGAACAGGGTCTGAGCCACCACGGCCTTCAGGGTGTCGGCCAGCGTGGCGCGGATCTGGGCCTGCTGGTTCGCCGGGAAGATGTCGATGATCCGGTCCACCGTCTTGGAGGCGTTCTGGGTGTGGAGGGTGCCGAACACCAGGTGGCCGGTGGAGGCGGCCTCGATGGCCAGGAAGATGGTCTCCAGGTCGCGCATCTCGCCGACCAGGATGACGTCGGGGTCCTCGCGGAGCGCCCCCCGCAGGGCGGCGCCGAAGGATTTGGTGTCGCGCCCGACCTCGCGGTGGCTGATGACGCAACTCTGACTCTGGTGGAGGAACTCGATCGGGTCTTCGATGGTGATGATGTTGTCCCGGCGTATCTTGTTGGCGTGATCCACGATGGCGGCCAGCGTGGTGGACTTGCCGCTGCCGGTGGGACCGGTGACCAATACCAGCCCCTTCTTCAGGAGCGCCAGCTTGGCCACGGTGGCGGGGAGCCCCAATTCCTCCACGCTCATGATCTTGCTGGGGATCTGGCGGAAGACGGCGCCGACCCCGTTCTTCTGCATGAAGAAGTTGGCCCGGTAGCGGGCCAGGCCCGGGATCTCGTGCCCGAAGTCGATGTCCCCCGTCTCTTCGAAGAGCTTGGCCTTGTCCTCGGGGCAGATCTCGAAGAGCATGGCCTTGAGCTCCTCGTGCTCCAGCACCTTGTACTTCACACGCTCCATGTCGCCACGGATCCGCAGGATGGGCGGGTTGCCGGCGATGAGGTGCAGATCCGAGGCCCCGGTGTCGTACATCAGCTTGAAGAATGCGTCGATCTTGGCCATGGACGAGTCCTTCTGACGAGTGGTCAGAGTGTGTGAAAAGGTCGGCGAATCGGCGCCATGTGGATTTTCGACCCACCGAGACTCAACAGGTTACATTCGGGCTCTCGGCCCGACGACGATTTCTTCACACACTCTCAGCGCTCAGAGGCCAAGTGCCACAACCTCGATGTCACTTGGAAGTTAACGTTATGACAGTGCCACTACCTCGATGTCACCCCCGCACGGCGCGCGGCGGGCAGGACGTACGGCGCCTCGTGGAGCAGGGGCTGCCACGTCGGGTCCCGGCGGCGCAGGGCGTAGAACCGGATGGCGGCAGCATCGAGATCGACCTCGCACCGGACCAAGCGGTGCACCCAGTGGGGATTCACCGCGAACGACCGTCCGAGCAGGGCGACCGCCCCGGCGGCCGTCGTCCGGCGCAGGAAGACGAGACGGCCCTCCACGGGGGCGCGGGGATCGAACCGCCACGCCGCGGGGAACGGGCGCCGGGCCGGGGCGCCGTCCTGCCGCGCGGCCGTCCGCCGGCGATGCGCCGCCACGTACCGAGCCGAACAGGCCTGGAGGGCAGCCCGCGCCTCGTGGTGGAACCGGTGCCACACCTTGGCTTGCCAGCGGCCGTTGAACGCCTCGATCGCCCCTTGGAAGCTGTGCTCTTGCACGGGGGCAAAGACTGGGACGATGTCCAAGCTCAAGCACAGCCGGGTCACCCGGCCGATCGCGTCCCGGAACTGGTGGGCCCCTTGGAACCGCGTGTCGTTATCGAACTGGGCGTAGGCCGGCCGACCCTCCGCCCGCCAGTGAGCCACGAGGGCGGCCAGGACCACGTCGGTGGTCACCGCCGGCTCGGGCCACGCCGCGACGAGCCCGCCGTGGAGCGAGACGCCCGTGAGGACCTCGACCGGGATGCCCCCTTCGATCACCAGGTCCTCGATGGTGTCGAAGCTGTCGAGCTCTGCGGCGCCCTGGGCCACGGCCGGGAGGTACCAGCCCGGAGGCGGCGGGGGCGTGCGGACCCGGCGCCGACCCTCAAGCGCGCCCCGACGGCGGAGGATCCGCCCGATGGTCCGGAGCGCGGGCGCCGATCCCCACTGACTGCGCCACGCCCGCTGGATCGCGGCCGCCCCATACTCCCCCAGCGCACTCTCTTCCTTGAGGGTGCGCCGCACCGTGAGTACCCGCTCCTCCACGGCGGCAGGCGTCCGAGACACCGTATGGGGCACGGGGGGCCGATCTGCCCAGGCCACCCGATCCAGGCGCGTGGTCCCGGCGCGTTGCACCCACCGCTGGACGGTTGGCAGGCTCACCTGGAACTCCCGGGCCACACTGCGCAAGCTCTGGCCGCCCCGGACGGCAGCGACCATGGCGCGACGGCGAACTTCCTGAGCGTTTTTTTGCCCATCGTACCACCTCCTGTCTCACTGGGGTCCCTCCAGTATACTGACATCGAGGTGGTGGCACTTGGGTGACATTGAGGTTGTGGCACTTACCGGCTCAGATGTCTCCGGCACGACGCGGGCGATGAACCGCTTGTGCAGAAAGTGCAGGCGGTCCGGCCCCTGGAGGGGCAGGAAGGCCGGCTGGGTGTTCAAGAAGTCTGAGAGGCGGCGCTTGCCGGCCGGTCCCTCGATGCGCACGGTCCCGCTGAGCTGCTCCCCGTTGATGAGCTGGACCCGGATCGGCTCGATGCTGACGCCCACCAGACTCTCCGGGACGTGGGGCGGCCGCTCCTCCGCGGAAACGTCCACCCGGATCAGCTGGATCTTGTTGAGGAAGACCAGGGGGGTATCGCCGGGCAGCGACACGGTGAGAAACAGGTCGGGGTCATTCAGCCGGTCCTGCAACGTCTCGGGGCCGGCGTGCGCCTCGACGTGCTGGCGCAGGAAGACCTGTCCCTCCAGTTTGGCCCCGTCGATGGTCCACACAGTGAGGGGAAAGGGGTGGACCGGAATGGCGAGGTCCGCCTGGGCCTCCGGCTCGCGCTCGGCCGGCTCGGGCCCGGCGGGCTCGGCGGCCAACTCGAGGCCGAGCTCGGGCAGGGCGCCGGCCATCCTCGAGGCGGCCAGGGCCAGGGCCGCCTCGACGGTGCGCAGGACCACGGCGGGCTCGGCCGGCTTCCGCAGGGCCAGCTCGGCCCCAGCATCGAAGGCCTGGACGTTCAGCTTGGGGTCGGTCATGGCGGTGAGCACGATGACCGGAATGGCCTTCAGCGCCGGGCTGGCCTTCAAACGCTTGCAGACCTCGAACCCGTCCATCCCGGGCATCATGATGTCCAGCAGGATGAGGGCGGGCCGCTCGCGGGCGGCCATCTCCAGCGCGGTCGGGCCGTCGAGGGCCGTCAGGACCGTGTACCCGTGGAAGCGCAGGATGTCCCCGTTCAACTGGAGGACGAGCGGGTCGTCGTCCACGCAGAGGATCTTCACCTCCGGCGGGCTGGGGAGGCCCATGGCCTCGGCGCTCTCCAGGACGAGGCCGCTTTCCACGGGGAAGCCGCACATCATGCAACGGCGGACAGTCCGGGAATCCTCGGTGAACTCGAAGGTCGGCTGCACCAGCTGGCACTTCGGGCAGTATTCGGATGCCGACCGCTCTTCCATGGCGCCTCCTGTGAAGTGGGGAAGCGAAGTCCGCCCTGGATACGACAACCGTGGCCTCAGAGGGCGCCCGGGACGTTACCAAAGAACCCGCGGGTTGTCCAGGGAGAAAGCCGCGCAACCCGTCGGAGGGGCGGAGGCTTGACGGGGGGGATGAGACAGCCTATTTTTGTGCGAACGCGGCCACGTCGGCCGTGTCGAATCCTCAGAGGTGTGTGCATGGTCCTGCAAGAAGTCGCCTCGTTGGAATGGTTGACCGGACAGCCCCTCTTGCTTGCCCCGAATCGCGTGTACCGGCTCTGGAAGGGGGGCGCCTTGCTAGATCGGCTCCAGGGCAAGCCGCACCCCCAGGACGCCCACTTTCCAGAGGAATGGGTAGGATCCACGACGGTGACCCGCCTCGCGGGTCGTCCCCCCGATGAGGGGCTGAGCCGCGTGATGCTTCCGAATGGCTCCGCGGTCGTCCTGAAGTCATTGATCGAGACATTCCCGGAGGCGATGCTGGGCAAGGCGCATGCGGCCCGACACGGCAAAGAACTCGGCGTGCTCTGCAAGCTCTTGGACTCGGCGATGCGACTACCGATCCAGTGCCATCCGGATCGATCCTTTGCTCGCACACATCTGAACTCCAACTTCGGCAAGACCGAGACCTGGCTGATCCTCGGGACGCGCAGGATCGACGAGGAAACGCCCTACATCCTCTTTGGATTTCGGGATGGCATCACGGAGCAGGAGTTCCGCCGCTTGGTCAAGACGCAAGACATTCCCGGCCAAATGGCGGCCCTCAATCGGATCGAGGTCCAGCGTGGGGAAGTCTACTTGGTGAGGTCCGGGACGCCGCATGCCCTCGGACCGGGTGTTTTCTTGATCGAGGTGCAGGAACCGAGCGACCTCGTCGTGAATACGGAGTACGACGTCGGCACTATCCGGCGGACCGAGGCGCAGTGCTTCATGGGCCTCAGCTTCGATTTGGGGATGCGGTGCTTCAACTACCAGGCTGCGGGGACAGCGTTCCTCCGGCAGCACATGCTCCTCCCGCGGATCATTCAGGAAGCCGAGCAGGGCCGCGAGGAGGCCTTGATCAGTCCCGAGGACACACCCTGCTTCGGCGTGGGCCGGCTGATCGTCCGGGGAACGGTCTCGGAACGCGACCGGGGCCTGTGCTACATCGGTATCGTGGTCGAGGGCAGAGGGCTCCTCACGGGTCCTGGCTGCGACATCACGCTCCAGCCGGGCACGACCTTCTTCATCCCGGCCGCCTCCCGGCACGAGGGTTATCGGGCCGCGCCGGAGGCGCCGCTCACGCTGATCAAGTGCTTCCCACCATCAGCCGGCTAGCATGCTGGCATGCGAGGAAGCCGGGAAGCTCGGATGGTTTAAGCCTGACGGTCTGCAAGTGCTCCTCATTTTGTGACAAAGCGTACTCTTCGCTCGGAATAGCCTTGACCTGATGATAAGCTAGCCGCGGCGTGCGAGGCTGCTCGTGGCGCCAGGGAGGGCAGTCGTCGGAGGGGGGACCGGCACGATCTCCGACCTCGCCCGCCTGTTGCCCATCCAAACCGGCCCGTGATAGATGTCAGGGGAGCGGAGTTCATCCTGCCATCTGCCCGGAGCGGATCGTCCTGAAAGCCGTGCGTGAACAGGAGGTTGCCGTGGAAACGCTGCGCACCCTTCCCGGAGATGACGTTCGCCAGATCATGTGGCGCTTCGCCAGTCGGTACGACCTCCAGATGCTGGTCCAGTCCTCCCGGTCGGTGGCCAGGGGGCCCGTGGCGCGGCTGGTCGCCGAGGGCGCGCGGAACTCCCACGAGTGGACCCAGCAGAAGGCGCAACTCCTCAAGGCGTTCGACGATTCGGGGATCACCGCGGCCTTCATGGACCCGGAGCAGGGGGGCTTCATCGAGGGGCCCAAGAATTTCGCGCTGGCCCTGGCGGCCTTCGAGCTGTCCTGGGTGGATGGGGGGGCTGCCACGTCCAGCCTGGCCGGCAACCTGGCGCTGGCACCCATCCACGAGCGGGGCACCCCCGAGCAACGGGAGACGTACATGCGCCGCGCGATCCCGCCGCAGCCGGGCGAGGATCGGAAGCACTGGCGCGGGGCCTTTGCCCTGACGGAGCCCCTGCCCTACGTGGGGGTGGAAACCGGCCTGCTGAGCGGGAAGGTGCGCGTGGCCGAATGGGAAGACGGGAAGGAGCCCATCCTCCAGGTGGACAAGCGGGGGCGCTTCATCACCAACATGGGCTTTGCCAACTTCGTGACCGCGGCCGTGGATTCGGCCGACCCGCGGATCAAGGGCAGTTGCATGGTGATCCTCGAGGAGACGGACCCCGGCACGTTCGACCGCGGCACGCCCACCCGCAAGCTGGTCCATCAGTTGTCCTCGACCAACGATCCCGTGTTCAGTCTCCGGGTGCCCGCCAGTCGCATCGTCGGGGGCTACGCGGTCAAGGACGGCGTCATCGTGCCCCGGTACAGCCATGGCGAGATCATCGAGGCCGTGTTCCGTCGCACGCGCGTGACAGTGGGCCTCATGACCTCGGCCAAGCTGCTCTCCGCCGTCGAGCCGGTGATCCGGTACCAGCGGAACCGGTTCCGCGGAGGCGAAAGTGTCGCCCCGGGGTCCCCCCGGTATGAGCTGGGCCTCCAGCAGCGAGAGGACGTCCTCCACCGGCTGGTGGATGTCTGGGTCACGGGCGAGGCCGGCGCCTCCCTCGGTTTCGCCGCGGCGCGCCTGTTCGACGAGCTGGATCCGCTGGAGCGGCAGAAGGACCGGCTTTTCGAAAAGCAGGGCATCGGGGGCGGGTCGGCACAGGTGAAGGCCCTGCGGCGACTCCAGAAAGATGCGCTGGAGTTCCTGGCCCTCTCCGCCAAGCCGGCCGACCACCGGGACGAGGCGCGGCATGCGGCGCTGGCGTCCGACCCGCTGGTGCGGTTTCTCGCGCTCGACTCGCTGGCGAACGTCCTGTGCCCGGCCGTGAAACTCTGGAACACAGGCCACGGGGCCACCATGATGCGCGAAGCCGTCAGCCTGATGGGCGGCTACGGCATCACGGAAGACTGCCCCGGGTTCCTGGCCCACAAGTGGATGGACGCGCAGCTCGAGGCGACCTACGAGGGCCCCGAGGCCGTCCAACGACGGCAGTTGACCGTGACAATGACCAATGAAATTTTCCTGGAGCAGTTCCGGACGTGGATCGCCGAGATGCGCCGGATCGCGTCCGAGCGGCCCGGAACCGGGGCGTGCACGCTGGCCACGGCCATGGAGCTGTGGCTCTGGACGCTCACCCATCTCCAGAAGGCCACGGACGCCGAGGGCGAGAAGCTCTATCACGGGACCCGTCAGGGCGTGACCTTCGCACTGGCCGATGCGCTCTGCTGGCTCCTGGCTTCGCGCTATCAGATCCTGGATGTTCTCGAACTCGAGGCCAAAGGCCCCGAGAATGCAGTCGTGGCCGAAGGCATCGTCGGCCTCTTGGGATTCCTGACCGACCTCTGTCACGTGCAGGCCGCGCGGGCCGCAGGAGAGGTCGGGCGCATCTGCGCAGAGCTTGTCTTCGGCTACAACCGCCACCCCGCATGGAACGGGGCGAGCTGCGGGCCATCGTGCGGAGCGGAGGGCGCGCCGGCGCAGGCCGGGACCACTCCCGCAATTTCCGGCTCTCCGAAAACGGACTTCAATGGGTTCGCGCCGTACCAACCCAAGGGACCCAAGGCCGGACCATGTTGCTCTTTCGAGGGGCTGGAGGAGTTTCTCCGGCTGCGCCTTCGCCTGGACGGCTGTCTCACCGGCGCCCGGCTGGCGAAGGACCGGGCCGCCACCGCCCTGACCACGGTCATGATCCCCGAGGCCCTGGACTATCCGGCGTGAGGGATATCTGATGGGCGTTCCCGGAGCCGCCCCTCGGAGGCCGGACCGCGACGGCACCCCGCCAGAGGCGGGGTGGGGCCGTCTTGCTCCGGGTCGCCCCGCCGGGAGGCGGGGCTCCGGACCGGACCCGCGGCCCCCGCGCGGTCGGCTGCCTTCGGGGCAGCCTCGGGAACGCCACCTAGTCTGGTGAGCCGGAAGTTCGTTGAACAGGTCCCCGGGCCATCCCGTGACGACGGGCCACACCCAACCTCACGGTTGGGTACCCGGCGGGCGCGGGCAGCCATTGCGGGCCAGCCGTGCAATGGGTCGTCGCCGTGGGGAACCACCCCTCCGACGGAATGCACACAATCTGTCCACGGCGTGACGCGCCCCTCTGGGGCGGCGGCGCCGGAGCGAGGCTGGCCGGTCCTCGACGAGGCCAGGCGTCCGAGGGGTGGCCCTGGGGCCGCCGCGGCGGATTACAAACGCCTTGATCAGGGAACCGAATGATAGAGCCATCCGCGCAGGCACAGTTAGCTCCCGTGGACCGCCAGACAATGGGCGTGGACATTGTCTGCGTCGGCTTCGGCCCGGCGATGGGGGGCTTTCTCACCACGCTGTCGCGGAACCTGGTAAAAGAAGACGGCAGTCCGCTCGTCGAGAGCCGGACGATGCCCGGCATGCCGCCGCAGGTGATCTGCTACGAGCGGGCCGACGACATCGCCTTCGGCGTCTCCGGCGTGGTCACGCGCGCCCGGGGGATCCGTGCCTCGTTTCCCGACCTGGATCCGGCCGAGATCCCCATGGCTACCGCGGTCACGGAGGAGAGGCTGCTCTACCTCCTGGATCCTCACGGCGCCAGCCGGCGGTCGGCGACGCTCCGTGTGGCCGACAGGCTCATCCGCGCCTTTCGCTGGGCGCTTCCCTATGAGCGATCGGCGCTGTCTCTTCCCTACATTCCCCCCTTCTTGCGCAAGGAACGCGGACTCCTCCTCTCCATCGGACAGTTCACGCAGTGGGTCGGCGCCAAGGTGATGGGATCCGGGTTGGTGCAGGTCTGGCCTGGAACGCCGGTGGCGAGGCCGCTTTTCGAGGAGGGCCGCGTGGTCGGGGTGCGATTGATCGACCAGGGCACCGACCGGCAGGGGAACCCCGAGGCGGGCTTCATGCCGGGCATGGACATCCGCGCCGCCCTCACCGTCGTCGGCGACGGGCCCGTCGGCCCGATCGGCCGGCAGATCGACGAGCGCTTCGGCCTGCCGCAGGGACACCACCAGCGCGATTGGGCCGTCGGCGCCAAGATGGTGGTTGACCTGCGGGACGACGTGGACCTTCCGCCGGGGACGGTCCTCCACACGTTCGGGTATCCCGAGCCCGAGATCTTCGGGTTCATGTACGTGTACCCCGACCGGGTGGCCTCGGTCGGAATCTTCGTTCCCTCGTGGTTTGAGAGTCCGATTCGCACCTCCTACCGCTACCTCCAGCACTGGATGCTGCACCCGTATCTGTGGCGGTATCTCGAGGGCGGGCGCCTTCGGTCCTGGGGGGCGAAGACGCTCCAGGAAGCGGGGAGGCGGGGAGAGCCGCACCTGGCGGGAGACGGGTACGCGCGGATCGGCGAGGGCTCGGGCAGCACCAACGTCCTGACCGGATCGGGCGTGGACGAGGCCTGGACGACGGGCATCCTGCTGGCCGAGGGAGTCATCGAGCTCCTGAAAGAGGGGAAGCCCTTCACGAGGGAAAACATCGAGCGGGCCTACGTGAAGCGGCGGCGCGAGAGCTGGGTCGGGGTCGAGGCGAGGGTGGCCGAGAGGGCGCGGAACGGGTTTCGGCGCGGCGTCGTGACAGGACTCGCGGGGATGGCTCTCGCCGGGCTGACCGGGGGAAAGCTCGCCCTGTCCGGCGAGCCTTCGCCGCCCCAGGCTCGCGTCCCGAGCGCGGAAGAATATTATCGAGGGAAGATCTCGCCGGAAGAGATTGCGAGGATCCGGGAGGAGTGCGCGGCGCGCGGGCAGGGGCTTCACGACGCGCTCATGGAGCGATGCGGCTGGCCGGCCATCCCCTACGATGGAAAGCTCCTGGTGTCCCATCAGGACGCGCTGCTTTTGGGCGGCAAGGTGCAGGCGCCGGCGGGCTACGCCGACCACGTCGTGTTCGTTTATCCCTATCTCTGCGAGACCTGCGGGACCAGGATCTGCGTCGAGGTCTGCTCGGGCCAGGCGATCACGCCGGGCGAGCAGGGGGTGCCAGCCTTCGACCGGGAGAAGTGCGTCCACTGCGGGGCCTGCATCTGGAATTGCTCCCAGCCACGCCCGGAGGACCCCGAGCGGACGAACATCGAGTTCCGGGCCGGAACCGGGGGGTTGCACTCGGCCGAGAACTAGGTACGAGTGTACGAAGGTACGGTGAGTGGCAGTGAATTGTCGTACGCTCGTACTCTCGTACATTCGTACGCCTTTTAAGGAGTGATGCATGTCCGCTGGCTACCAGATTGTCGTCTGTGGCAGCATCGTTCCGGATCCCCTCCAGACTCTCGAGCCGGTGACCGGCCCGTCCGGTCCCGCACTCAAGAACGAGATGATGCTGCCCGCGGTCCTGGACCCCTGGGCGGCGCATGCCCTCTACGAGGCGGCCCACCTGGCGAAGAACGCGGCCGGAAGCAAGGTGTGGCTGGTCAGCCTCGGGCCGAAGGCCAAGCTCCAGCAGGTGATGATGACGGTGGCGCAGAAGGTGCCCTTTGACCTCGTGGCCCTCGACGGCCCAGCCGGAGGGTTCACGGACGCCTTTGAGGCGGCCGCCATCCTGGCAGAGGCCATCCAGGCCATCCCGGGGCTGGATCGATCGCGTCTCCTCGTCTTCGGGGGATGGGAATCCGCCTCGCGCGGCGCGGGGGCCGCCCTGCAGATGGTCGGCGAGCGCCTCCAGATCGTGGATCAGTTCCAGGGGGTGGACGAGCTCACAGTGGGAGGTGACGGCTCGCTCCGAATCCTGGAGAGGATCGAGGGCGGTAAGCACCAGGTCTCGACCTGCGCCGGACCGCCGGCGGTCCTGGGGTGGGCCACGGGAAGCCTCTCCGAGCCCCCCAACAATCCCCAGGTCGGGATGGCCAACATGCGAACCATCATGCCGTCGCTCCAGCGCGCCAAGCCGGCAAGGGTCGGCGCCGAGGGTATGGCCTTCGCCCGGGTCTCGCTTCCCAGCCAGCGACGCGAAACGAGAGTCGTGAAAGACCTGTCGGCCGACGAGATCGCGCGAGAGATCGTGGCATGGATCACCGGGGCGTGAAACGTAAGACGTGAAACGTGAAACGACGACCTGGAACCACGTTTGACGTTTTACCTTTCACGTTTCACGACAAGGAAGGACGCCGTATGGAGGCCATTCTGTTCCTGGCTCACACGGAAGCGGATGGTTCACTCGCCAGGCCGGCCCTGGAGGCGCTGGGCGCGGCCAAAGCGATGGCCGGCCCATGTGGCGAAGCACCCCTGGTCGTGGGCCTGGTCGGCGCGGATGTTCAGGCGGCCGCCAATGCCGTCGCCGGCTGCGGGGCCGCGAGGTGCCTTGGCGTCGCCGGTCCGGATTTCGAGGAGGCGCGCTATGCGAGCGACGCGGCCGCCGCCGAGGCCTTGTGCAAGACAGCAGCGGCCACGGTCGTGATCGCCGCAGGCACCACGCGCTGGTGCCGCGTCCTGCCCGGCGCGGCCCAGCGGCTCGGCGGTCGAGTTGATACTCATGTCACGGGAATCTCTGCAACCGAGGGGAGCCTCTCCGTCACGCGCTGGTACTATCGCCAGCGCATGGAGGCGACGCTCACCCGCAAGCAACGCCCATGGATCATCGTGCTCGATCCCGGCTGCCATACACCCTGGACGGGGAAAGCCGGGACGGCCGCGGTGGAACCTGTTGCGGTGGACCTGCCCGAGGCGTGCAGGCGGACAACGGTGACAGGGGTTCAGGCCCCTCCGGCCGACCAGCAGACGATCCGGCCCGATGCGGAGTTGCTCTTCGTGGCGGGGGCCGGCTGGACCAAGACCCAGGCGGACGGCAAAGGGCACGCGACGGAGGCCGCCGGGCTGATCCAGGACTTCCTGCGCAAGAGCCAGGCGTCCCTGGGCGGGAGCAAGTCCGTGGTGGATCTCAAGGGGGAAGGGCAGGCGGTCATTCCCTTCATGACCCACCTCAACCAGATCGGGCAGACGGGATCCACGCCGCGGCATCCCAAGGGACTCTCCACCTGCTGCCACGGGGAGGAGCCGCACGTCGTCGGGTGGCGGTTCGTCAACGAGCGCCGGGCCGTCAACCTCGATCCCAACTGCGGGTGGGCGCGAGGGAAGGCCGACGTGCTCTACGTGGCGGATGCGTTCGAGGTCATGCGAAAGGTGAACGCGCTCCTGGGCGAGAAGTAGGCTTGGGGACTTTGGCCCAAAGGTCGTCGCGATCGCAAGGGCGAACTCCCAATAAGTCCGCTCCGTCAACAACGTCTTTCACCAGGAATCAACAATGCGACTAAAGAAGCAACGTCCCCTTTCCTCGGGAGGGAATCTACGCCGCCCCTTGGTCAGTGTCAAGAACGAGCCGCGTGTTCGGGAAAATTCGGCTACTGTTGCGCAGCGGGGGAATCGGGAGGATAGTCCGACTCAGGGCAGGACCAGCTTGAGGGGCTTGAAGTAGTCCCGATAGAAACCCCGGTCCCGCGTCAGCAGCCTGTCCGCTTGGACGAGGGCGTGGCCGCCCACCACGAAGTCGCGGCTGTGATCACGGCTCGCCCCGCAGCGCCCGGATGATGTCATCCGTCCGCCGCTCTTGGCCGAGGCGACCGTACCAGCGGTCCAAGGCGCCCGCCGTCTCCGCCTTCTCGGCGACCAGCCTGTCGGCCTCTTCACGGAACTCAAGCACGGTTCCGGGGCGTATGCCCAGCCTCTCCCGCAGCCGCTTCGGGATTGTGACCCGCCCTCGTTCACTCACCACAGATTTCACGGACACCTCTTGGGTTCCGGCAGCGATTCGGGACTTCTTGTCGGGTCGTCCCGGTGGTCCCTCACGCAGCCCGCACGCGAATCCTCGGCTCGATCTTGGGCCAGGTGGTTCGTTGCATCACGCGAAGGTCGTAGTCCGACTGCAAGTCAAGCCAAACTTCGGGCGATACACCGAAGTACTTCCCGAGCCGTAGTGCAGTGTCCGCCGTAATCGCCCGCTTGCCGCTGACGATCTCGCTGATACGGTTCGGCGGAACGTCAATATCCCGGGCCAGCCCGTTGATGCTGATGCCCAGGGGCCTCATGAATTCCTCGAGCAGGATCTCCCCTGGTGGAATCGGGTCCAGCAGCTTCTTGGTCACGGCTCGCCCCCCAATGATAGTCGGCGATCTCGACGTCGTACGCGTTGCCTTGTTGCCATCGAAAACAGATCCGCCATTGGTCGTTGATCCGAATGCTGTGCTGGCCCCGCACGGGGAGCGGTTGCGGCGGCTATCCCAGGCGGGCGGTTTGCCGGGCGGCCATCTGGCGCAGGCACGTGCGGACCGCGGTGAGGGCGGACTCGGCCTCGTCCCGCGTCACCTCGAGGCGCCCGCCGGATGCCAGGCCGGGGGGAATCAGGTTCCGGAATTCCCGAAAAGCGGGGCCGAGGAGAGGCGTGCCCGCGCTCAGGATCCCCCGGGCCCTGGCGGCCTCCACCAGCGCTGGCAAGGGCTGCGTCTCCGGCCCTGCCGGCGTGTGGCCTTCCTGGGCGAGGACCGCCAGGAGCATGGCCTCGAGGATCCCGCCGCAGAGAATCACGCAGCTCTTCCAGCCTCGCACCTGGTAAACGTCCTGGGCCTCGCGCCAGTCCGTCGCCAACTGCCGCCGCAGGGCAGGGTCTTCGATGAACCAGAACTCCTGTCGGGGCGTGGCAGGGGGGGCAGGAGACATCGGCGGCCGAAAATGCGTGAGGACGTGTTGTCGAATGTAGCCACGGAGATCCGCCCCCAGGGGGATCTCGTCCACGTCTATGGGCACGCCGACGGCCCACTCCTGGTCCCCGAACCCACTGCCTCCGCCCCACCAGTGGCTTAACCGAATGAGCTGCCGCAAGAGATATGAACGGTCTGCGGTCAGGTTGAGTGCGGCTTCGACCTCCTGGCTCCCCACCCATTCCAGGCGAGGATTATCCTCGTATCGCTTGCGGACGTATTCCAGGTAACCGGCCAAGAGTTGCTCCGACTTCTCGCCCTGATCGGTCAGTAGGACGCCAAGGAATGTCAACCGGTAGTATTCCTCCCCGTCGTCCTCCATTCCGCAGATGACATTGGCGCCGAGCTGTCCAAGGCACGCGAGAACCGCGGCCTTGCCGAACTGGTGATGCAGGAGGCGGCAGGGGATCCACTCGCCCCGGTCGCGGTAGTGTTCCCAGGTCGCGTTCAGGATGGCGCGCTGGACGTCGGTGAGTCGCCGGCGCAGGCCATCCAGTTCAGTGACACTCGTCTCCATCATTGGACGCATCTCCTGTGCGAGTCTTGAGGCCTCACCCCCGCGCTCTCGGCCGTGAGCGGCGGGTGATGGACCGCCCCTCATACGTTACCACAATCGACCGCTAACCTCTCCTGTGACCTCCCGGTTGTTCCCATCATCGGACATGGCGTGAAGGGAGCAGGGGGGCCCGCGTCTCTCGCTTGTGCTTGCCCGGAGGACATTGTTGCCAGTCTAATAGCATCAATCGAGGCCCTCAGGCAAGTGGTCCGGGCCAGGAGGTGGGCCATGAAAACGTGGGGAATCATCGTGGCGGGCTTAGTCCTCGCTCTGCTCGCGACGGGCGTGGCCGAGGCGTGATACGCGCACGGCCATGGTCGTTCCCGTCTATCCGTATCCCGCGTATCCGGCTGGGTACTACGCCCCCGTGTTCGTCCCGCCGCCCGTGTACGTGCCCCAGCGCACCACCTACACGACGCCCGGCTACTACCGGCAGGTTCCCTGGTACACCGACCCGGGCGGCTTCACGATGTTTCGCCAGGAGTGGGTCCCGCCCACCACTATCCAGGTCTGCCGCTAGGCCGGATAATTCACGAAAGCGATTGCGAATTCTCCGGACGGAATGGCCGCCTCCCAGGCCGGTGATACACGCTGACCCGCCTTCTCGCGGCTCTCCAATGCCCTTCGTTCGGTCTCCGGGCACGGGTCTCGTCCAGGTCACCTCATCAATACCCGTTTGAGCCTTGCGTCATGGGGGCGCTTCTGATAGAGAGTGGCCATCCGTATTGACCGGCCCAGCGCGTCGCGGGCCGGGAAATGCCTCACCTGCCGCCGGGGGGCCGAATCGTTCTCTCCCGGGCCGGCGCCTGTGCAGCCTCCTCGAAGGAGGGGTCGCCATGAAACTCGAGCAGCTTTCGATCTTTCTGGAGAACCGGTCGGGGCGCCTGGCAGAGATCACGGGAGTCCTGGCGCAGGCGGGCATCAACATTCGCGCGCTGTCCCTGGCCGATACCGCCGACTTCGGCATCCTGCGGCTCGTCGTCAACCAGACCGCACGCGCCGTCCAGGTCCTCCGGGAGAGCGGCTTCACCGTGGCCACCAATGAGATGGTCGCCCTCGAGGTGCCGGACCGGCCGGGCGGACTGTGGGCGATCCTCAAGGCCCTGGAGGCCGCCAGGATCAACGTGGAGTACATGTATGCCTTCGTCCACAAGGCGACGGAGAACGCCATCGTCATCTTTCGCTTCGACGAGCCGGACAAGGCGGCCGTCGTCCTCCGGGAGGCCGGGGTGCGCGTCCTCACGGGGGAGGAGGTGTACGCGCTATGATGCCCGAGCGCCCATCCGCGGCAATCACGAGAAGGGGGCGGGGAGAGTCGTGCTGAGCTCTGGCCGTGTCGGGTCGAGCGGCCCGGACGGTCGCGGGGGCGGCCGGTGCTGAGGGTCAAGAATATCCACGTCTACTACGGGATGATCCACGCCTTGCGGGCCGTCTCGATCCACGTCAAGGAGAAAGAGATCGTCGCGCTCCTGGGGGGCAACGGCTCGGGGAAGACGACGCTCTTATCCGCCATTTCCGGCGTGGTCCGGCCCGCGGCGGGCGAGATCGCCTTCAACGGGCGGGAGATCACGCGGGAGCGGGTGGATCGGCTCGTGCGCGCCGGGATCATCCACGTTCCAGAAGGCCGACAGATCTTCGGGCCGCTCACGGTCGAGGACAACCTGCTGCTGGGTGCCTACCATCGCTTCTCGCTCGCCGGGAAGGGGGCCATCCGTGCGGAGGTGGACGAGATCTTCCGGCTCTTCCCGGTCCTGGGGGAACGGCGCCGGCAGTTGGGCGGCACGCTGTCCGGCGGCGAGCAGCAGATGCTGGCCATCGGACGGGCGCTCCTGTCGCGCCCCAAGGTCCTGCTCTTGGACGAGCCGTCCATGGGGCTGGCCCCCCGGGTGGTGCGCGAGATCTTCGAGCACATCTCCCGGCTGCGGAAGGAGTTGGGGATGACCATCCTCCTGGTGGAGCAGAACGCGCGGGCGGCCCTGGCGATCGCGGACCGGGGGTACGTTCTGGAAACGGGCCGGGTCGTCCTGCAGGGATCGTCCGAGGAGCTTCTGGCGAACAGGGATGTCCAGCGCGCGTACCTGGGGCGGGGGAGAAACGGTCCGCGGTAAGCGGCGCGGACGGGGGCATGGACACGGGGCGGGATGAAGGAGGGTGACCGATGTACTGGGAGCCGGACAAGGAGTGCATGGACCGCGAGGAGCTGGAGCTGCTCCAGCTCGAGCGGCTGCAGGCGACGCTGAACCGCGTCTACGCCCACGTCCCCTTCTACCGGAAGCGCTTCGACTCCATGGGCCTCTCGCCCGAGGATGTCACCTCGCTGGCGGACCTGTCCCGCCTTCCCTTCACCACCAAGGAAGACCTCCGGGACAATTACCCCTACGGGCTGTTCGCGGTGCCCATGCGCGAGGTGGTGCGGGTGCATGCCTCCTCCGGGACGACGGGCGCGCCCACGGTGGTCGGCTACACGCGGAACGACATCAGGACCTGGAGCAACCTGGTCGCCCGCATTCTCGTCGCGGGCGGCGTCACCAAGGACGACGTCGTCCAGATCGCCTTCGGCTACGGGCTGTTCACCGGGGCCTTCGGGCTGCATTACGGGGCGGAGCGGCTAGGGGCCTCGGTCATCCCCACCTCCAGCGGGAACACCGCCCGCCAGATCAAGGTGATGATGGATTTCAAGACGACGGCGCTGGTCTCCACACCGTCCTACGCCTTGCTCATCGGGGACACGATGCGGGAGATGGGGATCCCGGTCTCGGCCCTGTCGCTCCGGTACGGGCTGTTCGGGGCGGAGCCCTGGTCGGACGCCATGCGGCAGGAGATCGAGGGGAAGCTGGGGATCGTGGCCACCGACAACTACGGGCTGTCCGAGATCATCGGGCCCGGGGTGTCGGGCGAGTGCCTGGAGCGCCATGGGCTGCACATCAGCGAGGATCACTTCCTGGTGGAGCTCGTCGACGCGGACACGCTGCAGCCGGTCTCCCCCGGGGAGGCGGGAGAGCTGGTGATCACCAGCCTCACCCGAGAAGCGTTCCCCATGATCCGGTACCGGACGCGGGACCTCGCCTGCATGCTGGCGGGCGACTGCGCGTGCGGCCGGACGGGGCGGCGGATGAGCCGGGTCCTGGGCCGAAGCGACGACATGCTGATCATCAAGGGCGTCAACGTGTTCCCGTCCCAGATCGAGAGCATCCTCTTCGAGATCGAGGGCACGGAGCCGCACTACCAGATCGTCATAGATCGGAAGGGCGCCATGGACGAGGCGACCGTCCTGGTCGAGGCGGCCGAGTCGATCTTCTTCGACCAGATGCGACGGCAGCGGGAGATGGTGGAGCGGATCGAGAAGCGCCTGGCCCAGGAACTGGGGATCAGCGTCCAGGTCAAGCTGGTCGAGAAGAAGACGCTGGAGCGCTTCGAGGGAAAGGCCAAGCGCGTCGTCGACAACCGGAAGCTGTGGGCCAGCCCGCACGGTGGCGAGACTGCCTCCGACCGTTCATCCCCCGCTTAGTACCAGATTGCGGAGGTCCGCGGGCGACTGCCCCCGGGGCTACCTCTCGGGGCGCCGGGCCTCGTCGCCACCCAATCTTCGATTGGGTACCCGGGGGCGGCCTGAAGTGCCGGACCGGGGCACCCGGCGCGAAGCGCTGGGTCGGCCCCGCGGGCCCGTCGCCTCAAGGTACCCCCGGGGTCATCGCCACATGACGGGAACTTTCGCAAGGAAACGCGAGGAGGAGCGGAGGATGGCGAAGGGAATCGGCCGGCAAGACATGACGACCCTGGAAGAAGTGGTCTTGGGGCAGGCCTTGGAGCTGGAGGCGCTGATGAACGTGCTGGAGAAGAAGGGCCTCCTCAGCAAGGCGGAGGTCCTGGAAGAGATGAAGCGCCTGCGGCAGAGCGCGCCCAAGGCGAAGTAGCCCCCATCATTCCCCTTGTCGGGGAGCCGCGGCCTATCGAATGACGTCCACGGTCGTCCCGCTCGGCGCGCGCCGCCTGCCCGTGGCCAGATCTGCCATCACGCGAGCCACCGTCTCGGGACGAATGAGGCCCGCGCGCTCCCGGGGAGAAACTCCCGTCCTTGTGGCCATGGGGGTATCCGTGAGGCCGGGGCACACGGCCCAGACGCGGATCCCAGTACCGGAAAGCTCCGAGGCCAGCGCCTCGGTAAACCCCACCACGCCGAACTTGGTGGCGCAGTAGGTCGCGTAGTCGGCCAGGCCGTACTTGCCGAGCTGCGAGGCCACGTTGATGATGGTGCCTGACCGCTGGCGCAGCATGTGCGGGAGAACGGCCCGGGTCATGAGGAGCGGCCCGCGGAGATTCACCGCCAGCATGTCCTCAAGGTCGGTGACCGGCAGGCGATGGAGCGGCCCGACCGAGAGGACACCCGCGTTGTTCACCAGGCAGTTCAGCCGCCCGAATCGCCGAATCGCCGCGGCCACGCAGCGCCGCACTGAAGCATGGCTGGCGACATTGGTGCGGAGGAAGCAGGCCTTGGCGCCCTCTCCCGCGAGGGCCTGCTGCGCGCGCTTGCCCGATGCGGCCATGCGCTCCGCCAGAATGACCGTGTAGCCTTCGACCGCAAACGCCGCGGCCGTGGCCCACCCGATGCCCCGTCCCGCCCCGGTGATCAGGGCGACGGGTGCGATGCCGCCTTTTTCATTCCGCATTCCCAATTCCGCAGTCCGCATTTGTAGGGGTTCAGTGCATGATCGTGCCGCCGCTCACGTTGATGGCCTGGCCGGTGATATGCTCCGCCCCGTCCGAGGCGAGGAAGGCGACAAGTTCGGCAACGTCATTCGCCGTGGTGAAGCGACCGAGAGGAATCTTCGCCGCCAGTTGCCGGACCCGTTCCGCGCGCAGGGACGGGTCGTAGCTCCCGTCCTCGCGCCGGCCGAGGTAATCCAATCGCTCGGTGTCCACCCCTCCCGGGCAGACGGCGTTCACGGTGATCCCGGCCGGCGCCAATTCCATGGCGAGTGCCTGCGTGAAACCGATGACGCCGAACTTCGAGGTGCAGTAGGCAGCCAGGTTGGCGGCCCCGATCTTGCCCATATCCGAGGCGATGTTGATGATGCGCCCTCGGGTCTTCCGGCGAAGCATCAGCGTTGCCGCCGCCTTGGCGCAAAGAAAGCTCCCTTTCAGGTTCACGTCCAGGACGGCGTCCCAGGCCTCTTCGGAGAGTTCCACGACGGGGAAGCGATCGGCGCCGGGTGGGGCGGCGGCGTTGTTCACCAGGATGTCGATTCGTCCGAACCGCTCGAGGGCTTGCCCGATGACCCCGTTGATCTGGCGGGCGGATCGGATGTCGAGCAACGCCGTCATGGCCTGCCGGCCGGCCGCTCGGACCTCGACCGCGACGGCTTCCAGGCCGCCCCACGTGCCTGCCGGCTTGCTGGCGACCACCCGGGTTCCGCCGGGCGCGATGTCCGTGAGCACGAGGTCGGCCCCATCGGTGGCCAGTCGCCGTGCGATCGCGCGTCCGAGGCCGTACTCGCCGCCGCTGCCCGTCACCATGGCCACCTTCCCACCGAGCCGCATCATGTCTCCTCCTGGATGCCCCTCATCTCTGGCTGTCCCCGCCCCGGGCAGGGACGGGATCTTCGCGATCAGGGGACAGATATCCGCGGCCTCAGGCCGAAGGCCCGGGCCAGCTCGAGAGTTTCGTGGATCGCGTCGGCCGCCGTGGCGCCGCTCTTGATCGGCGATTGGTCAAGCACGCTCAGGCGGGACATCGCAGCAACCTCCAGGTCCCGTTGCGTTGCAGCTCGATCGCAACAACTTCCGAGCGATCCCTAAGGATCTCTCGACCTGCTAAGAGTACGCGACTTGTTACGAGAGTGCAATCCATTGGCGGCAGATGGTGGCGGAGATGGAAGATTTGTTATAATCTGCGGCCAGCCTGACAGCGTTACTTCCATCCAAGGAGACCCCCATGGTGAGCGCTGCCGGATCACGACCGAAGCTCCGACGCATCAAGGGAAAGCACTGGCTGGGCGGCGTGTGCGCGGGCATCGGGTACTGGCTCGGTTTCCCGACGTGGCTTGTGCGGCTCCTTTGGACCCTCCTGCTTCTCGCCTATGGCCTGGGCGGCATTCTGTACATCCTCCTCTGGATCTTCATGCCGATCTGGGACCGTGTCCCCGACGATTACGAGGAGCGGGCGGGCGGATAGGACGCCCCGTCCAAATGCGGAACACCCAGAGGGTACCCGAATGGGGGATGCGGAATGCGGAACGATGCAGCACGACTTGTCGAGGGGGAAGAGGCGCGGTGCCCACGAGGACGGAAGGCGGTGACATGAGAGGGGACGAACGCGTGCTCGGTTCTGCCATCGAGGCGATCGGCGATACGCCGCTCGTCAGGCTGGCCCGGCTCACCCGGCACCTGGGCGGCACCATCCTGGCCAAGCTGGAGCATCTCAACCCGGGATTCTCCAAGAAGGACCGGATCGCCCGCCAGATCGTCGAGGACGCGGAGGCACAGGGGCTGCTCCGACCGGGGCAGATTGTGGTGGAGCTGACCAGCGGGAACACCGGCACGGGTCTCGCCATCGTGTGCGGCATCAAGGGCTATCCCTTCGTCGCCGTCATGTCGAAGGGGAATTCCCCGGAGCGGGCGCGCATGATGAGAGCCCTGGGGGCCGAGGTCGTCCTGGTGGATCAGATGCCCGGCTCCAAGCCCGGGCAAGTCTCGGGCGAAGATCTGAAGCGGGTCGAGGAGGAGACGCAGCGGATCGTGGCGGAGCGGAGGGCCTTCCGCGCGGACCAGTTCCGGCTGGCCGGGAATTTCCGGGCGCATTACCTGCACACCGGGCCGGAGATTCTGAGGCAAACCGGCGGCGCCATGGATGCCTTCTGCGATTTCGTCGGAACCGGCGGGACGTTTGCGGGCTGTGCGGCCGCGTTCAAGGAGCACGATCCCTCCATCCTCTGCTTCATTGTCGAGCCCGAAGGCGCGGCCGTTCTGGCGGGGAAGGCTGTAACCAACCCGGGCCACCGGATTCAGGGCGGCGGTTATTCCATGGCCGAGCTGCCGTTGCTCCGGACCGAGCACATCGACGGCTACATCCAGGTATCGGACGAAGAGGCCATCCGTTGCGCGAGGCGGCTGGCGAGCGAGGAGGGGATCTTCGCCGGGTTCTCCTCGGGGGCGAACGTCGCCGCCGCCCTGGAATTGCTGCAGGGACCCTGCAAGGGCACAACGATCGTCGTGACCATCTGCGACTCGGGGTTGAAGTACCTGAGCACGGACCTGTGGCCCTGAATGAATGCGGAGTGCGGAATTCGGAATGCGGAATGAGGGTGATTGGTGCCCGGCGGGAATCGAGGCTAGAACGCAGCGGACAAGGGAGGAGCTACATGAAGGGTGCCACGGCGGTTGCGGAGATCCTGAAGCGTGAAGGCGTAGAGTTCCTCATCGGCTATCCGGTCAATCCCATCATCGAGGCGGCCGCCCAGGCCGGCATCCGGACGATCATCGTCCGCCAGGAGCGGACCGGGCTGCACATGGCGGATGCCGTCAGCCGGGTGTCCTCCGGCCGGCGGATCGGCGTCTTCGCCATGCAGCATGGCCCCGGGTCCGAGAACGCCTTCGGCGGGGTGGCCCAGGCCTACGGGGAATCGGTGCCCATCGTCGTCCTGCCGGCCGGGTATCCGCGGCGGCTCACCAACATCCCGCCCTACTTCAATGCCTTCCTCAACTACCGGCACATCACCAAGTGGTGCGAGCAGGTGACCTGCGCCGACGCCATCCCGGATGCCCTGCGGCGGGCCTTCACGCAGGTGCGGAACGGGCGCCCGCGCCCCGCCGTGGTGGAGATCCCGACCGACGTCTTCCCCGAGGAAGTCCCTGAGCCGCTGGCCTACCGCCCGACGTTTACGACCCGCACGGGGCCTGACCCGCAGGCGGTCACGGAGGTGGCCCGGGTCCTCGTGGAGGCAAAGCGGCCGGTCGTGTACGCCGGGCAGGGGGTGCACTATGCGCGCGCCTGGCAGTCGCTCCACGCCCTCGCCGAACTCCTGGAGGCGCCGGTCGCGACGAGCCTGGGGGGCAAGAGCGCCTTTCCCGAGGACCACCCGCTGTCGCTCGGCTCTGGAGGCCGCTCCGTTCCCAAGACCGTCCACCACTTCCTGCAGAACGCAGATGTCATCTTCGGCATCGGGTGCAGCTTTGCCACCAGCAACTTCGCCGTGGCCATGCCGAAGAACAAGGTGATCGTCCACGCCACGCTCGATCCCGCCGACCTCAACAAGACTGTCCCCGCCGATTATGCCCTCATCGGGGATGCCGAGCTCACGCTCGAGGCGCTCGTGGCCGAGGTCAAGAACCGGCTGGGCGGAGGCCCGCGCGGGCGGCAGGAGGAGGTCGTCCGGGAGATCAAGAGCGTGAAGGCGGAGTGGATGGCCCAGTGGCTGCCGAAGCTCACCTCGGACGCGGTGCCGTTGTCCCCGTACCGCGTCCTCTGGGACCTGATGCACACGGTGGACCGGGCCAACACCATCATCACCCATGATGCCGGGAGCCCGCGCGACCAGCTCTCCCCCTTCTGGGAATGCGTGGCCCCGTTGACGTATCTCGGCTGGGGCAAGACCACGCAGCTCGGGTACGGGCTGGGGCTGATGATGGGGGCCAAGCTCGCCGCGCCCGAGAAGCTCTGCGTCAACGTCTGGGGCGATGCGGCCATCGGCATGACCGGGATGGATTTCGAGACCGCCGTGCGCGAGCGCATCCCCATCCTGTCCGTCCTGCTGAACAACTTCTCCATGGCGATGGAGCTGCCGGTGATGAAGGTGGCGACGGAGAAGTATCGCAGCACGGACATCTCGGGCAACTACGCCGACATGGCCCGGGCGTTCGGCGGATACGGCGAACGGGTGACCCAGCCGGGCCAGATCATCCCGGCCATCCAGCGGGGGATCCGGAAGACGCAGGAGGGCGTCCCGGCCCTGCTGGAGTTCCTCACCGCCAAGGAGATCGAGTTCTCCTTGTTCAAGTAGACCGAACCTCCGGCGCGTCCGAAGCGCGCCGGCGTCCATCGGTTCTATACTTGGGCCGGGGTCAACAATCCTTACCGACCCACTCCAAAGGAGGGCGCAATGAACCTGTCGATGGGAAACAAGAACGTGGTCGTGGGGCTGGTGGTGATGATGGTGTATCTGTCCATGACGTTTTTCATCGAGCGGACCGCGGCGCTGCTCGCCTTTCACGACAAGGCGGCCGCCGTGGTGGTGGACACCAAGGGCTCGCCGGACCTGCTGACCCACCAGATCGTTGATGTGAAACGGGGTCCTGCCTACCGGACAGGCGGGATTTACTTCACGAACTACTATCCTGCCTCCTACGTCCGGGTGCCGAATTCCTCCCGGGATGCCGGCTACAACATGCGGCTGTATGCGTGGATCTTCGGGCTGTTCAACGTCGCGATCGGCGTCATCGTGGGCATCCAGACGCAGGCCAGCCGGCCGCTCCGCGCGTGGGCCTCGTGGCTGGCATTCATTGGCGTGGTGCTCTATCCCATCCGAGACGCGGTCTATTTCTGGGGACGCTGGTTAACCCCCAATTTCTCTCCCGGCGTGCCTGGACCGGTGCTTTACCCAATCATGTGGATAGGCGGCACGGCCATGTTCCTTGCGCTCCTCTTCTCGCTTGTAGTGTTTGTTCAGGGAGCGCGGCAGGTCGCTGCCAAGTAACCGGCGCGGCTCGCGAAAACCGGACCAGCCCGCTTCGCCCGGGCTGCGTGGCCGTGGTCCGCGGCCTCCCAATGGAGGTGTTCCCATCTCCACCGGTTCGATGACTATCCACATCCGTCTGTGGGTCCTTCGCGTGACTGAGGCCGCCTCGTGATATTCGGAATGCGGTTCGCCAGGCTTCGCCTGATTGCCCTCGCTGTCGTGTTGCTCGCCCAGGTATATCTCTTTGTCCGCATTCGGCGAGCGATTCGGTCCTCACGCCGATCCGACCGTTTCAAGTCCTGGGCCATCCACCTGGTGGGTGCCGCCATGGTCCTGCTCTTCGTCCTGAACGGATACACCCTGTTCAGGCAGATCCCCTGGGTGGACCCGCCGATGGCGGCACGGTTCGGCCTGTTCTATCCCGTCGCCGTGTGGAACTTCGGCTCGCTGTTCTCTGCCCTGGTCCTCTTCCTCACACGGGTCATCGGCAGGCTGGGGCGGGCGGTCGTCCGCCTGTCTCGTGGTCCCGTCACCCGGACCGCCTCCGATCCCGTGAATCTCGGCCGGCGTCGCTTCCTGCAGGCCGGGGTCGGCAGCCTCGCGGCGGCCCCCATGGTGCTCTCCGGCTACGGGGCCGCGTATGCCGCCAAGTCCTATGATGTCCAGGAACTCAGCTTGCCCTTTGGGCGATCTCTGCGGGTCGTGCAGCTGACCGACATCCATGCCGGCATCTACATGACGCGAGAGGAAATTCGGCGCTACGCCGACCAGGTCATTGCACTTCAACCGGATCTCTTCGTCCTGACCGGGGATTTCATCTCGAACTCGATGTCCTCTCTCCCCGGCTGCGTGGAGGAGATGGCCCGGGTCCGGACGCGGTATGGCACCTTCGCCACGCTGGGGAATCACGAACACTTGTGGGGGAGGCCGAACGAGATCCAGGCGATCCTCGGGCAGTCCCGGATCTCACTCTTGACCAATGCGCATCAGGTGATCCAGACCGAGCAGGGCCCCCTCGCCGTCGCCGGGATCGACGATCTTGTCGCCGGGGAGCCCGACCTGGAGGCCGCCCTGCGGGGCCTTGATCCCGCCATCCCGGCGCTCCTTTTGTCGCATCACCCGGAGATCTTCCCCCAGGCCGCTGCGTATGGAATTCCGCTGACCCTGTCGGGCCACTATCATGGGGGCCAGATCAAACTGAGCCTTCCGGGAGGGGGTATCAGCATGGCCAACCTTTGGACGCCGTTTCCTGAGGGGCTGTACCGCATCAATGCTTCCCACCTGTATGTCAGTCGCGGGATCGGCACCACCTTCACCCCGGTCCGGCTGAACGCCCCGCCAGAGGTCACAGTGTTCCATCTGACCTAGACAGGGGGAAGACGGGCAGGGCCTTTGCGGAGCGCCGGTGAATGGGAGGGCCGGGAAACTCGGCCCCCTAAATAGGGGACAGCCATGCAATTATGAGTTTCTATCGTTCGGGTGTCCGGCACCTTTTTCTTGATGCACTGCCGACTAGGCTGGCGCGGCGCTGGCTGATCACGCGGGACGAGGGACTGGAGGGTGATCGTACCGGACCCCGGCAGTGGCCCCGCGCCGGACCATCGGCCCAAGGAGGCGGTATGGATCTGGTTTCCCCTCTGAAGGGCATCGCCGCGAAATTAACTTGGAATCCATTGGATTCATTGATGGCCATTGCCTCGGGGGCACCCCTCGGGACACCGGCCCGCGACGAAAGCCGGGGGTCCCGGCACCGGGTCGCGCCCCCGGGGAGCGCTCCCGCCGTGCAGCGGGGCCGCCGCGGTCTGCGGAATCCCGAGAGGCCAGGGGACCAACTCCCTGGGCCCAGCGGGTCCACGGCGACGACCCATTGCAGGGAGACAGCGCAATGGGTCCCCCACCGGCCCTCCCTCGCGCAGCCCGGCGCCTCTCGGGGCACCCCCGGGGGCATGGGCCCTGCGGAATCGACCTAGCGGCAATGCCTCTGAAGGGGATGTAGGGTGCTTATGATACTTGTTTGCTGGAGGGTTCGCCGTCGATCAAGAGGTCGCGGAGCCGGGGACGCGCCGCGAGTCCTTCTGGTCTTGGTGGTCTTGTCTCGCCGATGGCGGGATTGGCGGTTGATAACTTCGGATTGGGCTCTACACACTATGCTCGCTGCGTCCGGCGGGTATTCTCACCTCAACCGAGTGTTCCTGACGGTCGTCAACAAGGGGAATCGCCTTGTCGGGTCGCTCGACGCCGTCAACTGTCACACTCGTCTCGCCATTCCCGGCGCGCGCATGCAGGACGGCGATGTGGTAGACAGTCTCCCGATACCGGTAGTGCACGGTGAACCCCTCCCAATCCACCGGGAGGCACGGAGCAAATCGCAGCGTGTCCACTTCCAGCCTCAGCCCCAGGAGTGATTCCGTGATCAGCCGGTACATCCAGCCGGCCGAGCCCGTGTACCACGTCCATCCGCCGCGGCCGATGTGCGGCGAGAGCGCATAGACGTCGGCCGTGATGACGTACGGCTCGACCTTGTAGGTCGCAATCGCCTCCGGAGACCTCGCATGGTTCACCGGGTTGATCATTCCCAACAGTTCCCACGCGCGCCGACTGTCGCCCAATGCAGCGAACGCCATCGCCGCCCAGATCGCCCCATGCGTGTACTGCCCGCCATTCTCCCTCACACCTGGGACGTACCCTTTGATATAGCCAGGATCCAGACTCGACTTGTCGAAGGGCGGGTCCAAGAGTTGGATCAGCGCATGGTCCCGGCGAACGAGGCGCTTATCCACCGCGTCCATTGCCATGCGCGAGCGCTCGGCATCGCCCGCCCCGGAGAGAACAGACCAGCTTTGCGCAATCGAGTCAATCTGGCATTCGGGGTTGCTCGCCGACCCAAGCGGCGAGCCGTCGTCGAAGTACGCGCGGCGGTACCACTCGCCATCCCAGCCATTCTGCTCGATATTCTGGCGCACGTGAGCCGCCTCCCGCTGGCAACGTGCGGCGAAGGAGACGTCCCCATGCCTGCGGGCAACCTCGGTGAACCGCATGAGCACTTCATACAGGAAGAAGCCCAACCAGACACTTTCACCTTTGCCGTGTTCGCCCACAATGTTCATGCTGTCGTTCCAATCACCGGAGCCGATGAGCGGCAGTCCGTGCTCACCAAATGTGAGACCCTTCAGGATGGCTCGCACACAGTGTTCGAATAAACTGGCGGCTTCTTCAGACCGGCTGGGCAAATCGTAATACGAGTCCTCCTCCGCGTTTACCGGGCGGCCTTCGACGAAGTGGATGGGTTCATCCAACACCCCGGTGTCCCCCGTGATCAGCACGTAGCGGCATGTCGCCAGCGGCAACCAGAGGTAATCATCCGAACAGTGCGTCCGCACGCCCCGGCCCGAGGGGGGATGCCACCAATGCTGGACATCTCCCTCCCGGAACTGACGGGCCGCGCAGCGGAGTAGGTGCTCGCGCAGGAGGTGTGGCTCGGCGTAGATGAGCGCCATCGCGTCCTGCAACTGGTCGCGGAAACCGAAGGCGCCCCCCGGCTGGTAGTATCCGCTCCGCGCCCAAAGACGGCACGCGAGAGTTTGATACAAGAGCCAGCCGTTGGTCAGCACGTCGAGGGACGGGTCCGGTGTTTCCACCTGCACTGCGCCGAGCGTGTGATTCCAGTACTGCCACACCGCTTCGAGCGCGCCGCGCGCCGCAGCAGATCCCCGAAAGCGACGCGCCAGGTTGCTGGCGTCATCGGCGTCTCGCCCTACGCCGAGCCTGAAGATGATCTCGCGCTCTTGCCCGTCGGCCAGCTCGAAGGTCACCTGGATCGCGCCGCAGGGATCCAAAGCGGCCCCCACCTTCCCGGAAAGCCGCAACCGGTTCATTGCGGCCGGACTCCGAAGCGTGCCGTTCCGCCCAAGGAACTCAGTCCGGTCGCCGCTTACGGTCCGAGTCGCACCGTCCACGTCGAAAAAGGCAACCCGGTCGGCGAACTCCGTGTTGTATGGGTTCCGCGCGAAGAGCGCTCCGCTGTTGGGGTCAACTTCGGTGACCACGTGCATTGTCGATTTCGGCCGCAGATCTCCCAGCACCCATTCCACGTATCCCGTGGCAGAGAGCCGGCGGGATCGGCCACACTCGTTTCGCACTTTCAACACCGTAAACTTGATCGGCGCGTCCAGGGCCACGTACACCCACAGCTCTGAGCGGATGCCGCGCTCCGTGTGCTCGAAGACGCTATAGCCGAAGCCGTGCCGGCTGACGTAAGGCATCGCTCCGCGGCTGGGCAGCGGCGTGGGGGACCAGAAGTGGCCCCTCTCTTCGTCACGGATGTAAAAGGCTTCTCCGCTGGAATCGCTCACGGGGTCGTTGTACCAGGGGGTGAGGCGGAACTCGTGGGCATTCTCGCTCCAGGTGTAGGCAAAGCCGCTCTCGGAGATGACGGTTCCGAAGTGCGGGTTCGACAGCACATTCACCCATGGCGACGGTGTCACGTGCCCGTGCGCGGTCGTAATGACGTACTCGCGCCCATCCGGGGTGAATCCGCCCAGCCCATTGAAGAAGATCAGATCGTGGCGAGGCAGCGCGGCGGTCGGCGGGGGTCCGGCGCGGGGGGTTCGGGTCGGCGTGAGGCGCGGGACTGTTACTTGCACGAGGCCGCGACGGTTGATCTGGTCCGCCAGCGCTCCCCGACTGTCGGTGATGATGGCGCGAGCGACCGTTTGAAGAAGAATACGGTCCTCGTTCGATATCTGGTCCCCAGATCTTATAAAGATGCCGCCGGGTCGATCTGTCACGTTGGCCTCTATGCCTGCCGCGATCAGCCCCATGATCTGTTCCTGGAGGAGTTGTCGGTAACCGGCGTGATCTTCGTTCCAGATCACCAGGTCCACAGCCAGCCCTTTGAGGCGCCAGTACGCGTGGGCCTGGACGAGTTGGCGTACCAGATCGATATTGGCTGGGTCTGCAATCTGCAGCAGCACGATCGGCAAGTCGCCGGAAATGGAGTAGCCCCACAGACCGGATTGCCCGTGGCGGTTCTTGGTGAGCACGCTCGGGTCGGCGCGCAGCGAGGAATTGGCGTAGATGACCGAGCTGGCAAGGTGTCCATAGAGTTGCGCGTCTGCCTCGGTGGCATTGATCTGCCGCAGGACCACCTGGCTATGGGTCCACGCCAGTTCGAAGACGCGATCCGCGAGACGCCGATCCTGGTATTTCTCGACAAGGCCCAGGCACACGTCGCGAGTGTCCCCGATGCCGGAGACAATATTGATCGTCGCCGATTCTTCCGGATCCAGCGTGATCCGATACCGGATTGCGACAATCGGATCCAGCACGGAGCCCTGGCTGCCCGAGAGCGCTGCGGAACCGTTCATGGCTTGCGGATCGGCGACGGTGCTTCCGCGGCCGATAAACCGCAGGCGGTCAGTCTCATAGGAAATTTCTCCGATGTCCGCCCCGTGCACGGCCATCAGATGAAACATCCATGGCGCGTGCTCGTCGAGGGAGCGGGGCCGGCGAGTGCAGAGAATCGCCCGCTGCTGGCGGATGATCTCGGTCTGAACAAAGAGATTACTGAACGCCGGATGCAGCTCGTCCGCGGCAGGCGATGCGAGAACGACCTCCGCGTAACTCGTGACGTCGATCGCCCTGCGCGTCCGAGAGCGGTTGGCGATGGTGATTCGGCGCAGCTCGATGTCATCCTCCGGCGAAACGGCGATCTCCGTATGCATGTCGAAGTCGTGGTCGCGGCAGCGGAACTCCGCTCGCGCGTCCGAGAAAATCCCTTCGTAATGCTCCGATTGCTTGAGCGTCGGCTGATATGCGGTTGACCAAAACTCCCCGCTGGTCACGTCGCGGATGTAACAGAATGTGCCCCAGTTGTCGCAGGTACTGTCTTCGCGCCAGCGTGTGACTGCGATGTTTTTCCAGCGGCTGTACCCGCCGCCCGCGTTCGTGATCATCACGTGGTATCTGCCGTTCGACAACAACTGCACTTCCGGTATCGGCGTGTTCGGGCTGTTGAAAACGCGCACCGGCGTCTCCGCACCACTGGGAGTCGTACGTAAGTCGGAGGGCTCGGCGGCGTGCGAATAGAACGCCGTGGCCTTTGGAATCCGCTCCTGGAGCAGCAGCGTGGTCGCCTGGACCAACGGATCCGACTCAAATCGCTTCTGCATGGGACGGTCCAGGAGCAGATAGGCCAGAGACAGGAAGCTCATGCCCTCGTGATGCGCCATGAAGGACCGAACCACGGCGTTCGATTGCCCGCGTGGGAGACGCGACGGGGTGTAGTCGATGGCTTCATAGAAGCCGTATTCTCCTTCCAGCCCTTCAGCGGCGAGTCGCTGCAGATTCAGGCACGCCTCCTCGGGCGCTACCATCAGCGCGAGCGTCGAGGCATACGGTGCAATGACCAAATCCTCGGCTAGTCCGCGTTTGAGACCCAGGCCGGGCACGCCAAACGCTCGGTACTGGTAGTTGAGATGAACGTCGATCGTGTTGTAGCCGGATTCCGAACTACCCCACGGCACTCCGCGCTTCTTTCCATACTCGATCTGCCTCTCCACAGCCGCCTTGTAGGTCTCGTCGAGGAGCGTGTTTTCGTAGGTCGGCATCACCAGGAGCGGCATGAGGTACTCGAACATCGAACCGCCCCACGAAAGGAGAATTGGCTCTCCACCGGCGTTAGTGAGCAGGCGTCCCAGGGCAAACCAACTCTCCTGCGGCAGTTGTCCCTGCGCAATCGCCACGAAACTGCACAATCTCGCTTCCGAAGCCAGCAGATCGTAGTAACTCGAGTCCCGCCGGCGCTCACCAACGTTGTAGCCGATCGCCAGCAGATGACGCGCCTTGTCGTACAGGAAGTCATACTCCATACCGGCGAGTCCGCTGGATTGCAGTGCAAGCCGTTCGATGGCCGCAATCCTTGCCCTGGCGCGGTGGCTTGCCTCCGTGATGAGCCGTCGAAGCTCACCAAACCACTCGCTCTCCTCGGGCGTCGCATCCGAGCCGAGCCGATGCTCGATTGCCGGGAGCAGCTCCTCCTCAAGTCCTGCCAGTTCGCGCAGCGTTGGGATCTCATCGATGCCGCGCAATTCGCCGAGCCGATTCTGAGGGGCCGGCAGCAAGATCCACGGGGCGAGAAACGTCAGTTCATCGAGGGCAGCCTGGCATTGCCGAGCGAGGGCACGGGCCCACCACGTCGCTTGGCTCTCGGGGTCAGCATCGAAGCCGCCGACCACCTCCGCGGCGGAGGTCGCCAGACCGTCCAGGCACAGCCGCGCCGCCGCGAGCGTCGTTGGCCGGGAATCGGAGGCGGACGCCAGATCCTTCTGCAGTTCCGCGAGCGGGGCCGGAGCGGCGCCTCCCGCAGCGTCCACGAGAATCCTCAGTGTATCGCTGAGCCCGTCAAACAATCGCGACCCCAGGATCTTGTGATCGGGAAGCGCGAGCAGACCCGGCCGCAATGTCAACAGATGGCCCGCGAGGTTCCCGCTGTCCACCGTCGAAATGTAGAGCGGTGGCAGCGGTTTCAGAGACTGCGTGTCGTACCAGTTGTAGAAGTGGCCTCGATGCCGTTCCAAGGCGTCCATCGTGCGGAGGGCATTCGCCGTGCGCTCGATAAGTTGTCCGGCCGGAATGTAGCCGAAGTCGTACGCGGACAAATTGGCGAGGAGCGCAAGTCCCATGTTGGTCGGCGACGTGCGATGCCCGACCGCAGCAACGGGATGCTCCTGATAGCTATCAGGTGGCAACCAATGATCTTCCGGGCCGACGAATGTCTCGAAGAATGCCCAGGTCCTCCGGGAAAGCTTCCGGAGAAAGATGGTCTGGTCAGCGGTCAGCCTTGCTCCGTGGCGAGCGAGCGGCCGGCTGATCCACCAGGCGATAGCGGGGGAGGCAAACCAGAGGCCCAGTATGGGCCCAGCCACTGCGAGCGCGACCGGCCTCGAAAGTGTCAGAGAGATCACCGCGGCAGTGGCGAGAACGGGGGCGATCCACATCGTCCGACAGGAGGCAGAGAGGTCTGCGCGGTTCGTGCGATCCGAGTCGCTCGACGGACTCCACTCCAGTAGTCGTGTGTGTGTGACCAGCATTCGCCCGGCCGTGCGCACAATCGCATCCAGACTGAAGAACGCCTCGAAGGGGAGGCATACGATCGTAAATACCGCCTGAGCGAAGTGCCGGCCAGCCGAGCGTACTGCGGCGGCGAGGTGCTGACGCAGCAGCACGTCGCCCGGCTTCTGAAACAGATCCAGAATGGAGACACTCAAAGAAGGAATCAGGATGATTCCGATCACCGACAAGGTCCAAAACCAGGCGGGTGACAAGACCGTCCAGCCCAGGAGCAACAGGAGTGTCAACGCCGAAGGCGCGAGACTCCGACGAAGATTGTCGAAGATCTTCCATCGGGACAGTCCCGAGAGCGGATTCCTCTGATGGCTCGCGCCGGGGCCGGGAACGCGCGGCAGCAACCACCACGCAATCTGCCAATCCCCGCGAATCCAGCGGTACCGACGGCTCACGTCCGCGCTGTAGCGAAATGGATATTCCTCGTACAACTGCACATCGGTCAACAGCCCCGCCCGCGCGTAGCACCCTTCCAGAAGGTCGTGGCTGAGGATCCGGTTCTCGGGAAATCGCCCATTGAGCGCCCGCTCGAACGCATCGACGTCATAGATCCCCTTGCCAATGAATGAGCCTTCATGGAAGAGGTCCTGGTATACATCGGAAACGGCGCGCGTGTACGGGTCGATGCCTGGCTCACTCCCGCACAGTCGCGCGTACCGCGACCGGTTCGTGCCTGCCAGGCTCACGGCCACGCGTGGCTGAAGGATGCCGTACCCCTCACAGACACGTTGCTTGTCTTCGTCGTACCGCGCACGAATCAGCGGGTGCGCCATAGCTCCCACGAACTGCCACGCCGAATCGCGCGGGAGTTGCGTATCCGTGTCAAGGGTGATCACGTACTTCACGTTCGATAAAGCTGCCGTCTCACCAACCACAAGCGAGAAGCGATCCCTTGAGCCGCCGCGCAGCAGCGCATTCAATTCCGCAAGCTTCCCTCGCTTCCGCTCGTACCCCATCCACATCCGCTCCCGAGGATTCCATCGGCGCGGGCGGTGAAAGAGAAAGAACATGTCGCCTTTTGCGCTCCTGTACTTTTCATTCAGGACTTCGATACTCTTCTGGGCCAGCCGCAAGAGCGGCGCGTCCTCCGGAATCGTTTCCTCCCCGGCGTCGCGGAAATCAGTCAGCAGACCGAAGTGCAGGTTCTCGTCCCGATTTGCCAGGAACCGAACTTCAAGCGCCTCGACCAGATCCTCGATGTTGTGAGGGCTTATCAGCATAGTCGGGATCACCACCAGAGCGCGCGATTCCGGCGGAATTCCTTTGGAGAAGTCCATTCGCGGCAGCAAGTGCGGTGTCGCCTGTAACGTCGCCAGCCAGTTCACCAGCGCCACCGCCAACTGACTTGCGCACACGAGCGAGAGGATCCCGATCAGCGCGAGTAGCCAACCATGCACCCCACTGGCATGTGCCTTCGCCAAGAAGCTTCCGGCGACGATCGCCGTCATCAGCGTGATCGTGCCGAGATAGAGGAGCAAAGGACACTGTTCGCTCATTCTCTGAAGAACCACAGCGGGAGAGAGACGCACCTCCGCCGTTCGTTCGAGCTGCGGCAATCCCTTGTCGATGAGGTAGAACCCAACATGTGCCGCTCGATCGTCGCCGCCTTTCCTGGCGGCGCCCTCGTGTGTCAACTGGATCGCTTTGCGGGCGACGTCGCTTTCGGATAGCCGGCTGCCCTTCGCGATTTTCTCCACCACGTGACGGTAGCGATCGCGGGTGGCAAAATCCATCTTGCCGTAGACGCCGCCAGGATCCTCACGCAGGGTCTGCTCGACAACGCTCATCGTCTCGACGAACTCGCGCCAGTCCATCGCCCCCAGAAATCGGAGGCTGCCGATGCTGTTGCTGATGGAGACCTGTTCGGCGGCCAGTTGTTGGTTCTCCGACTGTACCAACTGCTCGATCGTCAGACCAGACTCGGAAAGTCGCTGCTCGATCCAGGTGAGCGGCAATGCCAAAGCGGGGCCCTGTCCCTGCAGCCGGCGCGCAAATTCGGCAACAAACGTACTCACCATCGGCGGGCTCGACCGTGCCATGTCCGCGATCACGAGAATCAGGCTCTTCGGGTCTTTCTCCGCGATCTCCGTCATCTCGTCCGCCCAATAGTCGGCGCGGTTTCGATCGGTCCTGTCGGCGGCGATCCGGGCTCCAACGCGCCGGAGATTCTCGATCAGGGCCAGGCGCAGCATGATCGGGATGGCCCACAATTCGCCTAACTTCAGGACAGTCACCGTCTGGTAGGCTGCGACGAAACTGCTGAGACTTTCCGGATCCACCCGTCCATCGCCGTGCGAGATCGTCTCCAAAGCGATGTCATACACACGCGGAAGTCCAGCCGATGGGCCGTTCAGCAAGCGAGGCAGTTCCCGGCTGTAACCCTTTGGCAAGTGCCGCCTGGCCGTCCGAATCTGCTCTTCGATCAGGTAGAAGTTGTCCAGCAGCCATTCCCCGGCCGGCGCAATCCGGCGGGTCGCCTTGAGCGCCGCCGTCAGCAGATTGCAGGCTCCAATCAGGACGCCTTCATTCTCAGCCAGCCGCGGCAGAAGCTGGTCCGGAGCCCGTCGCACCTCGACCCGGTGCGACGCCGCCAGCGTCTTGCCATGCTGCTCCATCTGGTCGCTGCTAAACAGTTCCGATCGCAGCGGTGGCTCGTCGCCGGCGTACTGTTGTGCCAAGCCGTTTCCGCGGAGGCGCGCCGTCAAATGGAGCAAGGTCTCGAGAATGGTCTTGCTGCTCACCTTCAAGTGTGAGGTCTCCTTCTTAGAGCCGAAGTTTGAACGAAGCTGAGTGCAACCAGACGAACCGGTTCAGGGGCCATTCAAGGTATAAGAAGTGCGAAGCATTGGGGCGAGCCCAGTGAGCTGCAAAGCCCGTACTTGGCGACGGTTCCAATCTCTCTCTCGTACATTTCCCCTTAGCAGGTTGCTGAAAAACTCGGGAAAACCATCATTTCTTCCATCACCGAGCACGCGGGTTCACGTATAATGCGCCTCGAAGAGAACAGCGATCTCACACTCACGAGGAGGCGCACCGTGC
>Ga0187861_10000564_pt1 | contig 42677 bp, 36 predicted proteins | sample June2016WEW_10_1_3_FD_132986 | JGI IMG/M metagenome (GOLD analysis project Ga0187861, IMG submission 132986) | Peatland microbial communities from SPRUCE experiment site at the Marcell Experimental Forest, Minnesota, USA - June2016WEW_10_100 | ecosystem: Environmental > Terrestrial > Soil >...
CAATACCCCAATAATCTGCTCCTCCGTGTAACGGCTCTGCCTCATCTCCTGTCCTCCTTCAGGCTTTTATACCCTGGGAGAACTCTCCTTTACACTGGTACAGTTTTCGGGGGGCAGGTCACAAGACGAAAACGACCGTTTTCATGGGATGGCAAGACTACCAGCCGAAGCCGCCAACCACAATGATTTCAATGTGGTCGGAATCATTGGTATGCACAGGACTAACTCCCACTGAACATGCCAGCCTTCGCTGGACACACTCGTTCGCCAAAACCAGATCGGGGTCCCAAAGTGCCTCGGTGACCGGTCTTAACAATGTTAACGCCGAGCGCCTAACCTATTGAAATTGTTGCCGCATGAGTTTTGGCGAGGGAGTGCGTCCAGCGAAGGCTGGCATGTTCAGTGGGAGTCAGTCCCACAGGGGTAAAAGCTAGAAGCCCCTTAGCTTGGGTCGCATCTGTGGAGGAAACGAAACGGATGAAGCCGACCGACAAAGCCATCCTTGGGATGGTGAGCGAGTCACCGGGCCGTAACGAAAGTGAACCCACAGGTGGCCTCGACACAAAATAGGTCCGGAGGCCGAGCCCTTTCCCTCGGGGCGAAGGCAGTATGACAGGTCGCGGGCTGACCGAAGCGACAGGTCGCTCCGGCGGGGTGGTAGGGACAGCACGGTGACAAGGGCATGTCGAGCAACTGGAGAAACCCTCCTCGCCCCAGCGAGAAATCGGTGGAGCAGGGTAGGCTGTATAACCGGAAACAACGGGAAATCGGCCGACGGCGAGACGGTGGCGGATAGGCCCGAAGTAGCGAGGAGGCGGGGCAACGCCCGCGGAGCGAAGGGGCCTTACTGATCGCGATGCCTTGGACAAAATGGGAGGCAGGGGTGTCCTGATAAAAGCACCCAGTCATCTGCAAGACCTGAGCTCAAGGCTATAGGGCAAGGTGAAGAGGGAAGCGGTGGGAGAGCGTGGAGTAAGGCGGGTTGCTACCGCACCCGACCCGAAAGCGGCCCCACTGGCCTAACTTGCATAACCCTTGCTCCGAAGCGAGCAGGAGAGCGGAGTGCGGGAAATCCGCACGCTCCGTTCGATGCGGCGGGGACTGGAAACGGAGTCGTCAGATCACCGCGCCAGTTCCCGACCCTACCAGTACTCTTAAAGTGTGAAAATACGGTAGTGGGCTACTTTGAATTTTGACCTTGGAAGTCGCGGCTATAGAATTGCTCATCACACCCTAATAATCCCCAATTTGCGCGGGTCACCTGAATAGCATTGAGGCAGGCAAATGTCCTTTAGGACTCCAAATGCTTGGTCGATCTGATATTTTGCTTTCGATGGTATGGGTTGCTCGCTCCTGAATAGGGCATAGGCACTAAAGTCTGCTAACTGAATAAAATACGACCGCTCCGACTTCCTGAAAAAGAGGTCTTCGATGATTCGGTCGAGAACAATGTTGTGCGTGAGGTTGCCGTTTTCCCAAGTACCGTATTTACTTGGTATGGGGTTGAAGACCCTCATTTTGCGTACAAGGTAGGTATAATCCTTTCCTTCGTCGCTCACAAGCAATGCCTGACTATCCCATGCCATCATTGTCCTATTAATGCGGTTTAGCATTCGCTCATATAGTCGTGCTTCGTTTGCTTTAGTTGCGGCGGCGTTAAAAAGCTGCACTCCTGGCAGAGTTGCTAAAAACTGTAGGGTTTCTCTGAAGATTCGACACCGCGCACCTTTAGGAATTATGTTCTCGGAAATCCTTCCCCTTCCTCCTACAAAATCCGTTGCGTGCAACTCAACAGTGACATAGATGCCCTCCTTCTTTCGTAGGTCCCGTCTGAAGGACCTGACCTGCTCGAAGCATTCGTTCCATACAATCAGAGGGATAGACAGGGCGGAGAATACCCGAAATCTCTCATCTCCCGAATCGTCAATGTAGCAAATATGCACTTGACACCACTCAAATTGCGCGCTATCCTAAAGCCGCTTGGCTGGGACCGTGAATACGGAGCCTCGGCCTTGCTTGGATTAAGTTTCCCCCGGAGGGCTCGGGCCCTCCGGGGTTTTGCTTTTTGCCTCTATCTCACCCAATCTACACCAAAATATTCGATTTGCCAACCAAAGATTTCTGTTGACAATGCTAAAGCGCTATGGCATGGTATTCCCATGAATAAGCTGGACTCGAACACGCGCTCGCAAGTGCTTAGTTGCATTCTTGAGGGATGCTCCATCCGGGCCACCGTTCGCATGACGGGGGTTTCCAAGAAGGCCGTCATGCGTCTAATGGTGGAAGCTGGAAACGCTGCGGCAGATTATCAAGATAAAATGTTCCTCAATCTAAAATGCCGACGTATCCAAGTTGATGAACTATGGGGATTCGTCTATTGCAAGGAGAAGAACGTCACTAATAAAATCGCCTCTAACAATGCGGCTGCTGGCGATGTATGGTTGTGGATCGCAATTGATGCTGACACAAAACTCGTTCCTTCTTTCATGCTTGGAAACCGCGATGGACAGTCTGCCAAGGCATTCATTGATGATCTCAAGAGCCGCCTTGCGAGTCGCGTACAACTCACGTCAGACGGCCACAAAGTATATCTTGATGCCATCGAAGGGGCATTCGGTTCCGCGATTGACTATGCAATGCTCGTAAAGACCTATGAATCCACACAAGAGGAAACGCGGTATAGCCCCGCAAAGTGCGTGGCATGTGAGAGTAAACGGGTTATGGGAAAACCTGATCCTAAGCACATTTCGACTAGCTACGTGGAGCGCCAGAATTGGACCGTGCGTACGAACATGCGCCGCTACACGCGCCTTTCGAATGGATTTTCTCGGAAGATCGAGAATCATATGGCAGCCGTGGCTCTTAATTACTTTGCCTATAACTTCATCAAAATTCACCGCACCCTGCGGGTTACTCCGGCGATGGCGGCTGGCGTAACAGATCGTCTTTTCGATGTTTCTGATCTAGTGTCATTACTTGAGGAACAAGAGGCTGACAGGGCTGCTTGATGTGGAGAGCCGCTTCTGGAGCTAGTCGGATAGTTTATGGTTCCGATGGGAACATACCCTCCAAAAACATGTTGACGTGAAATCGGAGTTGTGATAGGTTCGAGGTTGGGTCAAGCAGTGGCTGGCCGGACCCCTCAGGTTGAGCGCCATAAAGGTCTGGCCAGCCTTAGCCCGAACGGAGGGTATCCATATGAGGGACTAGGGGCGAAATCTGCCCCGCACCCATCCGCCTTTTTGTTTATAGCATGGCGGGTTAGATTTTTCAAGGAGATAATGCATATGAGCGGCGAAAAGATTGATTATGCAGCCATTATCGCTGACCTCGAAGCAAAGCGAGCAGCTTTAGAAACTGCGATCACTTCTCTCAAGACCGTGATAGCATCCGGTGCCCTTGGCCCCTCCGAAGGTACGTCTTATGTCAATTTAGCTGCCACGGTAGTTAACCCAGCAGCGCCTAGTGGAGAAATTCCAGACGGTGCCTTTCACGGTAAGACCATTCCTGCGGCAATCAAGCTCTACTTGAGCTTGATGCATAAAAAGCAGACCGCCCGAGAGATTTCTGATGGATTGAAAAAGGGCGGCATGGAAAGCACTTCCAAATGGTTTGACAAGATTATTTACGCCACACTTGACCGATTACGCAAGGGCGGAGAAATCGTAAAGATCGAAGGAAATTGGGGGCTACCAGAGTGGTATCCTGCGCTGATGCGGGCGGGCATTGGAGAGAATGGGCAAAAGCCTAAACGTAGAGGACGACCTCGCAAAGTGATCTCGAAAGCCGGTGGTCAAAAACTACTCCCAGCGGCAAAGGATATCAAAGAAGATCAGGGTCACCACCCCGCGAAGCTCTCAGAACGAATCGTGGCGCTATTAAACGAGCGGAAAAATGAAGAATTCACTGCCAAGCAGCTTTCGGAAAGATTCGGGATACACGCCAAAGTTATTGCGATGACGATGGGAACACTTATGAAAAAGGGAGGGATTCGCCTTTCAGCTCCGGGAACCTACTCCGCTTCAAAGTTTGGGGAAAGGCAGCAAAGCACCTAGGTGCTAAGGCTGGCCTTTGCCGTTAATCTTTTCCCACCTCTTCTTGGCAGCATTTGAGGCAACCGTGCTGCGCTCTTCCGCCGTCATCGTTTCCAGGCGGCGCTTTCCGCCTATCTTTCCGCCTCGCCTGCCCATCTCCGCCATGACCTTTGAGATCACGCTCGGGGTCACCTTGGCTTCGCGGGTAGATTCCTCTACGATCTGGTGCGCCCATTCGCTGACATCGCGGGGCCTCTTCGGCTTGCTTAATCGGTTTGGCATACCTTTAGTATGCCACGTCAAAAGCATGAGTCAATAGACGAGATTTTCAAAGTAGCCCACTACCGAAAATACAATTGTCTTGACGTGAGCATTGCCGTGTGGTATTCAACCTGTCCACAATATGTGTGCAACAAAGCCGCGGTTAGAAATTCGATGTAGCTCTCGACTGCGGCTTGCCTTATTCCTTCGCGTCGGATCCCTGGTCTTGAGGTGGAGGGAGTGTTTTCTCAATCGGGCCAAGGAGGGCGGAAGTGCCCGGATTCCGTTGCCGTGGTTGAACTGGAAAGCCTTCGCCAGGCATGAAGGGGTCGACACATCTCTCCGCAACCTGGAGCAGGGTCTAACCATATCTTCCCCGGCGATGACGACGTGGCTGCTTCGAGGCTGGCGCTGGAGTAGCGGACCAAAGAGGGCATATAGGCTCACGGGTACAGCTACTTGGCGGCGGTGCGTCGGCAGTTCGTCGTTCCGAAGAGCCGTGGATGAGAAGCGATATCGGCTTGGTGCGTAGGGCGGATAGGTCTGTGCCGCGTCGCTCGAAGAGAACTTTGGTCGGCGTTCCAGTACGGATCCGGAAATCCCAGCTCCAAGAAACTCTTGCCCCGTCAGAGATAGAAGGAGAAATTAGTGATGCGTCTGACTAGACGTCGGTTCTTTGGAAAGACGGTCAGTATGGGAGCGGGTCTCACCGCCCTGCGAATCTTCGGGTCAAGTTCGATCTTTGCGGCGATCTCGGATGTCCCATCCAAGTTGGACGGCAAAGAGGAGCGGATGGCCTTTACGCCCGCGACTGCTTATAAGCCTTACGAATCGAAACCTGCCCGGAAGGCCAACGAAATCATCTGGATTCAGGAGGACCTGGGGTCAAGTAAGCTGATTGAGGCGGTCAAACTATATCCAGCCTTCGAGCTTGTGTCGGACCATTTCCGTGGCTACGGGTTTCCGGCCCGCTTTAAGATCGAAGCCTCGGACGACCCGGAGTTCAAGACTGCCCATATCATTGCAGACCGCAGAGGCGCTGATTGCCCGAACCCCGACGATGAGATCACAGAGTATCCTGCCCACAACATTAGAGGACGTTACATTCGGGTCACGGCTACACAGTTGAGGTTGCGTAAACCTGATGTCTACTATTTTGCTCTATCGAAGATAGACGTGCTGTCCGAAGGGACAGACATCGCCATGGGGCGGCCGGTTACTGGAGACTCGGTGTACGAGAATAAAGGATTGGCCGTATTGACCCGGCCACCGCGCCCGATGGGAGAAGGGATTGTCACAGATCACCCCGAGAACGTGAATCCTGAGAAGCATTGGAAGCCTGTAACCTATCAAGCCATCGCTCCGTTGAAAGGCGTGGCCCTCGAAGGCGGGCTGTTTAAGACTGCCTTGGAGAACAACATTGACTATTTGCTGAATTCCTTTACAGTGGACGAACTGCTCCGGCAATTCCGCGAGCGGGCAGGTAAACCGAACCCACCCGGGATGAGAAAACCCGACGAATTCTGGGAGGAAGATCTTGCTGGTTCCAACGCCGGGCGATTTCTCATGGGCGCAGGAAATACGCTTCGGTGGGTCGATCACGCAGAATTGCGTAGTCGGATGAACGAGGTCGTGGACGGCATTGAGGACTGCCGCCAGCCCAACGGTTATATCATGGCCTACCGGGAGGACACGATCTTCTACTCCGAGCGGGCCGCTTACACTCGCGCCTGGGTGACGCACGGCCTGATCGAAGCTGGCTACGCGGGCAACCCCAAGGCCCTCAATCTCCTGCGGGGATATTACAACTGGTTCAATCATTGTCGGTATCTGCCTGAGCTGCTCAGGGGCGCTGTCCAGGGCGTTCAGGGCATGATCGCCAACACCCGAATGTACTTCACACCCGTCGGCAAGCCAGAGGATCTAAAGGTCGTTCAGCGCTATTTCCAGGAGGATTACTGGCTGGAAGAACTGGCGAAGCGCGAAGATCGTGCGGTTTGGCAGTATCCTTACGATCGTCCCCACTCTTATCTGATCACGGATTTTGAGGCGTACCTGGATCTGTACCGGGCGACGGGCGATCGTCGTTATCTAGATGCCATGCTGGGTGGATGGGATCTGTACCATGATAAGTGGGAGCACGTTGGCGGAACGATCGCCATCTGTGAGTTCGACGAGTACCCGCCTAAATCGTACCTGCTGAACAGCAACACGGGCGAACTCTGCGGCAACGTCTTCTGGGTTCTCTTCAACCAGCGCCTGCATCTGCTGTATCCCGACGAAGAGAAGTACGTAAACGAAATCGAAAAGTCCATTTACAATGTTGCCCTGGCCAATCAGGTGGGGACGAGAGGCATAATGTATCACGCCAAGCTGGTCGGCCCAAAAGAGGACGGGGAAGGAATATGTGTTAATACTTGCTGCGAGGGCTCCGGCACCAGACTCTTGGGTTCGCTGCCGGAATACATCTATTCCATTGCTCCTGACGGCTTATACGTTGACTTGTTTGAGCCCTCGACTATCACATGGTCACAAGCCGGACAGTCGCTACGACTAAAGATGGCGACACAGTTTCCATTCCGCCCTGACGTACAACTTCATTTCTCCGCGGCCCGGCCGGTTCAGGCCAAAATCCGCGTGCGCGTCCCGGCTTGGGCAGCGAAGGGCATCCCCATTCAGGTCAACGGTACCGCCATCTCCATAGGTAAGCCAGGCAGTTACGTAACCCTCGATCGGACTTGGTCGGATGGCGATTCGATCTCGTTTACCCTGCCCATGGACTTCAGGCTGACGCGATACACTGGAATGGATCAGATCGCCGGCCATGAGCGTTACGCGCTGGAATACGGTCCAGTTCTGCTCGCGGTAATCGGATCACCGGATCCGAGGCTTGAGGTACGTGCCGGCCAGCGGCCCGAAGATCTTTTAAAGGCGCTGAAGCCCAAAGCGGGCCATCCGCTGCACTTCACTATTGATGGCGATACAGCGCACGAGTACATCCCTTACTGGGAAGTGGAGTATAAGCAGTCGTTCACATGTTATCCCGTTGTTGATCTTGCGCAAAGTAATACCTAGTATTACTATGTTAAGTTTCAGGTGACATTCGAGTTGCTTCCAAGGGATAAGTTGGGAGCTTGAAAGGGAATGCCCGTCTGTGGAAGAACAGTGTTCCGCAATTCACCAAGTTTATGGCTTCTCTGGTCACGAGTTTGGGTCGCCGCGAACGTCGCCGCGCTGCCACGCACTACGTGGAGGGCTTGCTGATGCCCGGGCAGCGCAAGTCGATCGAGCCCATGGCCGCCCGTTTGGTGGTGGACGCGCAGAGTTTGCAGCAACTGGTCACCAGCAGTCCGTGGAGTGACGAGGTGTTGTGGCGAGCCCTCCGCTAGGAAGTGATTCCCTACCTGGAGCCCTTGGAGGTTTGGGTGGTCGACGAAAGCGGATGGGTGAAACAAGGTCGGCACTCGGTGGGCGTCAGTCACCAGTATTGTGGAGCGGTGGGCAAGCACGCCAACTGTCAAGTCAGCGTGGAAGCGGTGGCGAGCGATGGTGGGGTCGCCGCTCCCATCGCGGCTCGCCTCTATCTGCCGCAGAGTTGGGCGGAGGACGAAATGCGACGCGCGGAGGTGGACGTGCCTCCTGAGGTGCCGTTTCAGACCAAGCCGGGGTTGGCGCTGGACTTGATCGGGCAGGCGCTGGCCGATGGCGTTCCTTCGGCGCCCCTGCTGGGCGATGCCGTGTACGGGGACAGTCCGGACTTCCGGGAGGGAGTGCGCCGGTTGGGGATGGAGTTTTTCCTGCAAGTGATGCCCACCCACAAAGCCTGGACGCAGCCGGTGCCCACCCAACGGAAGCGGACCCGGCATTATGCCGCCGAGGGTGTCCCGCCCGACCAGAGCCTGGCCGAGATCGTGGTCGGCTTCCCGCCCGAAATGTGGAAGAACTGCTCCTGGAAGGCGGCGGCCGGCCGGGCGCGTCGTACCCGCCTGGCGTGGTGTGAGGTCTGTCTCGAACGTCGCTTGCGCCAAGGCGAGGGAGAACTGGAAAAAGCTTGGCTGCTGGTCGACTGGCCGAGGGGCGAGGCGGAACCTTGTCATTACTACCTGGCGCACCTCCATCGCCCGCCCCGCCGTGCGCGCTGCTTGAAGCTGACCCGCTCCCGCTGGCACATCGAGCAATACCTTCAGCGCTCCAAAGATGACTTGGGCTTGGACCACTTTGAAGGCCGATCCTGGCGCGGTTTTCATCATCACTTGGTGCTCTTCGCAGTCGCCTATCTGTTTATCCTCACCCAGTACCTGCGCGCCAACAAATACTTCTGGTGCGATGTGGGAACGGATCCTGCGAGTGATCCAGCCTTGGCTGGTGAGGGCGAGCGGCTATTGCACCTGCTGCGAAACGAAATTTGAGCGAGTAGCATTCGATTCTAATTAACAGGGTGGTACTATGCAGCCGCGCCGTGGGAGACAGCACCGGAGCGACACTTCGTGTAGTAGTCGAAGAACTTCGGCAGCCGACCCTAGGGCATTAGGATGCAAGCAGGATTTATGATGGTGCGAGCCAATCCCAAAGATCAACTCTTGACTGACAAGATCTTCGACCTGCTGAAAAGGGAAATCGTCGCCGGGGGCTTGAAGCCGGGCGAGGCGTTTAACGAAGTCGCGATGGCTAAAGGGTTTAAATCCAGCCGCACTCCCATCCGCGAGGCATGTAACCGACTCCGCAACGCAGGCCTGCTAATTGCCGTTCCTAATAAGGGTTATATCGTAGCTCCCATTACCATCAAAGATGTTCTGGATGTCTACCAACTGCGCTTAGTAGTCGAGCCTGTGTGTGCCGAGTATGCGGCCCGTAACTTGAGCGAGGAGGAAGTGGCTGAATTGGAAGCCCTGCTGCAGCGCGAACGGGAGCATCCTGAAAATGCGCCGCACTTGGCTCTAATCGAACTCAATAAGGCGTTTCACCTTCGTCTCGCGCAAGCTACCAAGAATGATCGCATTGTGTCTTTGATCGACTCCCTGCTACTCGCGGCAGCCCGGATGGATTATGCCTTCATGGATTTGTATCCTCCTACAGAGTGGACAGGGCACGCGGAAATCCTGGCAGCCCTGAAGGCGCACGCCGCGATGGGCTCGCGAGAGGCCATGTATCGTCACATTCAACTGAGCCAGCAGCGGATGTCTATGATCTTCAGCAACGAGCGATTAGATCTCTCAACAGTTTCTCCGGAAGGCGCGTCCGCAGTTTCGAAATAAAGACCGGAGGAGACAAACCAGCTCGATTGGCCATCTCCGCCGCATCTGGTTTTCATCCGAGGGTCGAGCAGAATTTGTTTTGAGTCCACAGCCGATCCGGCTCGCCGGGAGGCATTGTCGTCGCACCCACTCAGCGGAAGGATTGAAGTGCCGCTGGCACCTGCAAAGAGATTCTCATAGAGGGACACAGCTTGTGAACCCTTGAAACACATCAATAAGGAGCGATTCTAGTGACCATAGACCGAAGATCTTTTGTCAAATTTCTCGGCGTAAGTCCTAGCCTTCTTCCGTCGTTTTCCCTTTCTGGCGCAAGTGCCCACTCCAGCTCCTTACCGGCAATACCTTCACCGAAAAGCTCTGATCCCCCAGTTCAATTACCATTCCGGCATATCCACCAGGACTTCCACACGTCTCCCGCCATCACGGGCGTCGCGGAGGATTTCCGCGCGGAAGAGTACGCCCAAACGCTTAAAGATGCGGCGGTCAATTCTATAACCGTCTTTGCCAAGTGTCACCATGGGATGTCTTACTACCCCACCAAGGTTGGCATTCAGCATCCGCATTTGAAGATCGATCTTCTGGGGGAAATGATCGAGGCCTGTCACAAGGCCGGCATTCTGGTCGTGTCCTACATTAGCACGATGTATGACCAGTACATGTGGCGTGGGCATGGTGACTGGCGGGTTCTCGACGAAAACGGGGGTGAGGTGGGGGAGGAGCAAAACACCGGCCCTACGAAAGTGGAGTTGGGGAGGGTCTGTATTAATACGCCCATGCTGGATTACCTTGCGGCCCAAGCCGAAGAGGTGTTGAAGAACTATGACATTGACGGCATGTTCTACGACAACATGCTCTATCCGTTTTCGAGCGGCTGCTGTTGTGCCTATTGCATGCTGGATCGGGAGAAATTGGGCTTGGACTCGACCAAGCCCGAGGACCGGGTCAAACACTCTCAAATCGTGCTGGACCGGGCAATGAAAAGGCTCGCCCCTATCGTTCAGAACAAGAAGCCCAACATCCGTGTCTTCTTTAATGGGCCAATCATCTTCGAGCGAGTTCCCTTCATCAGGGAGAGCTTGAAATACTTCACCCATATCGAGATTGAGTCCTTGCCAGGCGGTGGCTGGGGTTACAGCTTCTATGAAATGGCCTCGCGATACCAGCGCAACCTGGGCTTGGACACGATGGGACAGACGGGTAGCTTCCACCGCAGCTGGGGCGATTTCGGGTCGGTTCGGAACCAAGCGGCACTGGATTACGAATGCTTCCGCATGCTCGCGGTGGGAAACCAGTGCGCCATCGGTGACCACCTTCACCCCCGGGGCAAACTCAATCCGGCGGTTTATGAGCGCATCGGGCGGACCTATCGCAGTGTGGCGGAAAAAGAGCCCTGGTGTCGGAATGCCAAACCGGTCGCGGAGATCGGCATGCTCACCAACCGCATTCACGGTTACGATGAAGGCAAATCCGGTTCAGACGTGGGCACAACAAATATGCTCCTAGAGTTGCACCATCAGTTCGACGTCCTCGATACGGAGTCGCCCTTCAACGCTTATAAGCTCATCATCCTTCCGGATAACCACCGGCTTGATGCGGCACTTCTTGCCAAGGTGCGGCAATACTTGGCGGGAGGAGGTGCGCTGATCCTGAGCCATGAATCAGGGCTGGATGAAGAAGGGAAGGAGTTCGCACTCGCGGAGGTCGGCCTAAGTTATGAAGGGCCCTGGCAGCATGAGGTGCAATACCTGGAAGTCACCGATGCTGCGCTGAACCAAGGGCTGACGCACATGGTCCAGGTTTTATATGAAAAAGGAGGGACCGTGCGGTTACAGCGGGGTACTCAACTCCTCGCGCGCGTCTGGAAAGCCTATTTCGATCGCAATTACATGCACTTTCAGGTGGAACAGACGCCGTTTTCAGAGCCAACCGACTACGTGGGTGCTGCACAGCGTGGGAACGTAATCTATATCGCTACGCCGATCTTTCGCATGTATGCGGACTTTGGGTATCAATTCCACCGACTCTTGATCGGGAATTGCATCGCGCGGTTGCTACCGAATCCGCTGATCAAGTCCAACGCCCCTTCCACGGCCCACATTACGGTTACGGCGCAGACAAGTCGTAAAATTGTGCATGTCTTGCACTATACGCCGGAACGGCGAGCCCCCAATCAGGATATCGTCGAGGATGTCATTCCCTTGGTCAACCTCAAGCTCGCCCTTCGCTTGGGTGCACGGCCGAAGCAAGTTTATCTGGCACCTCAGAGGCAGAGCCTGGATATTGATTTCCGGGATGGCTATGCTCACACCATCGTCCCCTTCGTGGAGGGACATCAAATGATTGTGTTTGAAACTTGACTCGGGGTCGGGACCGGAGGGTCGACAGCCGGACTTCACTGCGAAGGGAATCGACATGGCAAAAATCGGCGTGGGCGTTATCGGGGTGGGATCATTTGGCGAGCTGCACATCGAAGCTTACAGAGCGCTTTCCGATGTCGAGATCGTGGCCATCAGCGACGTTCGCGAAAGCCGTCTACGCGAAATGTCGAGCAAGTACCACATCCCCTACACCTATACCGATGCGAGAGAACTTTGTGCGCGGACCGATATTGAGATGGTGAGTGTTGTCACTCCCGAGTCTCTACATCTTGAGCCGGTGCTGGCGGCGGCGCAAGCGGGGAAGCATATCCTGATCGAGAAACCTATCGCTACCAACCTTGAAGACGCTGCGAAGATTATCGAGGCCGCGGCAAAAGCTCAGCTCCACCTGATGGTGGGTCACATCCTGCGGTTTGAAACGAACTACGGGAGTGTCAGGCGCGAAATCCAAGAGGGTAATCTGGGGAGGATCGTCTCGATCCATGCTCGCCGCAACCGGCCGAAATGGCTTTATCCCACCGCCTCGCGAACGCACGGCATTCTGGAGAACTCCATCCATGACATTGATCTGTGTCTGTGGTACACGCAGGACCGCGTCAGGAATGTCAGGGCGTTCACGCGAAACATCCAAGGAGGGGATACTCCCGACATTAACTGGAGTTTTCTCGAGTTTGCGGGAGGAGCCGTGGCTTGCATCGAGAACCACTGGCTGATCCCCGACCAGGCAGGGATCATGACCAACGATGCCATGCAGGTCATCGGGTCGAAGGCCGTCGCGGACATTCACTTGGTGCCTTCCAGTTTGAACCTCTGGCGGGAGCAGGGCGCGGAATCCGTGAACGTGAGTTACGACGCGCACTTTGCGGGCAGGGTCTGGGGAGCGATCAAAGAAGAGGTTGGCTACTTTGTGGATTGTGTGAAAAGGGGCGAATCGCCCACGGTCCTCACACCACAAGACGCGTTTGAGGCGCTAAGAGTAGCCTTGGCCTTGATCCGATCCTCGCAAGAGCAATGTGACGTGAAGCTGGACTAGCCAGGGGCAAGGCTTGGCCAGTTTCTGCGGCCAAGAACTTTGGGCCAATGTAAGACAAGCAAGGCTGCTGACAGCGTTGACGAGCGGTTGCCATTATATGGGAGACTGCAGCGGTTAAGACAAAGAGAGACGATGGGCTATCTACTGGTGGTGGCAGCGGGTGCACTGCAAGGCAGCTTCATGGTGCCGATGAAGTTCACTCGTCGCTGGGCTTGGGAAAACACCTGGCTCGGATTCACTACGACGGCCTATTTGGTTTGGCCCTGGCTCATCGCTTGGGCGACACTTCCCCACCTGCTCGCGGTTTATACTTCGACTAGCCACCGTTCTTTAGTGTTGGTAGAGCTATTCGGGCTAGGATGGGGTTTGGGCGCGCTCACCTTCGGCTTGGGGGTCGACATGCTGGGGTTGGGGCTGGGGTTTACCATCATCCTCGGCCTCTCCGCATCGGCGGGTACCCTTATTCCCTTGGCGGTGCTTTTCCCAGAAAAGCTGCTTCAACCTCAGGGACTCCTAACCATGGCCGCTCTCCTCTTGGTTCTGGGGGGAATTGCGTTGAGTTCCTGGGCTGGGAAGTTGCGTGAGGCACAACAGAATACCGGCCAAGAGGATAGCAAATCATCTTTCGGCTCGGGGCTGATCATATGCATCGCCTCGGGGTTGCTGTCCTCCTCAGGGAATCTGGGTTTCGCCTTCGGTGGGGAGGTGATTCATAGAGCCATACAACAGGGGGCGGCAGAGTCCATGGCCGGAAATTCGCTTTGGGCGTTGATCACCATGCCGCTTTTTCTTGTCAACACCATCTATTGCTGTTGGTTGCTCAAAAAGCGAAGAACAGGCGGCCGTTTTTTTGAAGCCGGGACGAGACTCTATTGGGTCCTGGCTGCAAGCATGGGACTCCTGTGGATAGCTGGATTTGTTTGCTATGCTCCCGGAGTTCGTTTGCTGGGTCCCCTAGGGCCGTCAGTGGGCTGGGCCATCATGTTGTCCGCTATGGTCATTACTGCTAACCTGGCAGGCTTTCTCATGGGGGAATGGAAGGGCGCGAGCTGGAAGGCTTACGGCTTCTTACTGAGTGGCGTAGTCACCTTGCTTGTGGCGATCGGGGTCGTGGGGTATGCAAACCACTTATGACCAAGTTGAAAAGTGCCGAGTAGTGTTGCTTTTTGGCACGCGATGGATACGTACTTCGCGAGACATGACTACGAGTTGCCGGGCTGACGGCGGCATCCCCGACCCGGTCGAAGTTACTTAAGCTGCGAAGTACCGAACAACCAGGGAGATATTGATGTCACAGAGTACAGTTGGGGTTTCGGCTGTGGCGCTTGCGGATATCAAAGCGGCGCACGAGCGAATCGCCAAGGAAATTATCCGCACCCCATTGGTCTTCAGTGAGGCGGCGAGCCGGCGGGCGGGTGGCTTGGTGCACCTCAAGCTGGAGAATCTGCAACGCACGGGCACCTTCAAAGTTCGCGGCGCTTTAAGCAAAGTAACGAGCCTCCCTCCCGAGGAGCGACAGCGGGGCTTGGTCTGTGCCAGCAGCGGAAACCACGGTTTGGGAGTTGCCTACGCATCCTCACGTCTTGGAGTGCGATGCGTCGTGGTCCTTCCTCAGAATGCCAATCCCGACAAGATGTCTTTGATGAAGGAACTTGGGGCGGAGGTCGTCTGTCATGGGGAAACCCCGGACGTCTGTCAGCAGAAGGCTGATGAAATCTCCCGGGAGAAAGGTTACTCCCTTCTTCACCCCTTTGCGGACCCTGCGCTAATTGCCGGGCAGGGCACGGTGGGGTTGGAGGTGCTAGAAGATCTGCCCGAGGTGGAGGAAGTCTACGTATCGATCGGTGGTGGTGGGTGATTTCGGGAAAGAAGTTCGTTCCCCAGTCATCACCCTTTACGGCAGTGCAATGGATCGAATCTGAGCACCTGACCGAGTTCGCGCGCGGAGACGAACAGCATTGCGCGAGCATCGGCGCTGGAAACCACAACCGCCTGGGCCGGCCCGATTCCTTCGTCCAGGAGGACCTTCCGTTCCATTCCGCCGCGGGCGGGGTCCTGGCCGTAGAGGTAAAGCCCCTTCCGGCCACCCCGTTCGCCGACCAGCAGCATGGACTCGCCCAACAGCCGGCCCGCCCACAACACATGACCGAACTCGATGTCGTCCGCGACGAGCGCCGGACGCCAATTACCGTTCGACGCGTCATGGCGGTACATGACCACCTGCGTCCCGTGGAAGGGTCGGATTGCGAACACCTGCGGCACACCGGTCCCTTCCCAGTCGAATGCGAACGCGTCGCTATGCTCGCCCTCCGCAAATCGTTCAACCGGCCACGGCCCGTCGCTGCAGTCGGGAATCTTCAGGCAGAAAAGCCCTTCGGACGCGGACAACAGGTAGCCGCCGGCTTGAGCGCCGGGCAATTCGGCGTAGTCCATGCCGTGGTTCTTGCTCAGGCCGTCCAACACGTTTCGGAAAGTCCATGTCTGCGCCACCGGACGGGGGATACGAGCCATATGAATGGCACCGGGATGCGACCAGTCGTCCCTGTCGTCCTTTCGCGAGCACAGGGTCGAAGCCACAACGCAAGTCTCTCCGCCGATGCGCGCGACGGCGAGCCGATGGGTGTACGGGAGACGCGCCACTTCGCACCCTGAGTCCGCGGCTCGCGGCCCGAGACCATACAGGCGGATCGAACAGTGCGGGGCTTGAAACACGGGTTTGAAATCCGTGGAGGCCACCACGAAACGTTGACCGTCAACGACCAGCGCGCAGAGACTGATGAATCCGCCCGGTTCGCGCGCGATCAGGCGGGGACAGTATTCGGGCGGCTCAAGAATCATCAAGCCGCCGTCGGTTTCGCTGCCCGCCGCGAACGCAGGTTCGCCGCGCGGGTCTGCCGGCGGCAGGACCGCCAGGCTGTAGGCCGAATCCAAAGGCGCCAATACGCGCTTTGAGACGTTCATGCTTCCATGTTCTCCCTCGCCGCCGCCCATGCCTGTTCCAGAACGGACCGGCACTCGCGCATGAGGATGCGTCCGGCGTCGAAATCGTCGGAGACTGTCGGTTGAACACCTCGGCGTACACCTCGACGCGGCGCTCCGGCCCGAGAAAGCCCATGTGCGCGGCGGATGCCATGAGCTTGGCGATCTCGCCCTGGTCAAGGAATCCGGGCGCGCCCAGCGGCGGGTGATGATCCCCGTACAGCGGGTGCCCCGGCTGGGCCACACAATTGCAGAAGTGGAGCGCGTCGGCATAAGACCTGGCGAGTTGGAGGCCGGCGACGATGTCCTCGCCGTTCAGCGTCATATGCGACGTCAAGGCACAACGACATCGCTTCGTGGCGTCGCCGAACCGCCTGCGCCAACGCCACAGATTCCGACCTGTAGCCGAGCGTTTGCTTCTTGTGGACCGAGACGTCCAGCGGCTCGATCACGATGCGGAGCGCCGGCGGCGCGGGGCCGCTGACGATCATGACGGCCTGGGTGCCCGCCTCACGCGCGTCATCCAGGCAACGGAGGGCGGCATCGAGACTGCGCCGACGAAGGGCGCCATCCAACGCGGAAAGGTTGAGGTGTTGTTCGCCCGGCACATAGGTGAGGCAGTAGGTCAGGGCCAGACCGCTTCCGGCGAGAACGTCGGCGATGTCGCACCGCTCATTGTGGTCCGGCACTTGCACGGTCAGAACGGCCCCGAAGAACCCTTCCGTGCGGAGGGCCTGCAGACTCCGGATCGTACCGCCCGGCTGTTGATGGGCCATGGGCCAGACCTGCGGCACGCTAGCGCCGGGGCTGGCGAGCTGTGACAAAGCGCACGGATAGTTCATGCCACTCGTTCCTTTTCAATGGCGCGTTGGTCGGTTTGCATAAGCCCCAGGTAAAATTTTGCCGCCTGCCCCAATTGGCGGATTTCCACATATTCGTCATCCGAATGAGCTACCGCGATACTACCCGGCCCCCACAGGATGGTGGGGATGCCGCCGCCGTTCATCCGGAAGGCATCCGATCCATAGGCTACCTGGCAGGGGCGCGGGTTGAGCCCCTGCGTGCGGCACACACGGCCGAGCAGGCCAATGCCGGGATGGGTGGCGGCGATCAGCGCGGCATCCTCCGCGTCTTTCATGGCCGAGGCAATAACCGGAAAGCGAATTCCTCGTTTCCTGAGGTAAGCGGCCAGACGCTTCGACGCGTCTGCGGCGCGGGTCTTGCGCGTAATGCGCTGGTCAATTTCGATCGTGCACCGGTCCGGCACCACATTGACGGCGGTGCCTCCCATGATCCGGCCCACGGAGATGGTCTCGCAACCGAGTGGTGGATCGCAGATCCCCGCCAGCTCGCGTTGATAGTCCTCGATAAGGCTCACCACGCGGGCCATGCGGTAGATGGCGCTCACGCCCTTTCGGGGCATTGAGCTGTGCACGGTCCGGCCGGTCGTGGTGAGGTCCCAGCGGGCCACGCCCTTGAAGCCGTTGACGATCCGGCATTCCGTGGGTTCGCCGATGAGACCGAAGTCGGCGTCCTTGGTCGGCGACTGCTTGACGAGCGCCAAGCTGCCTTTCCACGTGTACTCTTCATCCGACACGCCCAGGACGATCACGTTGTTCCTGACGCGCAACGGATGCTTCGCCGCCTCGGCCAAAGCGGTCAGCATGGCAGCCAGCCCGCCTTTGTCGTCGGTCGCCCCGCGCCCGTAGAGGCGACCGCCGTGGACCGTCGGTTTAAGCAGGGATGCCTTGCCGCCCACATCCACCGTATCGGTGTGACATTGCAGGACGAGCGTTCTGAAACGGCTGCCTTTGGCAATCATCCCGCCCACGTTCTCCCGGCCCGGGACGTCCGTCTGTTGAACCACGAGGTCCACGCCGACAGCCTTCACGAAACGGCGGATGTAGTCGTTGACCCGCGTCTCGCCGGTAAGGGAGGGATCCACGTCGTCCCTCCCCATGGGGTTGATGCTGGGGATTGTGATCAGGTCTCTGCAGAGGGCGACGACATCGGTCTTCATTCGCAGAATCCCGGAATTCCTTCGATGGCCACGGCGCGCACGCAACAGGAGTCTAGGCCCTTGATCGGCATGGGCTGACAGATCAGGAAGAAAACGTCGGACCGCAACTGGTCCAGGTTCCTCATGACTTCGAGGAACATAATGTCGCGAGGCATCACAACCTCGTGGATCTCGCAGGCGGTCTCGACGCTGTACTCGATGGCCACTCCATCGCCGAAGCCGATGCACTTCACCTGCTTGGCCACGAACCACTCGCCCGACTCGCGGCACAGGTAGGGCCGCTGGTCAGTCGGATCGTTCGTAAAAGGCTCGCAGTGGTAGGGACTGTCCAGTACCACTATGTCGCCCGCCCGGACTCGCCCGCCGCCGGCCTTGTCCAGCATGGTCTTCGTGATCGGCGAGCGGGGGGCGCACGCGAGACGCAGCAGTGCAGCGCGGCCCATGAACGCCGTGACCGGCAGGTCCAGGATGTCCTTCCAGGCGTCGTTGTAGTGGTAAGGCGTCTCCACGTGCGTCCCCAAGTGCGACTCGATGTCCACGTTGGTGTGGTAGTCCTTGGACGACTGCTGGAAATACCGCTCCACTCGGCAACGGCGCGTGGACGTGGCCGGATCGATGTGCTTGCTGAGATCGACGACTCGATAGGGGCCCAGTTTCTCGACGTTCATCTTCCCTCCAGAATCCGTTTTGCGTTACTTCCATACACATCGGCGAGTTCTTGCGCGCTGAGCCCCCTGTATTCCGTGCGCAGCAACTCCAGTGTCTGACGGTAGGTGTTGTGCTCTAGGACCGGCGAGAAGTCCGAGGCGAACAACAGCCGCTTCGCACCGAACGCACTCCGCAGCCGGTCCACCACGACAAACAACCCTCGCTGCGGCCATCGCCAGCTGTCCTTCACATAGGCATAGAAACCCGAGAGCTTCACATACGCGCCCTCGTGATCGGCCAGTGCCAACAACGGTGCGTAGTCGCGCTCATCCAGTTTGCCCTTGACCACTTTCGGCCGTGCCATGTGGCTGATCAGGACCCTGACGCCCGGGTGCGCCGCGCACACCTCCGCCAGGGGTCGACACTGAAACGTGCTCAGATTGAAACTGATGGGCATGCGCCGCTCCTGCAAGAAATCCCAGAACGGGGCCATCGTCCCAGACACGAGCCACTCCGCGGAATCCTGCCGGTCAAGGTAGCAACTCAGGCCGACATGCCCATAGCCGGCCAACTCCCGTGCCTTGTGCAACATGGTCGCGGGGTTGGCGCGCACATAGCCGAACGAATGAATCCAGCGGCAGCGTTTCGCCAACGACCGCACATAAGCGTTATTCCGAGGCTGGCGTCGGTCTTCGTAGCCAATCACAAAGGCGCCCTCGATGCCAAACGCCCGGCGGTACTGCTCGAAGAGCCGCGCTTCGCCGTCCGGCCCCGTCTTGATGTGAACGTTGTCGAACAGATCACCGCACGGCTTCTCGAAGAGGTGAATATGGGCATCAATGATGTTCATGCCGTCACCTCGTGGTCGTGGGCGCAGGCCACCAGAGCCTTCAAATTCTCCGGCGCGATGTCCGGCGGAACCTCGCAGCCGGCACTGTGGATATAGCGACAAGGGCCGACGTCGCAAATCAACTGCCGGCCTGCCGCGCACACATCCTCCGGTGACGCACCATACATGATTCTGACCGGATCGAGATTCCCTTTGAGGCACAGCGACGGCGTCAACCGCCGGGCCAGACGAATGTCGGTCATATGATCCACGTTCAGGATGTCGATGCCGGTGGTGACAATGCGGGGCAGCTTGGTGGTGGCATTGCCGCATATGTGCAGCTTGACGGGCACGCCCCGTCGATGCACGGCGTCGATGACACGCCGCTCGTACGGGAAGGCAAACTCGTCGTACATCTTCGGGCTGATCAGCGAGGCCGCCGCATCGCCGATGCCCACCGCGCCAACGCCGAGCGCCAGTTGCGCTTCGAGAAAGGCGCACACAACCTGGGTGCAGAACTCGAGCAAGGCGTGCGCAAACGGCGGATCGTCCATGATCGTCATCAGCATGACGGGCGTGGTTATCAGATTGCAGGCCTCGGCAAACGGCGCGTCCGCCCAACCGAACACGCTCCGCTCTCCGCGGAAATGGTTGCGCAATGCCTCCACGGCGATGAGCAGATCGCCCATGCGAGTGCGACGGTCGGCGGGGTCGGGAACGGGGATAGCCGCCGGAGGTCCGAGGGACCGCTGACGGCCGGCTCTTCCACGTGCGGCACGCCGTCTTCGGAAAAGCGAACGGTGCCGCCCAGCGTATGCACGACGCGGGTGGGCTCCGAGGCGCACATGATCCCATCGAGATCGAACGCCTCCGCAACCCGAATTTGGCATTCCGCGAAGCGGTGCCCATCGGTCAGGTAGTCGCGCAGAAACACACCGCTATAGGCGGTGGGAAAGCGGATCAGCATCGGAGCGCAGGGCACGACATCCGCGCACTCGCCAAGGATGGCTGCCTGAATTCGCTCGCAACCCTTCATTGCCGGACCTCCTCGCAACAGGCGTCGATGCGGATGGCCGCATCCACGGCCTTGACGGCCTCATCGGGGGTGATCACGTCGGGGACCGTGTTGTTCAGCACGCATGCCAGAAAATACTCGATCTCACAACCTAAGGCCGTTTGGCGGATCATGGCGGGGCTGGAGGTAGTCTCGGGGTTGAAATGCGAATGCTCGCGATCGTCAATGAAGACTAGATTCGGCGGCGGCATCCGAATCTCCAACTCGCCTTTGGTGCCGATGATTTTCATCATGGCGTCCAGCCCCGCAGGCATGGCGTCACGCCCCAGCCAAGAGGAGGCGAACGAACAGAGCGTGCCGTTCGCGAGCTTTACCACCGCCAGGCAACTGTCGGCTTCCTGGTCGGACTGGTTATAGCGCTTGAATCCGTGCGCCTCGGCCACGTCGCTGCCCGTGAGCCACAGGGCCAGGTCAATATCGTGTATCGCCGTCTCGCGCATGGGGTTTTTCTTGCGGCCCGGCGCCAGTGTGGCGTAATGGTTGTTGCGGTGGGTCTGGATGATGGAGAGGCAACCGAGCCGCCCCTGCGCAACCAGTTCCTTGGCCCGGTAATACTGGGACATGAAGCGGCAGATATGGGCGACCATGAACTTGCCGCTCGCCCGCTTCGCCGCGTCCGCCATGGCCCGCGCATCTTCCACCGTTTCGGCCAACGGCTTTTCGACCAGCACATGCTTGCCCGCCTGCAACGCCGGAACGACGATAGCCCTATGGTCCTGGCCCAACGTGACCACGCTCACCACGTCAACATCGTCCGCCCGGGCGAATGCCTCGTAGTCGGTGCTGACCGCCGGAACCTTGAACCGCGCCGCGATCTCGGCAGCCCGCGCCGGCGCGCGGGAGCACACGCGCGTGATCTCCACATACGGGAGCTGGGAGAGCACCGTCAGATGCAGCAACCCGAAATCGCCGAGTCCGGCGATGCCGACGCGAAGTTTCTTCATGTGATTTCTTTCTTGAACACCTTGGCCGCTACGCCCTTCGTCACACCGGCTCCCAACGCGGCCAGTTCATGCTCCATCGCCTGAATCGTGGGAACCAGGTACTTCGTAGCGGCGGTGTGCCCAAGGTGTCCCACGCGAACGATCGTGTCGGCCGTTTGGTCGATCCCGCCGGAAACCAGGATGCCGTGACGGGTCAACATGCCGTCGCGCAACCTGGCGCCGTCCACGCCCGCCGGGAGACACACCGCCGTCAGCGTCTTGCTGGCGACCGCGTCTTCGACAAAGAGCTGTAAACCCATGGCCCGCACCGCGGCGCGGAACGCATCCCGGGCGCGCACGTGCCGCGCAAAGCGCGCGGCGAGACCTTCGGCAAGAATCTCGTCCAGTGCCTGGTTCAGCGCGAGGTAGAGCGGCACGGATGCGGTGTTAGGCCCCTGGGGGTGCCACTTCGGCCATTTCTCCTGGTAGCGCTTCAGTATATCCAGGCTGAGATACCACGCGTGCACCGGCTCGCGCCGCGCGCGGATGCGCTGCCAGGCCTTTGGGCTCACGCTGATGAAGGCCAGTCCGGCGGGCGCCTGAAAACACTTCTGGCTGCCCGACAGGCAGAAATCAATGCCCAGCCTGTCGGTCGGCACGTCCACCCCTCCCATGCTGGAAATGCAATCCACGATCGAAAGCACGCCGCGCTCGGCCGCCAGGGCGGTGATCCCGCTCAGTTCGCTCTCCACCCCCGTGGACGACTCGTTGTGCACGACCGCGAGGGCTCGGATGTCCGCGTCGGCATCCAGCGCCTCGCGCACCTGGTCCGCCGTGATGGGCCGCCCATACTCGCTGCGCGCCGTAATGACCCGGAGATCCAACATCTCGGCCATCTCGGCGAACCGGTCGCCGAAGACCCCGTTGTTGCAGATCAGGATTTTCTCGCCGGGCTCCGCGGCGTGGCTGATCGCCATCTCCATCGTCGCCGACGACGTGGCGGCAAGCACGTACAGGTCGTTCGCCGTCTGGAAGACCCGTTTCAGTTTGTCCACGACGCCGTAGTACAACTGGCACCATTCCGGGCCGTAATGAGGCCGGATGGGCAGGGCGAGCTGCTCGCGCGCGGCGGGACTGACTTCGGTGGGACCGGGAATCATCAGCCTGAGGTTCTTTGTATTCATGCTAACACTATATCGAATACCGGTTTCGTATCGTCTCATGTTTTCACCCGGGTCGACCGAGGGTTATAGGCGCTTGCGGCCGACTGGTCGACTTTCGGGCATGATCCGCAACGCTCCGGTTGGGCTTTTGAGCAAGACACCCTCTCTCCTGAAAACGTCAGTGGCTTGGAGCCCAAGTGGGTGACACAAGTGGACCAATTCACGCTTCCGTGGAGCTTATAGAGCGAAGCAATGCCTCCGGTTCCCGCGGGTCGATCTCCGAAGCCATAGAGCCATCGGCCAAGCGGCCTGTTGGAAGATGGCGGGCCCTAAAGCGTCCTGAGAGCCCGATCCGCAAGCAAGTCATAATTGAACGTCACAATGGCGTCTTTGTCGGAGAGCCGCTGAAAAAGCCTCTGATGAAACTCGCATTGTCGCGTGCCATGTACGCCGGGCACTCACCAGCCAGCGAAGTCGTCAAAATTGAGCGCGAAGTGTGGGCGCACGATGTGCTACAGCGCGCTTGTCGGCGCGTACAGACATTTCCCAAGCAGAGCCAGGGGCGGTTGCGCCGCCCCACGCGTCACCAGTACAACTTCAACGCCAGCTGCACTTCACGGGGCGAATTCGCCGTCCAGGTAATGACGCCGAAACTCCCGCCGTTGACTGTGGTATTCGGCCCTCCGAACTGTGGGTGATTGAACGCGTTGTACGTTTCGAAGCGGAACTGCAGTTTGGCACCTTCTCGCAACCTCGCCAGCGGAAATTCCTTGAACAGCGAGAGATTGGTATTCGCCTGCCCAGGCTGCCGGCAGCCTCCTTCCGTGCGCGCCGCGGTACCCAACGTGAAAGGGGGCGGAACACTCACCGCGTCGGGATTGGCAAAGTACTGGTCTAGAATGTCCGAACTGGCACATTTCAGAGGAGCACTGAGGTTCGGCTGCTGACCTCCGTACGTCGGCAGGCTTTGGCCGCCGGAAAGGCCCAGAATCTCGGGTCGTCCGTCGGTATATCGCCAGATCCCGTTGGTCTGCCAGCCGCCAAGGAACCCGTTCACAACGGCGTTGGCTTTGCCAAGCAGGGGTTTGCCTTTTCCGATGGGCAGTTCGTAGGTATAGCTGAATTGCAGCACTGAAGGAAGGTCCCATGTGGACAAGCCTCGTTCGAGCTGGCGATTGTTCGGATCGGCCAGATGCGTGATCCCCCCCAGCCAGGTGACGCCACCACCGGTGGACGAAGCGTTATCCAGAGACTTGGACCAGACATAAGTCGCCAAAAACTGCAGACCGTGAGAGAAGCGTTTCTCGGCTTTCAGCTGCAAAGCGTTGTAGCTGGAATTGGCCCAGGGCGGATCCTCGCCGCCGACGCTGGTGAATTGCGGGAACGGCAATTGGAGCTGAGATGCCTGAACCGCCCCAGCCGATAACCCACTGTTCGGGTCCGTGATGATCCCTTGGAACGGATTGCTCACATAGGTATTCAGCGCGGCAATCTGACTGGAGTTGTATTGCTCGATCTCCGGGCCTAAGTGGTTCAGCCCTCCGGCCCCGGAGAAGTAGAGGTGAGTGCCCTTCTTGCCGATATAACTCACATCCAGCAGGATGCTGGACGGCAATTCATGCTGGATACCAAAGCTCCAGGATTGTTCGTAGGGGTTTGGGGAGTCGATGCTGGCGACCGGTCCGAATGCAGACAGACCCACGTCGTTGAGCAGACCTAAAGAATTTCCCGGCGGAAGCCTCACGCCGTTGGGGAACGGGTTGCTCAATCTCCCAAAAGGTGTCGCGCCGTCGCTGGGATTCAGCGGGTACCAGTTCGTGACTTCGTCATAGCCCTGCCACCCGAGAGCACCCGTGCCGGCCGCGCCGGATTTGACGGTCGAATAGAAGATCCCATAACCGCCGCGCAACACGGTTTTGTCGAACACCTTATAGGCAAAGCCAATGCGTGGCCCTACATCCCCGTAATCCGTATTGAAGTTGTTGCGGTGACTGGGACTCATGAAAATCTCGCCGCCGTGCAGGGTTCCCAACGCCGGAACCGTGAGGGGTGACACAACGTTCGGGTCGAACCCGTTCATGCGGTTGTAACGCTCGCTGCGGGGAGTGCTCACATCGTAGCGGAGCCCGATGTTCAGCGTCAGTTTCCGGTTGAACTTCCAGTTATCCTGGACGAAGCCACCGTATTGGAAACTCTGCGTGGTGACGTAATTCGGAATTTCATACTGGCCCCAGGACGCCGGGCCGCCGACGCCGGTCAGGAAACTGGCCATGCCGTCGCCGCCGCCCGAGGCGGGAAATTCGGACGTACCGCTGAAATCGAAAGTGAAGTATCCTCCCGGAGTTCCAGGCTGCGTGAAACTGGTGCGATGCAGCCGGCCGTCGAACCCGAATTTCAAATCGTGCGCGCCCTTCACCCAGTTCAGGGTGGCGAGGAGTTGGTGTGTCTCGGTCCCTTGCCGCGAATAGCCCCAGGGCTGGGTGCCCAGATTGGTGCTAGTGATATTGGGTGATGTGTAGTTTCCCAGTGCAATCGATGGAATAAACGGGATTCCCGAAGCATCCATGTACTGCGGCATCCCGAGGGTTGCCACCGGGGACAGCCCTTTGTATTGAGATTCTGCGGCAATGGATTCATCAAAATAGAAGTTTCGCGCCAGCCCATAGGACATCGTCAGCAGCAGCGAGGGGCTGAAGGTATGCGTATGATTGATCGCCACCAGGTTGGAGTCCATGGGGAAGGGACCGGTGGTGCACGGGTCAGCGACGTTTCCGTAACAGGCGGGAGTCGCAGAGCCGGGGCGCGAGGAGCGCGAGTACCGGACCGCCAGGAGATCTTTGTCGCTGAATCGCTGATCGATTTTGACATCGAACTGGTTGCCGATCCCATGGGCGGCTGCCGCACCTTGCCAATTCGTGTACTGATTGTAGGCTGCGGTTCCGACGCCAATATTCGGCAGCGGGAAATACGGCATCATCTTTAACGCGATCGGGTCAATAAGATTGCCGGGACTCGCCGGAAGCTGAAGATTGGTGCCGTTCAGATTGGGGCTGCCGGGGCTCATGTACGTGATCAGATTATCGAAGGGAATGTAGCCTGAGCGCACCGGGCCGCCTAAATCCGCGTTATACACGCCGGTGTAAGGATCCCAGATCTGGCCGGCATCGGCGGAGCACATGCCGTTTGCATCGAAGCTTCCGCCCGCCAGACCGCAGAGCTCGCCGAAATTGCCTGTACGTTCCGCCGCACTCGGCACGCCCGCCGTGAAGGTGCTGAGCGTTGCCTGGCGAGTGCCCTCATAGTCAAAGAAAAAGAAGGTTTTATCGTGCTTGATCGGGCCGCCGACCGTGGCTCCGAAATTATTTCTTTTCAACGGCGGCAGGGGGAGTCCGGCCGCGTTGCTGAAGAAGTCGTTGGCATCCATTTTCTGGTTGCGGAGAAAGTCGTAGGCGCTTCCGTGGAACTGGTTCGTCCCAGAGCGGATCACCATGTTGACGACGGTTGCTCCCGTGAAGCCGTATTCCGCGCTGAAATTCGACTCCTGCACCACGAATTCCTCTACCGCGTCCACCGAAGGCGTGTACAGCGGGGACAAGATGCCGCCGTTCTGGTCGAAGTTGGTCGTAGTCACGCCGTCCATTAGGACGTCGGCGGTGGAGTTGCGCGTGCCGTTTGAAATGAAGTTGTTGGCCGTGCAGAGGCCGCAAGCGGTGTCCACTTCCGTCACGCCCGGAGTGAGTATCACCAAGTCGGTCACGGAACGGCCCACCAGCGGCAGGTCGTTGATAAATCGCCTGTCGACTACTTGGCCGGCTACCGCATCCTGCGTGGAAAGCACCGGCGCCGCGGCAGTAACCTCCACGACCTGCAACGTAGCACCCACCTTTAGCGGGAGGTTGACCGTGACGTTTTGGTTGACATCGACCTTAATACCGGCCTGCTCTTGCGCCTGGAAGCCCTGCGCCTGCACCGATAGCTTGTAGCTCCCCGGAGGGACGCTACGGAACAAATACCGCCCGGTTGCGTCCGTGTCGGCTGTGAAGGAATAGCCCTTCTGCTCGTCGACCAACCGGACGTGGGCATTGGGGATGACGGCGCTTGAAGGATCCGTCACTAGACCGGTTAATGAACCGGTGTAGAGTTGCGCCACAGCCAACGCTGGTACGAGTACGGCAACACAGACCGCAGTCGTCAGCAAACAAAGTGCACTCTTTGACGAGTAAGGCGTTGTCATGATCATCCTCCTGATTTGGAGTTCTCGTGAAGAGTAGAGTAAGGAAACCGGTCGCGGCAGGGATGCCAGTTGTCTGATACCCCCCGCACGGATCCGTACGGGCGCTCATGAGCGCATACGGCTCTGATCTCGAATACTTGGCGGCGAGGCGATACTGGGCTGGCCGCACACCCGCCAATCTCTGGGACATGCGTGCACCGCTCGGTGTTGGGTGCGGGTGGGATTGCGCGGCCCGCCTGAAACTATTCAAGGGTAGCTGCTGGAGCGTTTCATGCGAAATTCCGGTTTTCAATTCCGCGTTCTCCTGGTTCAGGGGACTAACGTTCACCACCACTTCCACGCTGTGCTGCGTGGCCCCCACCTGCAAAGCGAAATCAATCCGGGCATTCTGCGTCGCCTCCAGCTTAATGCCGCCGCGGGCTATAGTCTGGAAGCCGTTGGCCTTCGCGGTTATGGTGTAATTCCCGGGCTGTAACAGGGGCACCACATAGTAGCCCTTGTTGTTGGATTCCGTGGCGCGGACGATACCGTTGTCTTTGTTGAGGGCCGCACTTTGCCTAAGTTGGTAATTGAACGGCGAACAAAGTCTTAAGGTTTGCCTCACCACAGGGGAGCCCCACCTTCTTCTTTTCTCCGAGCGCCAATCCGGCGCTACTATGACAGCACAAAAAGTTATTTGTCAAGTATTTTGTCAGGATACTTTACAAACATTCTTACGATACTGCACGGCCTCCATCTGCGGTCCGCCCACCACGTCAACCAACTCGTCCACCGCAAGCCGCGATTGTTCAATCCACTCCACCATCGGCGGCAAAGCCTGCCCATTCTTTACCAGGAACGTCGCCCACTTCCAGATGTCGTAGGGCATGCCCGTCCGTTGATCGGAGCCATTGCCAGAATCACGGCAGCGAAATCTGGGATATTTCATATCGATTGTCCCACGCTGGGGAGTCTGGCTTAGGGTAGGTCAATCGCAGACCAGAACATTAGCAGCAAGCCGCAGGCCGCTATACAATCAGTTCTGATGCCTCCGCTAGTAATTGCCTACCTACAGGCATATTGATGGTGGGACCAGGGCAGAAATGCAGAAGACCGGCTCCGGGCGTGGCGGGGGAGGTCGTCCGGCGGTTCTTGGTTCTAACCTCAGTCGCCCACAGGCTCCTTTGGTCAGCGCGAAAAAAAGGGGGAATCCGGTCGTTTCATCTGTCAAGGAAAGCGGACATATTGACTTGCCAGGAACATTATCTTCCGAGCTGATTTTTTTGACATTTATTGGGTATTATGAAACTATATCTTTCCATTGCGACGGAAGTTGTGTGGCAGCCGAAACTGACCTCCACGATGAGGGCCTCACTCAACGCAGTGATTTTTTGGGTCGGGAGTAAAGTTGCGCGGCCTAGTAGACAGATCTCCAAAGTAGAAACCTCGATGCGCGTCGAGAGAGCAAGCTATCTTGACGTTTTGGAGTCGGGAGAGCTGTGATCACAACTAACAAAACGAAGAAAAACACCGCAACGGACCTAGTTTACAACGAGCTGAAACGCCAAATTCTAACGTTCCAACTGCTCCCTGGGAGTGCCTTGGAGGAATACCAGATTTTGAGAAGATTACGCTTGAGTAAAACTCCTTTTAGGGAAGCTTGCATGAGGTTGAAACAGGAAGGCTGGCTATTGCCGTTTCACCGGCGAGGATACCTTATCGCACCAATTGGGTTGCAAGATATCAGTGATATTTACGAGCTGAGATTAATTCTCGAATCAGCTTGCGCCCAGATTGCAGCTCAACGTGCGACCGAGAGCCACATTCAAAGTCTGCAGGAAATGGTTCTGACGGAAGAAAAGGATCTATCAGCATGGACGATCTCAACGAACTTGGCCGCGATGAACGTGAAGTTCCACATGTGTATCGCTGAACTAACCAAAAACGCTAAGCTGATCAACTCAGTTCGAGTAGTCCTCGACCATGTTGTTCGATTTGATTCAATGCTTGCACAATACGCGCCTTCCACTCCATGGGTTGGGCACTCTGCAATCGTGAGCGCCATAAAGAACCGAAATTCGGTCGAAGCCGGCAAGAGAATGCAGGAGCACATCGAGCAGGCCCGAATCCGCATCCTCAATGTCTCCGCTGGTCATTTCGTTGGGCTGAGTGTGCCCTCCCTGGGAAAGCCTAATTTCGAGGCGGATTCGGACGACCGGAGGGGTTGACGGGAGCACCGCTGAAAGGGCTGGACGCGGTGGGCTTGCCTATGATCATGCTGTTCGAGTCGGGATACACGAACCGGGACGACGGCGCACGCTGCTTCGGCTAGGATGCACAATAGATTTCGACAGCCGTCGCCCCAGATGCAAGCCCCAGTTGTCAGCGCGCTTGGGCTCGCTTCTACGCGGCAAATTGCCGAGCGTACCCGGTGTTCTCCCCGATCTGATCTTTGTACTTCGGGAACATCCCCACAATTAGAACGTCAATAGGCTTGATATTCTCATATGCGAACTTAAATGCTTGGCGTATCGACTCTGGCGAAGTGCACTTTCTGCCGGCAGCCAAGATCTTGAAGCCCAAGCACGGTTTGGAAACCTGGCGAATCACTTTGCACATGACCGGAGGGTCCGTACTCAAATAGGCTTCGCCCTCTGGCACCACGTTGATGTCCCTTCGGTAGTCCTCGGCGTTGCGCGACTGGCGGTAGAAGCAGGCTTGGTAAAAGTCCACCGGCCAACCCTTTTCCTCGATCTCAACGATAACAGCCGGGTTGTGGGTTGACACCCCGGCTGGAAACCCCAGGTCGTGTACCTTGTCCAGAAAAGTACGAACCAGATCAAGCTTCCCTTCCCGGTAGAGGTTGTCTGTCACGTTTCCGTGATGCGCGATAATGATGGGTTTCGCTTTGGCAAGTGTCGAAAGCTGCCTTATGATCGCATCATTTTGGTCCACAGCGGTCTTGGCCCTGGAATTGAAGTCCCAGGGGTCGGAGAGTGCGATGAACTTCATCTTGCATCCCGCGTCACGGATCATGGGGTATTGTCGCTGCGCGCACGCGGCGAAATTCCCTTGCCAACTGTTGATGCCTTTCTTCTCGCAATTGAGCATGAACTGGACTACCCCCTCGTCGGTGAAGTATTCCAGGTAGGTCGCGTCCATGATCATGTTGAAGTGAGAGTAACCGTACAAAGGGTTGGCGCCGGCAACGAGCCGAGTTACCTTGTGACCACAGAAATCGACTGTGGGAACCGGATTGGGCTCAGCTGCCTTGCTCATTGTGGGAGTGGCAAGCGTGGTAGCGGCAACCACGGCAGCACCTTTGAGAAACGCACGCCGGGTCGACCCGCCAGAAGATTGGCTAGCGGAGGAGAGCTTCAAATCAAAAGAAGGTTTTCTCGTCATAGTGATCACCATCACTCAGAACAAAAAAAGGTAGCTCCTGAAGCGTTTCTGGCGAAATCCCAGTTTTCAACTCCGAGTTCTCCTGGTTCATTGGAGAGGCATTCGCCACCACCTGCAACGTTTGCGTCGCGGCCCCCAGCCGCAAAACGAAATCAATCCGGGCAGTCTGTACTACCTCCAACCTGATGCCGGAGCGGATCATGTTCTCGAAACCCTTGACCGTCACAGTAATTGTGTAGTCCCCAAGCTGCCGCCAGACCACAAAAACTTCTCAATAGGAAAAGTTTCATGACTCCTCCTCTGTCTTTGTTGAGGACCGCACTTTGCCTAAGTTGGAAATTGAACGGCGAACAGTGCCTTAATGTTTGTCTCACCACAGGGGAACCCCACCTTCTTCCTTTCTCCGAGCGCCAATCCAGCGCTACTATGACAGCACAAAAAGTTATTTGTCAAGTATTGTTTAAAGATATTGTATAAACATTGTTCCGATATTGCACGGCCTCCAGCTGCGGTCTGCCTACCACGTCAACCAACTCATTCACCGCAAGCCGCGATTGTTCAATCCAGTCCACCGTCGGCAACAAAGCATGCGCATTCTTTGCCAGGAACGTCGCCGACATCCAGGTAGGGCCTGCCCGTCCGTTGATCGGAGCCATTGCCAGAATCACGGCAGCGAAATCTGGGATATTTCAAATCGATTGCCCCACGCTGGGGGGGCTGGCTTAGGGTAGGTCAGTCGCAGACCAGAACATTAGCAGCAAGCCGCAGGCCGCTATATAATCAGTTCTGATGCCTCCGCTAGTAATTGCCTACCGACAGGCATACTGATGGTGGGACCAGGGCAGAAATGCAGAAGACCGGCTCCGGGCGTCGCGGGGGAGGTCGTCCGGCGGTTCTTGGCTCTAACCTCAGTCGCCGACCTGGACCCGGAGTGGCACACTGTCGTCCAGATCGCAAACCCGCTGGTCGCGAACCCGCGACTGGATCGCATAAGCACTTGTTGGATTCGGAGGGCAATGCAGCCATGAACGCGATTGAGATGTTGAAAACACGCCGTTCTGTCTGCACGTAGAAGGGCGAATCGGTGCCTAGGATGATCATCGAGGACATCGTCGATCGCGGGCGTCTGGCGGCCACGGCCATCAACATACAGCCATGGGAATTTGTCGTTGTGACCGACCCCGGGATGTTGCGTAGGATTGCCACGACCACAGATTATGGGAAGTTGATTGCCGACGCCCCGGTGTGCGTGCTCGTTCTGTGCAGTGACACGAAGTATTACCTCGAAGACGGCAGCGCCGCTACTTGGTAACAACCAGATTGCCTCGGATGGCGTCGTTGCTCGGGTCGAGCACGAGGGCACGCTTGAACCACGCACCCGCCTCCTCCAGGCGGCCTTCGCATTCCAGAACCTGAGCCAGACTGGCGAGTGCAAGCGGATCTTTTGGGGAAATCTCGGCGGCCCGGCGCAGTTCAGTCTCCGCGCCTTTTAAGTCCCCAGCTTGGGCCAGCCGCTGGCCCGCTTCCGCGTGAGACCCAGGCACCTGTTCCGATTGGCCGAATGCAGCAAGACAGGCCGAGCCCCCCAGCCAATCCGACAGCCAGAACGGTCGAACGGACGACCTGTGAGCACGGTCGCCCTGCCGCCAGGAGCCTGCCGCGAGAGCGGCGGCGCAAGGAAACGAGGGCGAATTGTCCGGAGCTGAGGTGGCTCATTCCCAGTTAGGGTTGAGGCGCGGGCACCGAGAAGAGCAGACTGGCCGGCGAGGAGGGAGGAACTTGGTCCGCAGTGCGGATCTGCTGCTTGATGCGCAGCACCTCTTTCAATTCGGCGGCGGACTTTTCCCTTTCCCCGAGGGCCCGGTAAGTGCCGGCGAGGGACTCGTGGGCCTCGATCATATCAGGCCAAATGCGCACCGCCGCGTTGAGATGCTCCAAGGCCGCTTGGTAATCCTTCCTCTCGTAGGCGATCTTGCCGGCGAGTGACTGGATATAAGCGTCGTCGGGACTCAGCCGAAGAGCCCCTACGATCGCCTGATGCGCGCCCTCAATATCGGGAGGGATGATGTCGATATCGGCAAGGGCAAGGCTATAGTAAGCTGCGACGTTGTTGAAACCCAAGGCTACTGCGGTCTCCAGGAGTGGCTTTGCCTCGGCGAATTTGGCGTGTCTCGAGAGGATAATCCCATCAATCAGATAAGGCTGGCTCCACTCCGGCCAACGCGATTCGATCTCGGTGAGCAGCTTCCGGGATTCCTCCTGCCAATCCATTAATCCATAGGCAATGGCCTCGGTCAGCAGCAGCTTGGGCTCGTCCGGAATGACTCGCAGCGCCTGTTGTAACAAGTCCACCGCGGGTTGATACTGCTCGTGCTTGATGAGAAACAGCGCCGCCTGAAAATAAAGGTCGGGACGAGTCGGCGCGGCGCGGAATCCTCGATTCAGACTTTCCCGGGCTTCATCCGGCCTGCCCTGTGCGTCCAGTATCTGCGCTCGCAGCAGGAAATAATCCCCGCGCCGCTGCCCGGCTGGCACCTTTCCCAGCTCCGCCAGTCCCGCTTCGGGGCCCGCCACATAAAAGGCGGCGATGGCAAGGTCCAGGCGGGCGTCACTCGCAGAAACGTCAGCCGCCACGGCCCGTTCAAGGAACTCCCGCGCGGCATCGTACTGCTCTCCGCCGAGCAGCGCTTTGCCGCATTCGGCAAGAATGTTCGCCTCCGAGGTAAGCGTCAGGACTTCGCGGAACGCTTGCAGGGCCTCGGCCGTTTTCCCTTCTGCCAGCAATTCTTTTCCCAGCCGCACGCGAAGGCTGGGATCCCGCGGGTTCATACGAATCCGTCCTTCGATGTTAGCCAGGTATTGAGCCCTTCGCTGTGGGGGGGCGAGATTGAAGAAATCGAGCAGGCCACTGTGGGGTCTGCTGCGTTGCGCGTCCGGCCCTATCTGCTCGAGCTTGTGAAGGACGGCAGCAGCTTCCTCTTTGCGGTCGGCCCTCAAGAGCGCACGGCCGTAGTGCATGAGGATCGTGGGATCGTTCGGGGCCAACTGTGCGGCCCGGCTCAGGGTGTCCAACGCTTCCTGGCGTCGGCCGAGTTGGAGATAGGACTCACCGAGCCTGTCCAGGGCGCTGAAATTTTCGGGCTCGCGCTTCTGGACCAGCTTGAGATCTTCGACGGCCTGGGAGAATTTTCCTGCCTGGAAATTCAGCATAGCGCGAGCGGAGCGCGCTGCCTCAAGATTGGGGTCAATTTCGAGGGCCCGGTTGAAATGCCGGAGGGCTCGGTCTCGTTCATGCATCGTCTCGGCCATACCCAGCTCGTACAGGCCGCGCGCGTCCTCGGGGTGCTTTTGCGCGTAGCGACGGAGGTCCGGCAGCGCCTCGTCCAGTTTGGCCGTGCGCGCCAACGCGAAGGCGCGCTCCCGCCGGGCAACATCATCCGTCGGCTTGAGCTTTAAGTACTGGTCGAGCGCCGCGGCAGTGTCCGTGTAATAGCCCAGCTTCTCAGCCGTTTGGGCCATTAAGAGTAAAATGTCCGGGCGCTGAGGAGCCAGGTATTGCGCCTCAACCAGCAGTCCCATGGCCTGCTCGGCATTTCCTTGTTCGGATCGAATGCTCGCCAGGTTGTAGAGCGTATCCACGTCCTCGGGCTGTTGCTTGAGCGCCACCGCGAAGACCTCTTGCGCGCGGTCGAGATGACCTGCCCGCATCGCCGCAAACGCCAGGTTGTAAAGGACATCGAAATTCGTCGGCTCGGCCTCCAGCGCTTGCCGGAACGCTCGTTCCGCATCCTCGTATCGTTTCCAACTCGCGTACATCATGCCGAGGGAGAATGCCACTCGAGCGTCGCGAGGAGCTTGTCGCGCGAGCTCGGTGAGCACCGTCAAAGCCTCCGTGCGTTTTCCCTGAAGATCCAGCGCCTGGGCGCGCAACAACTGCGCGTCCGGAGCACCCTGGTCCTGGGGGGAGAGCCGACCGAGACAGGCCAGGGCCTGCGAGCCCTTATTCTCCGCCACGCTCATCCGCGCAAGCTGCAAATTGGCGTTGGGATGGCCGGGCTGGAGGGCGACCACGCGCGCGAAAACGGCCCGAGCGCGCTCGATGTCCCCTTGCGCCACGTGATGGTTGCCCAGATTATTGAGCACTGGCACCAAATGAGGGTTTACTTCCAGCGCTTGGTTGTAGTAACGCTCCGCCTCATCGTAGCGCCGCTGGGCGTCGAGGATCACCCCCATCAATCCCAGGGCGCTCGCGTCGCCAGGATGCTCGCGGAGAGCCGGCCGCAGCACCTTCTCGGCCTCTACCAATTCGCCTTTTTCGAGGGAGGTCAGTGCCTGCTCATTCACGGAGGTGGGAATCTGGTCTTGAGCGATGACAGGCCGACCCGACGATATCCCGAGCAGGACTACATGCAGAAGAACCAGCCGGAGAGGCTTGACGGCCATGGGCGCAGACGCTTCCTGCGGTTAGGGGGTGGCAACAGAGCATGCCGGGCAACGGTCACCCTAACCCACAAGCAAGAGTGCGGGAGCGCTATAGCAAATCATGCTAGCGCACCGGGTTGTAGGATCGACACAGACCCCCCACTCGCTTTCCCCTCAGAGGTCTTCCCGTCAGGGTCCTGGCATTCGGCCGGCAGGCCCTGGCCTTACCAATAGAGCTTGAGAGCCATTTGCATCTCGCGTGGCCTGTTGGCTTGGCTGCTTATCACGCCAAAACTCCCCGAATCGACGGTCCCATTGGGCCCGGCGAATTGCGGGTAATTTAGGGCGTTGTAACTCTCCAGACGGGACTCGAGCTTCATCCCCTCTTGCACTCTCGAGAGAGGAATTTCCTTAAACAAAGAGAGCGAAGCGTTGCGAGCGCCGGGAGCCCGGACGTTGGGAAGCACCGAGGGGGATGCCCTATTAGTCTCAGTCGTGCTGAGGACACACAGTATATTGACGCCCAAATTGGACGCCCCCCTGAAGTTGAAGTCCATCGAGCCAGCGCTGCCTTTCTCACTCCTGGTTTCTTCAGCGCGGTGGCCTGCGAGGAATGGCACGGTACAGCATTCCTTGGCTTCAGATTGCAGACCTGATCCGCATCATAAAATAAGTTGCTCGGAGACTGATGTCAACCATTATTAGCATGGCTGTCAAGCCTGTGCTCCGTGAAAATAGGTGTCTGATTATTTTGAGCTTTCAGGTCCTTGCGCCATTCTTTCCGACTCGAACTTGTGATGCACACTCCCTTGATTGGGCATGGCCAGAATCATGGAGGATCCTGAGATGTTGTGTTGGCAAGAGCACGACAACGGCAAGTTGTCTGGCGGCTCCGGTACCCCGCCCAGAAAATCGGTCGCATTTAGCTTTGAGAGCTAAACCTCATTCTGATTCGCGAGTTGGAGGAGCAACTGGGTCTGGAGAGGCTCATCGAGGAACAATTGAGCGACTCACGACAGGGCTTGAATAAGCAGTTCACGCTGGCCGATCTACTGCGGCAGTCGGTCTCCAGCCGCTTGGCGGGCTGCGCGGACCTCAACGACGCCGAACGACTGGCAGCGGACCCGACGTTCCGATTGATCAGTTCGCAGAGGATCTGGGACCGGGGCGCGGCGCTGACCTCGACCTTGCATTGGTTCGAGACCGAGCTGCTGACCAGGGAAAAGAATCTGGTCGGGCTGATGGCGTTGAACCGGGAGACGCTGGGGCAGGCCGAGTCTCTCGATGGCTCCGACCGCGTCGTGCTCGACATGGACTCCAGCGAGAGTCCGGTTCATGGTGAGCAAGAGGGGCTGGTCAGACGGGCAAAACGAACCGTGGGAACCCGCGATCTTGGCTGGGGCCTGCTCTAGTGATAGATTTCGTTGTGTCGCTGGCAGGAGAAGCGTACGATACGCACGAGCAAGAGGTCCAAATCGGAAGTTCCGGGTAGTACCCTTATACGCTGGGAGCTGCGAAGTAGTAATCCGGGTGAGCCTTCCGGGACGGAGCTCCAAGGTAATCCCGCAAACGGCCGGGCAAGGAGGTCGTGATGGGGTCGGGGAATGAAAGGCGCATTCTTGGATTTGGTTTTGTTATGGTCGCACTGCTTGGGACTGCCCACGCGGCAAACGCCCAGCAAATTGCCGTCGACGCTTCGCCATCGCACGCGGTGAACGCGTTCAGTCCCTTCCGCGCGCTGGGTGCGGCGATAGACCGCCTGCCGACCGGAACTCCGGACAAGCTGTTGACCGACCCGGTTCTCAAAGAAATCCTGGGAGCGGGATGGCAGGCCGTTACCTATCGTCAGAACACGGAATTGATGGTCGAGGCTTGGCACTGGAACGCGCGCGGCACCTGGAGCAATGCGGAAAAGCAGGAAGGCTACTTCACGGGAAGCGCCGAGCCGACGGAGATGATTCGCCACTCGTGGGCGTATCCCTTGCCGCATCGCGGCTTCAGCCAGGGTGACGGAAACGGCTGGTCGCGCCTGACCGATGGCAGCCTGAAGACGTACTGGAAGAGCAACCCTTACCTGACTCAGGAGTTTACCGGCGAGAACGATTCGCTGCACCCACAGTGGGTGATCGTCGATCTGGGCCGCAAGGTGCCAATCAACGCCCTGCGGATTGCCTGGGCCGACCCTTACGCGCGGCGCTACTCCGTGCAGTTCTGGACGGGTGAGCAAGAGCCCTTCTACGACGGGACGACCAAGGGCACGTGGCAGACGTTTCCCCTGGGCGCGATTACGAACGGTGAAGGTGGAACCCTTACGCACAAGCTGGTGTCCTGGGTGATTCCAGTGCGCTACCTGCGCATCTGGATGACGGAATCTTCCCACACCTGCGATACCCATGGCTCAGCGGACAAGCGTAACCGCGTGGGGTATGCCATCAATGAACTCTACGTGGGGACTCTTGCAGGGGAGGGTCAATTCACCGACGTCGTCAAGCATGTGCCAAGCCGCCAGCAGACCATCACCTGGCCCTCTTCGCTTGATCCCTGGCATGCGGCGTCCGATCTGAATGAATCGCGGGGAGACCAGGTCGGGTTTGATTTCTTCTTCACCAGTGGAGTGACCCGCGGCCTCCCCGCCATGGTCCCGATTGCGATGTTGTACGCCACGCCCGACGATGCTGCGGCCGAGATTGCTTATCTCTACAAACGTCATTATCCGATTTCCTGGATCGAGATGGGAGAAGAGGCGGACGGGCAGCACATGCTTCCCGAGGACTATGGCGCCCTCTACCTGCAATTCGCCGCGGCCGTTCATCGGCTGGTACCGGAGGCGAAGTTGGGTGGACCTGCGTTTGCGGGGACAGAGGGTGACGTGGAAGGTTGGCCCGATGCGGCGGGGCGAGTTTCCTGGCTCGGCCGGTTCCTCGACTACCTGAAAGCGCACGGCCGATTGGAAGACTTCACCTTCTTTTCCTTCGAACACTATCCGCTCATGGACAAAAGCTCCCAGCTCGCTTGGAACGACCTATACCACGAGCCGGAGTACGTCAACCACATCGTGCAGGTCTGGAAGGACAACGGTCTGCCACCAAACCTGCCCTTCTTCATGACAGAAGGGAACATGACGGGGGGCGGCGAGCGTCCGGACATGATGAGCGCCCTCTGGCTGGCCGACTACGTGGGCTCCATGATGACGGCAGGCGCCAGCGGCACGTTTTACTTCCATTACATGCCCGTGGCGGGGCGGCCTCGGGGTTTCCTCCTTCTGGATAAGGATTATCATGTTAAGACATATCCACCTCAGTATATTGCCACGCAGGTGATTACCAAAGAGTGGGTGCAACCGATTGATGCACCCCACCAGCTCTTTAAGGTCTCGAGCGATGTCAAAGACGGCTCCGGGAATCTCCTGGTCACTGCCTACGCCGTCGAGCGGCCGGACGGGCAGTGGTCGGTGATGCTGGTCAACCGGGATCACGACAATGCCCACGCTGTGAATGTCATTTTCGCGGACTCCGAGAACAAGCGCGAAAGGCACTTCGCCGGCCGAGTAGACCGCATCACGTTCGGAGATGCCGAATACCAATGGCAGCCCGAAGGGAAAGGAGGCCACGCGGACCCCGATGGCCCGCCGTCCAAATCGGTGGTCACGGGGGGTGCCGAAGCGCTCTACCAGCTTCCCAAGGCGTCGATTACCGTGCTGCGCGGCCGGGTAGGGGAGGAAGTAGCGCGGCCGGCCAGTCTCCCGAGCGTGCTGCGACGTGCGGGGTGGCCGCGGCACGGCAGGGCGGGAACCACGCGGCGGGCAGGATTCGACATTGGCGTGATTCCTGGGAAAACGTCGAGACGCACCCATACTCACTCCGTCTCGATATCCACCGACACTTCGGTGCTATGGGCTGGCTCGCTTGAATCTTCGGGGCCGATGGTGCGCAATGGCACCGATAGTGCTGCGACGGCGTGGTCCAGGCTGGTCTCGGGAGCGTCGCCATACGGGTTGTAAGGGTACACAGGCCAAATCAGCCTTACGGGCGCTTCCGTCTTCAGCTTCCAGCAGGGGTAATGGATCCATCCGCCGATGTCGGCGGGGCCCAGGTTGATCTTCGTCGCGTCGAGGAGGAGCTTGCGTCCTGTGCAGGTCTCAAGCGTTCGACCGGCCTTTAAGCACAATTGCAGAGTCAGTTGTGAATTGGCCATGGTCCCTTTGGGGGTGATGAGGACGCGGAGCTTCATCTGTTTGTCGGCGAGAACGGCAGGTTCGAGCACACTAAAGAAGGTGTTGTAGTCAAGCGCCAATCTATCGTATTCATCAGTCATCTCGATCTTGCTGCTGATCGGCATCCCGATGACCTGCTCACCGAGTTTCTCGGAGAGGGTCGCGAGCTCCGGTTGGCGTTTGGAGTTGGCCCCGGTGATGATCAGCCCCTATCCCTCGTGAAAGACGCTCAGGTTGGCTTGCCTGTCCAGGTAGTACTGATTGGTGGTGGGAGTATCGACGATGGCGGCTAAAACCTTTCTGGGGCATCCTTACCTTCGTGACAATTTTGCCCCAGCCAAACCCAGTCGACGCGTATTGATCGTCCTAGGGTGAGCGTTGTTTTGGTCACAACCAGTAAGGAGACGCCGTGGACAGAAGGAAATTCCACAAATTACTCGGCATGGGGATCATCGGCAGCATGGGAGCATTGGATTCGTTCTCGGAGTCTCGGGCGCGGCCGGGCAAAGTTATGAGCACTCGGGTCAAATGGCCTAGCCAGACCTATCGACGCTTGATTGTTGACATGCACGTGCCTGACTGGGACCCGGTGCTTCTGTCTCGCTTCGATCCTGAGGACTACGTCCGTACGATTGCTGACGCCGGATTTCAGTCAATTCTGCACGACGCACAATCGGAGGTCGGGCTGTGTTTGTATCCAACGAAGGTGGGGCAGATGCATGCTGCTTTGAAAGGACGTGATTTCTTTGGAGAAGTCGTCGCACAATGCCAGCGCCGCGGCATCCACGTTTTGGGCTATTTCAGCCTGATGTTCGATAACTGGGCCTACCAGACTCATCCCGATTGGCGGTTTCTACCAGAAGATGGCTACGACAGCACACTAGAGGGGCCCGAAGGGCGATACGGAGTGGTTTGCCCTAATTCGCCCTACCGCGATTACGCTAGCGCCTGTATAAAGGAAATCGTCACCGGCTACGACATCGATGGCATGTTCCTCGACGAGATTTTCTGGCCGGGTGTCTGCTACTGCCCTTACTGCACGGCTCGCTTCTGGCGCGAGTACAAGAGCGAACCACCTCGAATCGTGAACTGGGATAACTCCGCTTGGCGGCAATACCAAAGGATGAGGGAACAGTCGCTCCTCGATATTGCCCTAGCGCTTTATCGCACCATCAAGCAGATCCGCCCCATTACGGTTTGCTTCCAATATTCACCTATTTTCGACTCTTGGCTTAGGTCAGTGCCGTTGGAACTAAATCAGGCCAGTGATTACGCGGGAGGCGATTTCTACGGCGGTCCGGCGCAGTATTCGCTGGCCTGTAAAGCGTTTGATAGCCTGACGAAGACGCACCCCTATGAGTTTCAGGTTGGCGCACCTTCTGAGGAGTTATTCCGTTTATCGCTGAAGCCGAAGGATGAACTGCGGATGGAGTCGCTCGTTCCGACACTCCACTCGGCCCCTTTTATGCTTATAGATGGAATCCTCCCTGACGGCACGCTGTATAAGCCGTTCTATGAAGTCTTTGCCAAGGTGAATGCCCTGGTTGCCCGCTACGAGCCCTTTCTGGGCGGAGATCTTCTCGCGGATGTTGCGATATACTACGATAAAGAGTCGATGTACGACCCCGCTGAGAAGGGCGTACACGTCAGCAAGTTGAAGGCCGTGGACCGAGTTCCCCATAGGGATGCACTATTCGGTATCGGATCAATCCTTCGGGAAGCCCATATCCCGTTCGGCGTTATAACCAATGTTACCCTGGAGCAATTGAGCCGATATCGGGCTGTGATCCTGCCCAACGTGCTTGAACTTACTGCCGATCAAGCTGCGCAGTTCCGTAGGTTCGTCGAGCAGGGTGGGACTCTATATGCCAGTGGTCCATCCTCGCTGGACCGCTTTGATCCGCAGGGGGCTCGATTTCTACTGGAGGATGTTTTGGGGGTGCGCTACAAGGGGACGCTGGGAACAGTGATCAGCTATTTCACGCCCAAAGACGACAAGGTGAAAGAGGCAATTTGGCCCCAGCTTCACATCAAATTCGGTGGGCCGATGATCAGAGGCGAAGCTCTGGCGGGCTCGCAAGTTTTAGCGACGGTGACGCTGCCGTATGTGCCAATCGAGTCTGAACACGTAATTGGCAGCCACTTTGCTGACATCGAGAGCGACCAGCCCGCTCTGACTCCGGGATCAGACCCTGCCTTGGTGCAACATTCCTTTGGCAAAGGGCGAGCCGTGTGGCTGGCGGCGCCCCTCGAGTCCAGCCATTCCGGCTCTGAAGAGGTGAATGGGAGACTTGTTTTATCCGTTCTCCGGCGAGTGTTCCCGGGTCCATATTACTTTGAGGCTGACACCCATCCCTCGGTGGAGATGACGCTGTATCATCAGCCAGACAAGAAACGTATGCTAGCGGGGCTGCTGAACATGCAACAGCAGCTTCCTCCGATCCCGGTGGAGGCGACGGTGCGTGTCCAGGTTCCTTCAGGGCGGCGTGTTACGCGAGTTGTCTCAATCCCAGAACAGAAAACGGTTCCGTTTGAGAAAGCCGGACCTTACACGCAATTCCGGCTGCAACCCTTCGACGCGTTGGCTATGGCGCTCGTCGAATATGAATAAAACAACAGCGGTGGGTGTCACGACGAAAACGGAGTGTCCCGGAGGCGTCGCGCAAAAACAGGGCAAGCTACATTGCACAAATGGGCTGCTAGCGTAATGGACCCGTAGTCGGTTGACTCCACCTCGTCTAAGACCTTTCTGGGGCATCCTTTCTTGGTGACAATTTTGCCCCAGCCAAACCCAGTGCTTCACCAAAACCGGATCGGTTGTGAAAAACATCTTGGCCGATCTCGCGGTAGAATCCTTCGCTCAGCGTGATAATGTTTCCGTATGATTCGCGTTCCTCGACCTTCGGGCATTGCACTTGGTTGAACCAGAACTGCATGCGATCGAACAAATGAAAGCGCGACCAATCTATGACGCGCACTCCGTTGGGCTGGTCGTCATTCCCGAAGAAGATGGTCGCGGCAAAGATCCGCTGGAAGCCTTGAACTATGCGACGATAGTGGAGGCCATCTTTGGGAAGGTGAAAGAAATCGAGGATCTGGGCTCCGGAGTAGAAACGAACTACACGGGTCTTCTGTTTGAGCGCCAGGGTAGCGACCCAAATTGGGATCAAGCGGTCCTGGCCGTAGGGGAGGCCGAAGCGAGGGTGTGCCCTGATCTCCAAGAAGAAGCGGCCGTTGCGTCGGGTATGCGCCGCTTGGCCGAGCGGCGGACGGCGAAGTGGAAGACCGCAGAGGACAAAGGGTCTTGCGTTGTAGGCGAGTTCCTGCCTATTTTGGTCCCGCTGCTCGCGGACGAGTTGAATGGCCTCGAGCTTCTTGAGAGTCCGCTTGGTGATGCCAATGTGCGGGAGCAGCGACCTTGAGTTCGCCCAGCCGCCGACCTGGCGATGACACTTGTTCCGAGCTTGCAAGAGCTGAGCAGCGGTGGAGTCGAGTCCGTTGTCGCAAGTGCGTTCGTACTGTTCCGCCGAAGGATTGACCCGAAGGTGTGGCAGAGGTGAAGTCATGCTCCACCTTCTTTCGTCCTCTCGTCGTTGGACGCCAGAGTTGAGGCAGCATCTGCGTTGCGCCGGGGTTGCGGATTTTGCCCTACTTGTCCGGAATTTGCCGAGGTAAGAATCGCGGCTCGGGTGCTCTGATCCAGCACTGCCCATCTCCTCGGCAAAGTGTTTGGCCATCCGTTCGATCTCGCGCTGGGACTGGTCCAGCAAGCGGGCCAAGTCGTCGCGGTCTTTATCGGGAAGATTCCGCAACACCCCGGCGCGTA
>Ga0187861_10000570_pt1 | contig 42554 bp, 38 predicted proteins | sample June2016WEW_10_1_3_FD_132986 | JGI IMG/M metagenome (GOLD analysis project Ga0187861, IMG submission 132986) | Peatland microbial communities from SPRUCE experiment site at the Marcell Experimental Forest, Minnesota, USA - June2016WEW_10_100 | ecosystem: Environmental > Terrestrial > Soil >...
CCCGCGCTACCCCGTCCACGCCGTCCATGGCGTCCACTCCGTCCACACATCTCTCAGTCAATGCCCTGATACCTTAATGACTAAGGTATTAGTCTTCCACCCGCCCCGCCTTCGTGTCTTTTGCGTCCCTTGTGTCCTTTGCGTCCCTTCCGCCTCTTGTGGTGAATTCGAATCCCCGCTCTCCTCACAAGGCAACCTCGTGCTGCATCGTCCCCTCAGCGATGCAGCACAGACGGATTCCAACCTCTGCGTCCCTTGCGCCTTTTTGTGGCGAACTCATGCCCGCTTCGTGCCCTTCGTGTCTTAGTGCCTTGGTGGTGAACTCCTGCCCCCTTCGTGTCCTTCATGTCTACTTCGTCCCCTTCGTGGTGAATTCGAATTCCCGCCCCGCCCTCCTTGAACGTTGAGCGTTGACTGTTGAGCGTTGAACGTTGATTTCCCTTCTTCCTTCTTAATTCATCCTTCTTCCTTTCCCTCACGCCCCTCCTGTCTCCCTGCCCCGAATCTTTACCACGTTTCACGTGGCTTTTCGGGGCTGTCTCCTCTCCTTCGTCTCCCTCCGATTCTGTTTGCCAGCCGCGTCCATCGCGATATTATGAGCGCTCAAGGGAACCAACAGGGCTTCAGATACGACCGATCCAGCGGCACACATGAGCCACAACCATTCCAAAGCGATCATCACCATGGCCGTCGGTGGCTCGTATCTGGCAAACTGGCGGAGCGTTTGCGAGCCGAACTGGCGGGCCTATGCCCAGCGGCATGGCTACGACATTATCTGCATCGATCATTTGCTGGACGATTCGCCGCGGGGGCGGGCCCGGCGGTTGACCTGGCAGAAATGCCTGATTCTCGAGCAGGAGTTTGTCCAACGTTACGAGCGCGTCGTGTGGCTCGACGCCGATGTTCTCATCAATGTCAACCTCGCACCCTGCATGACCGCGGGCGTGCCGCCGGAGAAAGTCGGCGTGCTGGACAGTTGGTGGGCGCCGTCTCCCGAATGGCGCGAGGAATGTCTGAAGCGCACCTTCGAGTACTGGGGCGACAACTCGGTGGTCAATTACGACCCGCACGACTATTACCGGCAGTATGGTTTCCCGAAGACCTTTGACGCCGCGCCGCGCAACGGCATGATGGTGTTATCGCCGGCCCATCATCGGGATTTGTTGAAGCGCAACTACTATGATTATGAGGACCGCGGCATGCACTGGAATGACGAGATGCGTCCCTTTGCGTATGAATTGATGAACGCCGGATGTGCCCACTGGCTGGATGCCCGGTTCGATCTGAACTGGTGGGAATGGCGCATCATGCACTACCCGTTCTTGGTGAATCCACGCCGTCCGCGCCGTTGGGGCGAACGGGTGCGCCAGAAACTCGCCCGAGCATTGGGCACCGACACCTTATTGGAGGCCCGCCGCGCTTGCGTGAATGCCACGTTCTGCCAATTCTTCTCGATGCACTTCGCCAGCAATACGAAGGACGACATGCTCTTGGTGGACTTGACCTTGAAATCCCCGCGCGATTGCCGGATCTGAACTCATGAACGTCCAGGCAACCGCACCTTCGTCTCCCTTGCGTCCCCTCTGTCCTCCGTAGCTTCAGCGAAGGCTTGCCACGTTTTACGTGGAGGATTGCGTCTCTTGCGCCTTTTTGTGGCAAGCCAAGCCGCTGGGAGCGGCGCGACGCAGTTCCGCGAAGCGGAAAGCCAGAGGCCGAGCCGAGCGGGCGCGAGCGAGTGCAACCCTCCGCCGCCTTTTCCCCCTTCGTGTGCTTCGTGTCTACTTCGTGCCTTGGTGGGAAGGAATGTCATTGCTTCTGCAAGCCGCATTGCGTTATAGTTCACCAGTCGCCCCGTTTGCGGCTCCCTCTTCTTGGGCCTGACAGTGCCGCGTTTGGTGAGGAGTATGGATGAGATTGCGACTCACGACTGGTAGTTCGCTTTGTGCCTGTGCGATTGTGGGTCTCAGCGCTATTGTCGTTCCCAGATGTTCTCAGGCTCAGACCAACAGTTGGACATACTTATCGGGTGGTTATTGGGATGAATTCCGCAACTGGTCGTTGGGCGTGCGCCCCGCCAGCTCGCAGGTCGTGCTCATTACGAATGCCCCCACGAAGTTGGTTACTGCCGATTCCTATACTTCCTCCAATTACCCGGCCAGCCTGACGATCACCAGCCTGACGCTCTCCGCGGATCAAGGCATCACCAACACGCTCTCTCTGTCAAATGCTGGAACCACCACGCCCCTGTACATTCAGGATTCCTTGGCGATCCTCAGCGGCGGGGTGTTGCTTATGACCAATTCTTCGTTGCAGGTGGGCGGCCCGGCCGGTGGGAGTTTCGTCCTTGAGGGTGCCGCCGCAATTTCCGGGACGAACTCCTTTTCGGGCGGCGTCTACATCGGTCTTTCCACAAACTCCTCCGGCTCCCTTTTCGTGGTCGATGGCCAGTCTGTGTTCACCAACGGATATACGGTCATCGGGTTCTACGGTTCGGGTCAGGCCGTGCTGGCGAACGGGACGCTGCAGACCGGCGACGACAGGTCGCTTCCGAACGGCGTGTTTCTGGGGCTGTCGTCTGGCTCGCAGGGCGTGTTGTCCATCGCCGGGGGAACCTGTGTGGCCCCGGAACACCTGTCTCTGGGAGACTCCGCTGGATCAACGGGTGCCGTATGGATCACCGGCGGACAGTTGATCCTGACCAACAATTATCTCACCACCGTCGGCGACGCTGGAGCCGGGCAACTGGCGATTTCCAATGGCCAACTCGCAGCCTCTTCAATGATCGTGGCGAATGGGCCGGGCTCTCTGGGCGCGTTCACCGTCGCGGGCGGGACGGTAACTCTTTCCGGCGGCCTTGTGGTCGGCGACGGCCTGGGCGCGACGGGAGCGGTTTTCATTACGGGCGGTCAGTTGGTGGTGACCAACCAGAATATGGTCGTCGGAAGTTATGGCGTCGCGCAGATGGCCGTGTCCAACGGCGTGCTGCTCGCGCAAGCGGTGAACGTCGGCAACAGCACCGGGTCGGTGGGCATGCTGACGATTGCCGGCGGTGCCACTGCGGTCGCTTCGAACATCGTCGCGGGCGTGTTCTCCAATGCGAATGCCGTGATCCAAATCACCGGAGGCAGTCTCACTGTCACCAATCAATCCGCCACGGGGCAGTTGGTGGTCGGTCAGACGGGGCAAGCGACATTTTCGCAAAGTGGCGGTGTATCGACCGTTGATCAATTGCTCGTAACCAATGGCACCAACAGCGTATTCAACTTCAGCTCGGGTGTATTCAACACACAATCCACCACGGTCAGCAACACGCAGACGTTCGCCGTGGGCGACGGCACCGGCGCGGCAATTTATCACCTGCTCGGCGGGGTTCACTCGTTCGCGGATGGCCTCCGCATCCGTAACAACTCTGTGCTCAGCGGCTGTGGCACGATCACCGGCAGCGTGCTCGTGGACGCGGGCGGCACGGTGCTTGCCGATTGCGGCGGAACGCTGACCTTTACGGACATCGTCACCAATAATGGCTCCTGGAAAGCCGTCAACGGTAGCGTGTTGGAATCATACGGCCCGGTGGTCAACAACGGCCTGATGAACGTCCTCGACGGCCACACCAATTTTCTCGCCGGCTTCGTCAACAACGGGGTGGTGCTGGACAGCAACAGCCTTCCGCGAATCGTCTCGGTATCCTTGGTTGGCCCGGACGTGGGGATCAGTTTCACGACCGTCAGCAATTTCACGCATGTGGTCGAGTTCACGGGCGATCTGGTGAGCCAGGGCTGGGCTCCTCTGTTCAGCTTTACCGGCTCAGGCGGACTGACAAACGTGACCGACCCCGGAGTCGCTGTCCTGACCCAGCGGTTTTACCGGGTTCGACTGGTGGTGCCCCAATGAAACGACGAGACGCATTTACGCTGACAGAACTGCTGGTGTTGGTCCCTGTCATCGCCATGTTGGGAGCGTTGCTGCTGGCCTCGTTGGGCGACGCCAAGCAGACGGTTCAGGCCGCCGCGTGCCTGAGCAACATGCGCCAATGGGGATTGGCCATTGGGATGTACTGCGACGACTATCACGACTACATGCCGTTCGAGGGAGTGAACACCAGCCCCATCGACACCGGTTTCAACTTGCTGCGCGCTTGGTTCAATGTCCTGCCCCACTACATCAACCAACCGCCGTTGTGGACCCTGTACGATTCGTCCCCGCCGAACATTCCCCTGCCGGGGCAAAGGTCGATCTACGTCTGCCCCAGTCTGACGGCTCCGGGCGCGTCGTATGTCGGCCAGCCGAGCGCCTCGAACCCGTGGTTTGGCTACGCAATGAATCGCTTGCTCACGGGGAACGCCGGCCAGCCGTACACGCGCAGCAAGGCGGTGCTTCCGGGTCAGGTAATCCTCCTCTCGGAGAGCGAAAACAATTCCTTCCCGTGGACTGACGGCTATTACCTCGGCCCCAACTCGCCCGAACAAGTTCCGCCACGACACTCGGGGGGCATGAATTTCGTCTTCGTGGACGGTCACGCCCAGTGGTACAAACTGGATGATTACAGCCGCACCCAAACCCAGGCCCTGTACCCGCAAATCGAGTGGTCCGTTCCGCGTGCGGTTTATTGGTACCCGTGCAGCACCTGCAACAAGCCCTAAGGGTTGCTCTGATGTCTAAGGTTTATCTAACGGGTCGTCTATGAAACGACGCGACGCATTTACGCTGACAGAACTGCTGGTGTTGGCCCCCGTCATCGCCATGTTGGGAGCGGTGCTGCTGGCCTCATTGGGCGACGCCAAGCAGACGGTTCAAGCGGCCGCGTGCCTGAGCAACATGCGCCAATGGGGATTGGCCATGGGGATGTACTGCGACGATTATCACGACTACATGCCGTACGAGGGAACGAGCGGCGGCCCCATCGACACCGGTTTCAACCTGCGCGCTTGGTACAACGTCCTTAGCACTTACATTGGCACCCCGCCGCTGAAAAATCTGTATCCGCCAACCGCCCCCGACACGTCGAGAATTCCCCTGCCGGGGCAAAAGTCTATCTACGTCTGCCCCAGTGTAACGGCTCCGGCATCGACTTGGACCCCTCCGGCGACCACATCAAACCCATGGTTTGGCTACGCAATGAATCGCGTTAACACCGGGTCAGGTGGTCACCTGTACACACGCAGCCTTGCGGCGCTTCCCGGTCAGGTAATCCTCCTCTCAGAGAGCGAAAACGACGTCTACTCGTTCACTGACGGCTACTACCTCGGGAAAAACGCGCCCATACCAGTTCCGCCACGGCACTCGGGGGGCATGAATTTCCTGTTCGTGGACGGTCACGCCCAGTGGTACAAACTGGATGATTACAGCCGAACCCTCTCCGAGGCCACCAACCCGGGCAGAGAGTGGTCCGTTCCGCGTGCGGTTTATTGGTTCCCGTGCCGCACCTGCAACAAGACCTAACGGTTGCTCTGTCTGGGGATCATCGCCTTCAAAACAGGGTAATGGGGTCAACCATTAAAGGTTCCGATCAAGACAAAAGTTCCGTCCACTGGCTTTCCCAGACACCGTTGCTTCTTCTTCGGTGAATGATTGCCATTACACCTCCGCCTTCTGCTTTCGATTCATAAACCGCTCACTCCCGCACCACCGCCTCCCTGTCCACCAGCTTGTCCTCCGTTGCTTTAGCGAAGGAGGAAGCTCGCAGAACGAAGGTGGATCGCCTCCCTCGAGGGATGTGGGAAGAGTGAAGGACTTATTCTGTTGAAGTTGTGAAGGAGGCGGCTGTACACTGCCTCCCGAGGTCAGGGTTTTCGGACGGTTCAGCACTTTGTTTCCACCCCGTGCCGAGTGCGACCGTTGCGAGGTAATCCAGTTATGATTCGGCTGGATGGGATGGTGAGGATGAATGCGAGCAAGACGGGCCCTACGTACGTCCAGCCTGCCACGTATGCTCCTGTGAAGCCCTCGGAAAAGCGCGAAACGGCAGCCAACATGAAGCAACGAACGAAAGCACTCTGTCTCGGATTCGTCGCGCTCGTGTGTCTCGTCTTTGGGAACGGTGTTGCGCATGCCGATAACCTGTATGTGGCGGTCGGTAGCACGATCTATAAGTACGATGCGAACGGAAATGGGACGCCCTACGCCGCGGGCTTATATGGCGCCAATGGCCTGGCCTTTGACAGTAGCGGCTATCTTTTTGTGTCGGATTGGCGAAGCGATACCATTCAGAAAATCGGCCCGAATGGAGTCGGGACGACTTTCGCCTCGGGTCTCGCCGACCCCCAGGGCCTGGCCTTTGACAAGAGCGGCAATCTCTACGTGGCGAACGATTACCTCAACACGATAATCAAATTCGGGACGAACGGAGTCGGGACGACCTTTGCCAACTCGGGCTTGAGCGATCCGCGGGCGATTGCCTTTGACAAGAACGGCAATCTGTACGTCGCGAACCACGCTGGCAACACCATTGAAAAATTTGGCACGAACGGAGTCGGGACGGTCTTCGCCAACTCGGGTTTGGACGGGTGCCGTGGCATTACCTTTGACGCCAGCGGCAATCTCTACGCGGCGAACGAGGGCAACAGCACGATTGAGAAATACGGCACGAACGGAGTGGGGTCGATTTTCCTTTCCGGCTTGGCCGGACCTAGCGGTCTGGGCTTTGACAGCAGCAGTAATCTTTACGTGATAACCACCAGCCTTCTCAAGTACGACCAGGGCTTGAACCAGTCCACTTTCGCCACGGGTGTCACCGGGACGTTTCTCACGATACAGCCGGTCCCCGAGCCCGCGACTTGGAGCTTGCTGGCACTGGGTGCTGTCGCGCTTCTCGGCAGTCTGCGATTACGTCGCCGCTCGTCGTAATCCGAGCTACGTAGGTCCGGTGACCGATGGCAACCAGGTGACGATCACCGACACGAATGCAGCGGGGCCGCAGAAATTCTACCGCATCGACATCTCGCTGCCATGATGGAACCGAGGAGCGCAGTCGCAACCGCAAAGCAGGACAACAAATCTCTGCCTCGTTCACGACCCGGTTAATTGGCCGGCGACGCTTGCGTTTCCTGCCTCGGGACAAGTTCAGGCCGCCGGCGCGAGCCGAGCGGACGGCGCCCTAGCCCTCTGACGTCACCGAGTTGACTTCCGCCAGCAAGAGACTACCTTTACTCAGAGGCGCGGGATGAAGCTGAGTAACGTCCGACACGCGGTTGTGACGGTAGATCGCCCGCTTACACGGCTCCAGTGGTTGTTGTTCTGTGGTTCCCTCTGGGCATTGGGAATTGCCCTCTCGGTACTGATCATCGAGAACCTGTACTTCCGTTGATCCTCTGTGACCTGCAACAACCAACCACGGTAAGGAGAAGGCGGACCTGTCCCGCCGACGTGTCCGTCGAAGCCCTCCGGGCGAAGGCGGATCGCCCTCCGCCTCTTCCCCTTTCATCCCTCATCATTCATCCTTCATCCTTTTCCCAAATCCCCTTGACAGCGTCCCGCCCAAGCGTATACTGCGCCCCAAGGTAGGCGTTGATGTGAATATCAGGGGATTATTGTTCACCGGGGTTATGGCGGCCATCACCGTTGGTTCTGTCCTCGCCGATGAAGCCGTCATCGTCCGCCAAGTGGCTCTCTTGTCCCCCACGACCAATGCCCCTGCGGGAGCCACGGGTTTGGCCACGTTCGTCCCGACAATCTGGGCCACCCCGAACGACGTCGTGCTTCCCGCCACGAACCCTCCGCTTCTTCGTGTCACCACCGAAGGACTATCCACCGGCACCTACACCGTCGTCGTCACCGACACCCAAACCAATAGCTACACCTTGGGCACGTTCGACGTCTCGACGGTGACCAACTCGCCCCCGATTCACGAGCCGGGCGGCGCGGTCCCGTTATGGCTAAGGATCGTCAACGTCGGCGGCGGCAACTTCTCCTTGCCCGATGGATTGGACCCCACCAACGTGGTTGGCGTTTCTGTTTCCGACACCAACGATTTGGTGGATCTCACCGGGACATTCCAGGAACCAATCTTCCCGCCACCTTGCGGCCTGCGCGAGGATGCGACTCTGACTGCTACCACCAACGCTCCCCCGGTAGCCGCAGGCTTTGCCCAGTTATTCTCGGGACCATGCTTCCAGCCCCTCGGCTGCGAAGATAACACCCTCGCCATCTTCGCCCCCACCATCCGCGTCACCACCGACGGATTGCTCGACGGCACTTACACTGTCAGCATCACCGACGTGGCAACCAATACCTACGTTCTCGGAACTTTCGACGTAATCACCCTCACGAACCCGATTGCCGTTTGCACCGCCATGACCGTCACGGATCTGCCGCCACCGACGATCATCGTGATCGGCAGCGGAATCTTCGCCTTGCCCTCTGGATTGGACCCGACCAATGTCGTCGGCATCTCGGTTTCCGACACCAATGACCTGGTCGATCTTACGGGAACTTTCCACGTTCCGCCTCCTCCACCCCGTAAGTTCCACAAGTTCATCGTGCTCGCCGACACCACGAATGCTCCGCCCAATGCAATGGGGCGCGCCGCCCTCGAGGGCGAGATTGACGGCGACACCAACACCGTCGCCGTCAAGGTCGAAACCCTCGGACTGCTGGTTGGCACATACACGACCAGCCTCACCGACACTACGGGCACCAATACCTACACGCTCGGCACTTTCGCCGTCCACGGGTGGTCGAATTTGATCCATGAAACCAAGGCTGCCTTTCTCCCATTCCGGTCCAACACGGTTGGCGGAGCCAGCTTCCCATTACCTGTGGGCTTGGACCCGACGAATGTGACGACCATCGCCATCACCGACACCAATGGATTGGTCGACCTGACCGGCGACTTCGCCCATGCGCACCGACTGCCTCCCTGCGCATTCGACACGCATATTTCGCTCGTCCCAGGGCCACTCTGCGCCAATCTTCTGGGAACCGCCTGGTTGCACGTCGAAAGCGTGAGGGGCAAAACACACGCCCGCTTTACCCTCACTGCCTCCGGCGCACCGGCCAAGACCACGTTGAATCTCTTCGTCAATGGCGTCCAAATTGGCACCGTCAAGAGCGACCGGCGTGGTCGGCTGAATGTTAACAAACTTCCCAAAAATACCGACCTCTCGGGCTTGACCACGATTGCCGCTGAAGACGCAGCCGGCAACGTCGCTTTTAGCGCGAGCTTCTAGGCGTGCCCCTGTAACCCGCTCACTCCCGCACCCCCCCCTGGTCGCGCCGCTTGGTGTCTTCTTGCCTTGGTGGTGAACTCCTGTCTCCTGTCGGCTTGCGTTCCGTGCCGGGGTTTGCGATGGTCGAGCCGTCAGAGCGTAATGAATCTGCACGAATACATTCTGCTCGCATTCAGTTCGCTGTTTATAATCGTTGACCCGATTGCCGCTTTGCCGGCGTTCCTGGCGATGACGCACAAAGATTCGCCCGCCAGTCGCATCCGGATGGCCCGACTGGCCTGCTGCGTCGCGGGAGGCGTCTTGATCGTTTGCGCCGCCACGGGAAAGTGGCTCTTCCGGTTGCTCGGCATCACCCTTCCGGCATTCCAACTCGGTGGCAGCATCGTGTTGCTCCTCGTCGCGCTGGACATGCTCAGAGCGCGACGCTCAGAAGTCCGCGAAACCACCGAGGAAACCGCCGCCGGCACCGACAAGGAGGACATCGCCATTACACCGCTGGCAGTTCCCATGTTGGCCGGACCCGGTGCGATCACGACCGCCATTCTGATGCAGAGCCAGGCGGAGGGAGTGGCCCAGCACGTTGCTTTATATATCTGCATCGTCGCGGTGTGTGCGATCAGTTACCTCATCTTCCACATGTCAGCCCGCGGGTTGCGTTGGATCAGTCCCCTTGCCATGAAAATCGTCACGCGTCTGATGGGATTGCTTCTGGCCGCCGTGGCCATGCAGTTTATGTTGAATGCCTTGAAAACCGCCAACCTGTTTTCAAAGTAAAACCTCCATCTGGCTTGCGGGAATCATCGGCGTCACATCTCTGCTTTGTGGCGCCCCGCCCCCCTTGAACGTTGAACGTCCGATGTTGACTCGCCACCCCTCCGCGATGAATGACAGCCGGTTAACAGAGCGCATCGACACATTTCCTGTCACCTCTTCGCCCTTTTCCGGTACTTATACGGTGCTATGATGACCCCCCAGACAATGCCTGCGACAGCGAACAGCGACCTGCAACTCGTCGAATGGAGCCTGATGGGCGACCGCGACGCCTTCCGTCAGATCGTCGAACGCTATCAAGCCCTCGTCTGCTCGATCACCTACAATGCCACGGGCAGCCTCACCCTGAGCCAGGACCTTGCCCAGGAAACCTTTGTCGCCGCCTGGAAACAGCTTTCCGAACTCCGCGAGCCCGCGCAACTCCGCACCTGGTTGTGCGGCATCACCCGCTTCCTCGTCGGCAAGGAACTCCGCCGACAAGGCCACGAACCCATTCACGCTGCGGAGCCATTCGGCGCGATTCATGATTCACCATCACCGGACCCGTCGCCCTCGGCGCAAGCTGTCAGCCGCGAAGAGGAAGCGATTCTCTGGCGCGCGCTGGAACAGATTCCCGACGTCTACCGTCAGCCGCTCATTTTGTTCTACCGCGAACAACAGTCCATCGAGCGCGTGGCCGTCGAATTGGACTTGAGCGAGGACGCCGTCAAACAACGGCTCTCCCGCGGACGAAAACTGCTGCACGAAGAAGTCATCGCGTTTGTCGAGGGAACGTTGACCCGGACCGCCCCGGGGCAGGAGTTTACGGGCGCCGTGCTTGCCGCGCTGCCGGTGGCCGCCGGTTCGGCGGCCACCGCCGGCGCCGGTCTGGGCGCCAAAGGCACCGCAGCGGCAAAATCGGGCGGCTTGCTGGCCGTTCTCGGGGCGTGGCTGGTGCCCGTCATCAGCGTGGTGGGCAGCCTCGCGGCCCAATGGTTGATTGTTCGGGCTGCTCCGACCCCGCGCGAACGCCGGGTCAAAAAGCTCGCGTTCATCGCTCTTTGGACTTTCGCGCTGGCTTGGGCTTGGGCCGGGCGACTTGCGCTACGCGCTTGGGCCGAACACGCGGAGTGGACCGACCAAACGTTCTTCCCTGTAATGGCGGTCTTTTGGTGGTTCTACATCACCGTCATCGCCACCGTGATCGTCGTGCTGTTTCGCCAGATGCTGGCCATCCGCCGACAAACCGATAAAGAAACCGGCAGTTCGCCGACCTTTGGAACGCCGCTAACCGTGGGAACACGCATTGCCTTTGTCGTCGGCATGTATCTGCCGGCCTTTTTGTGGCTGATCAATCTGGCGTGGCGGTCCCGTGACTTGGTGTCGGTCGGCGTCTTCACCGGAACAATGGTCGCGCTGGCCGTATTGCATTTCTTTCAGTTCCAGGGCCGAACCGGAGTGGCCAGAGCCCGGGGCGGGATGATCCTTATCACCTTGGCTTGGGCCGTGATACTGGTCATGTTGAACTGTCGCTTGGATGTGTGGATGGCCGCCGACTGCGGAACTGATCTCGCCGAAATACACCGCCTGCTGCCCACGTGGATCATTCCCTCACTCACCGCCGCCTTGGTGCTCTGGATCGGATTCATCTTGGCCCTGACCAAACCCAAGCCCCACTCCTAGCACGGTCCTGAAAAGCCGCCTTCGCGTTGTGGCGGTGAATTAAAATCCCCGCGCCTTCGCTATCTGCTTGTCCATCTCCGGTGTCTTTGCCTGTTCCTTTACCCAAAACTCAGGGTCGGCCAGCGCGCGCAGTTCGTTGATCCCCTTCCCTTGCTGCTCGACCCACGTGTAATACTTCTGGTTGTGCCAGCGGGTGCGATGGAACGCCGTCCCTTCCTGCACCCATTCCTTCACGTCGGCCTTGCGGAAAATATCCAACCGCCGCCTCCCTTCCTCGTGCGTCATCTTGCCGGCAGTCTTGTTGAGCCGCTGCATCACCGATGGATAACGGTCGAACCCGTCCGTCGCGATGGTCACCACGTTCTGCCCCTTCCCTGCCTTGATCACTTTCGCCGTCTTGATCGCGCCGATGATGTTGCACACGGAGCTAATGCCGAAGTTGTCGACAAATGCCTTCGCCACATCCGCCTTCACGCCCTCCGCCATGAGCACGTCCGTTCCTTCCTGCAACAACTGCAACCCCTTCAAGCATTGCTGGTCGTCGATGCAAATCAGCCAATCCATGTTCAGCACATTATGAATCCACGTCACGTGCTTGTCGCCGATGCCCTCAATCGCATGCGCGCCGAACCCCGCGTCGTACAACGTCGGGCACTGGACCGGTTCCAGCCCGACGATCCGGCAATCGGGGAACTGTTGCTTGAGGAAATCTCCCGCCGCAATCGTTCCCGCCGACCCCATCGCCGATACAAACGCCGCCACCTTCCCATTCCCAATGCCGTTGACAACCTCCTGCGCCGCGTGTCCCGTCACGTCGAAATGAAACCGGTAATTCCCGAACTCCGCGAACTGGTTCAGGATCTTGTTTTTCGCGTCGCGCTTCAGTTCGTGGACCTTGTCGTAAATCTCTTTGACGTTGCTCTCGCTGCCCGGCGTCTTGATGACCCGCGCGCCGTATGACTCGATCTTCTCGAACCGCTCCGCGCTCATCTCGGCAGGCAACACCACCAGCGACTCGTAATTCATCCGCGGCCCCACCCACGCCCCGCCGATCCCGTAATTGCCCGTCGACGGAAACACCAGCCGGTCGCGCCCGGGCTGGAGTTCGCCCGCCAGTTGCTTCTCGATGAGGCAACTGTACGCCGGGCCAACCTTGTGCGCGCCTGTCGGAAAATGACGCGCGATCATCACCACGATGTTGGCGTCGAGACCCGTCAACTCCCGCGGCAATACGACGTGCGGAATCTTCAGGTCATCCAGCTTCCAGGTAATGTTAAACAGGTTCAACGGATGCAGCGGATCCTTGTGCTTCAGCGCCAGCGCCTGCTTGCGCACCTCATATCTGATCAGCGACGGATCCCGCATCTCCGCGAACGTCGGGCCATACACAAAATGATTGCCCATAATATTCCTTTATCCTTCGAACAAATCCACGATTTTGAACTGATTTACATCCACCAAACCGCGATCGGTCAACTTCAATTCCGGAATCACGCTCAACGCCATGAACGACAGCGCCATGAACGGCTCCGGCACCGCGCAGCCGAGTTCCCGCGTCGCGCGATTCGCGGCGTCGAGTTCATCCCTCACGTCGGGCAACGGCTTGTTGCTCAGCAGCCCCGCAATGGGCAACGCGACCGAGGCCAGTATCTTGCCGTGGTTCGCCACCGCGAATCCGCCGTGCATGTTCACAATCTGTTCGACCGCCGCGCGCATGTCCGCGTCGTTCGTGCCGACCACGTTGATATTGTGCGCGTCATGGCCGACGCTGCTCGCGATCGCGCCGGACTTCAGCCCGAACCCTTTCGTCAGGCCGAGCCCGATGTTGCCCGTGCCGTGATGCCGTTCGATCACCGCGATCTTCAGCACGTCGTTCTTCGTGTCGGAAACGACATGCCCGTTCTCGCGCTTCGGCTCGGCGAAACTCTGCCGCGTGATGATCTGGTTCGGGATCAATTCCATGACGCGCGCCCGCCCGCTCTTCGCGGCGATCTGGAAACTCGAATCGCCCAGCGGCCGGATGCGGACCGTGTTGCGCACGTCGATCATCCCCCTCATCGGTTTGTTGCCAAGCAGATAACCCTTCTCCGCGACGACGTGCCCGCGCTTGAACACCATCTCGACCGCGCATGCCTTGAGGTCCGTGAGCACGTTCAGGTCCGCGAACCAGCCCGGCGCAATCGCCCCGACCTTCAGCAGGCCGAAATATCGCGCCGGGTTGATCGTCGAAAGCCGTATCGCCAGCACCGGGTCGAGTCCCGCGCCGATGGCCATCCGGATCATCGAATCAATGTGGCCGCGGGTCATCAAATCCGCCGGCGTGCGGTCGTCCGTGCAAAAGAAGAACCGGTCCGCGTTCTCCGGCTTGATGAGCGGCAACAGCGCCAGCAAATCCCGCGTCACCGAGCCTTCACGCACGGCGATATTCATGCCCAGCCGCATCTTCTCCCGCGCTTCCGCCACGGTCGTGCACTCGTGATCGTTGCTGATCCCCGCGGCGATGTACGCGTTCAGATCCTTGCCGCTAAGCTGCGGCGCGTGACCGTCAATAATTTTGCCGCCGGCGATGCGCAGTTTTTCCAGCACTTCTTCAGACCGATGGACCACGCCGGGGTAATTCATCATCTCGGCCAAGCCCAGCACCCACGGATTGTTCATAAACGGGAGAAGATCGACCGCCTTGAGCCGCGCCCCGCTCGTTTCGAGGTCGGTCGCCGGCACGCACGACGGCAACATCACATACACGCTTAGCGGCTGGTACTTCGCCGTCTTCAGCACGTACTCGATGCCTTCGATGCCGAGCACGTTGGCCAACTCATGCGGGTCGGCCATGATCGTGGTCGTCCCGTGCGGCATCACCGTCTTCGCGAATTCCCACACCGTGACCATCGAGCTTTCAATGTGCATGTGGCCGTCGATGAAACCCGGCGTGATGAATTTGCCGCGCGCGTCGAGTTCGTTCGGGCCGCTGTAATCGCCCACCCCCGCAATGACCTCCCCGCATAAGGCGATGTCGGCGGGATAAATCTCGCCGCTGAGGACGTTGACAATCTGCCCGCCCTTGATGACGAGGTCGGCAGGCTCTTCTCCTCGGGCGATTTTGATCAATCGGGTCAGCTTCACGGTAAGTTTCACTCAGACTACGGCAAAGGAAACCAAAAAGTCAATTGACAGAATTGACCCTCTGGTGAACTCGCATCTGTCGGCGCTTCTGGATCTTGTGAAGGGGGCAGAAGTTCCCTAGTCCCGTAGGGCGGCCAACTCGCGCCCGGTTCGCTCGCGCATGAAGATCGCACCCGAGAAACATTTCTGCGCGCACAGTGAACAGCCGATGCAGTGGACCGGATCGAACACGGGAACTGCTTGTCCGTCCAGGGTGATGGCCAGATACGGACAGCGCGCGCAATTGCCGCAGTGCTCGCAAAGTTCGCGGATCACCTCCGGTAGTTTCTTGGTCGCGGAAAGTGCCATGAAATCGGTAATCGGGTGCGGCAGGGCTGAGCCGATCAATTCCTTGACCGACCCGAAGCCGCGCTCTGCCATCAGGTAGCTCAGGCCGGAGTGGAGATCGTCAACGATGCCCAGGCCATACTTCATCACAATCGTGCAGAACTGAACCGTCTGCGCACCCAGCGCCAGAAAATTGGCCGCCGCTTTGTAGTCCATCGGCCCGCCATTGCCCGAAACGGTGATGCCCAGACCGCTCACTTTCGCCAGCGTCAGATTGCTGATCGGCAGCACTCCTTCACCCGACATGCCGATGACCACGCCTTCCTCCCACCGTCGCCCGGCCGACTTGCGGAACGCCAGCGACGGGAAACTGTTGGCCAACGTCACGCCCGCTTTCTTGTTCGGGTATTTCGCGAACACTTCCTGAATCCGTTTGATGATCGGCTGAATGGCCGTGACGGCTGCCGTGAGTTTGAACAACTTTGGATTGTTCTCGCTGCTGGCCTCCATGACCCAGTCAATGATCTTGGCCGTCAGTTCGGCATTTTGGGAAACAACGTCGCCGCAGGTGCCGTCACCGCCCTGCGGGCAGGAGAGGCTGTACTCCACGCCCATCACCCCGGCGCTCTCCAGCTTCCGCGTGTTCGATTGCCACGCCGCCCGGTCTTCTTCGTCACGGCCCGTGACCGGCCCGCCGGTCGACGCGAGCGTCAGCCGATCCGGAAATTCCTTCACCAATCGCTCGATTTCCTTGCGGACGCGGTCGAGCGGATGCCCGGAGACATTGTCGCTATTGCCGTACGTCGAACCCCCGATCACAAACATGTATTCGCTCGGAATGTGAATCGGTACGTTGTCGAACGACGTCTTCATCACGCCGCCGGACCAGCCGCGCTCGTAGGCCTGGCGCATCGGGGCGTACCCGTCGGTGTGCGGCGCCGCCGAAAGCAGGAACGGCGAGCGAATCTTGCGCCCGAAGAACTCCGTGTCGAGCGGAACCGGACACAGCGGCGTGCCGGCCAGGACCGTGCGGCATTTCGCGCGTTTTGCAATGCGCGGCTTGCCCTTGCCCCGGATGAATGCATCGGCTTCCAACGCCGCGTTCTTTCCGCTCGCCACCGATTCCACCACGGTGGATGAGCCGAGCACCATGTCGCCAGCGTAAAAAACTCCCCGGGTTTTCGTGACGGGCATCTTGGGCCGGCTGCCAATCGCGGAAATCACGAGATCGAACTCGCGGAAAACTGGCGATTCCTTCTTGTTGACGATGAAATTCTCCGGCCGCGGCGTCTTGCCTTTCGGGAGCATCAAGCGGACGATACGAATGCCGTTGACCCGCTTGCCCTGGTGAACGATTTCGATGGGCTTGGAACAAGTCGAAATGTCGATGCCGTGCTCGAGCAGCAGGTCGCGCTCATACTGCGTCAGCGGCATGTTCTCCTGCTTGCGCCGGTAGATGAGTTCCACCGAGAGCGCCCCGAGCCGTTTGGCCGTGGTCGCACAATCCGCCGCCACCGCGCCGCCGCCGAAGACGGCCACCTTCTTGCCTGCGACGCGCATCTTCTTCTGGTTCTCCAAAAACCTCTGCCACGACACCGTGTATTCTTCGCCCGGAATACCCAGTCGCATCGGCTCGCCCAAACCGGCGCACACAATGACGGCATCGTGCCTCTTGAGCAGACGATCCGGGTTGGCGATGCTCCTGCCCAGTCTGAACTCGATGGCCCCGAGGCGCTTCAAGAATTCGAGGTCGGCGCGCACCATCTTCTTGTCCAACCTGAAATCAGGGATGAGATTCGTCATCCCGCCCAGCCGCTCTTGCTGGTCATAAATCGTGACCTGGTACCCTTGCTGGGCCAGAACGGCCGCCGCACCGAAACCCGCCGGTCCCGCTCCAATGACGCCGACCGTCTTCCCATTCCTCTTGGCCGGCTTGAATTCCGGCATCCCGACTTCGTTGGCTATCTTGATAACCGTGGCTTGAACGGCGGGAATGTTGATCGGTGTATCGAACGTCCGTCGCGAACAGGCCTTCACGCAGAAATAGTCAGGACAGACGACCCCGCACACCCCGCCAAACGGGTTTGCACCCATGATCAAGGCCGCCGCCCGCCGATAGTCCGACTTCTCGCCCACACGCGCCGCCATGATGAAATCCGCCGGCGAACAATCTGCCGGGCAAGCCTTTTGACAGGGCTTTTCTTCGCAATACTCGCACCGGCTAAATTCCGTGCGGAGTTGGGCGTCGGTAAGGCATCCGTCACTTCGTTTCATCGCGTTGTGATCAATCGTTATGACCCTTGACAAAGCAACGCCAATGCCACGGCTGTTGCCGGAGTCGTAACACATTGAAGATACGCCTGTTGCAAAAACTTGGGACACATCTCTGTTCGGCCACACGACAGCCACAATGTCAGCCAACGCAGGGGAACCCGACAATTTGGCATTCGCTCCCGGCCTCAGCAACCCAGCGCAATCAGGTCAGCCAGTGCGAGAACAGCTTTTCGCTAGACTACGGCACGGGAACTCGTAAAGTTGCTGGATATAATCAACCCTATGGCGGACCTCCATCCATCGCCGTTTTGCGATCTCGTCAAACGGATGTTTCTGGAGCCTGAGCGGCAACAGACCATCTTCGATCTGCCGTTGAACAAGATGTATGTGCCTGACCCGGCCCTCGATACCAGCGTGAAATTTCACGGGAAGATCGCCGGCACGCCCGTTGGCCCCGCCGCCGGCCCACAGACGCAGATGGCCCAAAACATTCTCCTGAGCTGGCTGGGCGGGTCGCGCATCCTGGAACTCAAGACGGTGCAGATCAACGACCAATTGGTCATCAATCGCCCGTGCATCGACATGACCAATGTCGGCTACAACATCGAATTCTCGCAGGAGTTGCGGCTCCATGAGTCCATCCACGAGTACGTCGCCGGCATGATGCTCGTCGAGATTTTCAAGGCGAGCCATCTCCTCGAATTCCCGCCGAGTCAATTCGACAAGACGTCCACGATCTACGATTTCAGCCTCGGCTACGACCTGGACGGCATCTCGAGCCAACGGATCCGCGAGTTCATCGCCGCCCTCCGCAACGCCCGGAATCACATCGACAAGTTGCGAATGGAAATCCCCGACCACTGGAAACAGTATCGCGACCTCCCCTACCCCGAGGAGATTTCCAACACCGTCACGGTCTCAACGTTCCACAATTGCCCGCCCAACGAGATTGAGAGGATTTGCAGCTTTCTCCTCGCCGAAATTGGCATGGACGTCGTGATCAAGATGAACCCGACCCTGCTCGGTCTGGCGGAGTTGAACTATTTGCTGCACGACCGGCTCGGCTTCCACGATATCCATGTCAACAAAAAGGCCATCGACGCCGGACTGAAGTTCGACGAAGGTATCGACATGCTGCGCCGCTTGCAGGCGACGGGGCGCAAGCACGGACACAGCGTCGGCGTCAAGTTCAGCAACACCCTCGAAGTCATCAACCACAGGAAGTTCTTCCCGAAGGACGAGATCATGTATCTCAGCGGACCGCCGCTGCACGTGATCACCCTGCGCCTGGTCGAGCGCTGGCGACAAACCTACGGTCCCGACTGCCCAATCAGTTTCGCGGCCGCCGTGGACAAGCACAATTTCCCCAACTGCGTAGCCTGCGGTTTCGTTCCGATCACCACCTGCAGCGATCTCTTGAAGGTCGGCGGTTACGGACGACTTTTCGAGTATCTCAAGGGCCTCGAACAGGAAATGAAAAAACTAGGCGTCACCAACATCGGTGATTTCATTCTCAAACGGGAAGGCCACGAGCCGGCGGCGTGGGAACATGCCAGGGGTGATCGCGAAGCCGCCGTCAATTACGCCGGCTTCCTCAACCTTGGCCCGATCTGGAGCCGGACGGTGGCCGATGAGCGTTATTCGGCGGAGAAAAACACCGCCGTTCCCAAGCGGATTGACTCGAAGTTATGGCTTTACGACTGCATCACCTGCAACAAGTGCGTTCCCGTATGCCCGAACGACGCGAACTTTTATTATGAAGTCGATCCCGTCGAGGTCGAGTTCACGAATTACTTGTGGGACGGCACCCGTCTGCAGCCGGCCGACCGCAGTGTCCTGAAGGTCGAGCGCAAGTACCAGATCGCCAACTTCGTGGATTGGTGCAACGAATGCGGCAATTGCGATACGTTCTGTCCCGAATACGGCGGCCCGTTCATCCAGAAACCGGGCTTCTTCACCAATCGCGACGCGTGGCTCGACAATGCCAAACGCGATGGCTTCTACATCAGCCAACGCGATGGTCTTGCGGAAATTGTGGGCCGCATGGCCGGTAAGGTCTATTCGCTGACGTTGGACAATCAGCACCACTCGGCGCTATACAACGACGGCGTGCTGGAGGTGAGCTTGGACATAAACACGCACAGTATTGTGAACGTCAATCCGCTGGTGGCCGGTGTTGTAAACCATCGCCTCGATATACGGAACTACCACACCCTGCGCATTTTGCTGAAGGGCATGCTTAACCCAAGCCGCGTTCATCAGGTGAACGTCGCGCATCTGTAAACACAGTCTGGATTCTCAGCACAAGACCTGCTATTCCTCAATGGGTTGACGAAGACCATGAACAAAGTGAAGGGTAACGTCGCGGTCGTCGGCCTCGGCTATGTCGGCCTGCCCTTGGCCGTCTCCTTCGCCAAGCGCCTCCCCGTCGTCGGCTTTGACATCAACACCCGCCGCGTCGCGGAACTTCAGAAGGGCACGGACCGCACCAGCGAAGCGCTCGCCAGCGACCTGAAGAACCCCAACCTCAGTTTCACCACCGACGCGAAGCGTCTGCGCGAGTGCCGCTACATCGTCGTCGCCGTCCCGACTCCCGTCGACAAGGCCAACGTCCCGGATTTGGAACCGATTATCAGCGCCTCACGCATCGTTGGCGAAAATCTGGCCAAGGGTTCGATCGTGATCTATGAAAGCACCGTGTACCCCGGGGTGACGGAGGAAATCTGCCTGCCCATCCTCGAGGAGAAATCGGGACTGAAGCTCGGCGATTTCAAGATCGGGTATTCGCCGGAGCGTATCAATCCCGGCGACCACGAGCACACCATCGGTAAAATCGAAAAAATCGTCAGCGCCTGCGACGCCGAGACGCTCGACGAGGTCGACGCCCTCTACTCGCTCGTCGCCCGAAGCATCTACCGCGCCCCCAGCATCGCGACCGCCGAGGCCGCCAAGGTCATCGAGAACATCCAGCGCGACCTCAACATCGCGCTCATGAACGAACTCTCCCTTATCTTTTCCCGGCTCGGCCTCAACACCGATGAAGTCCTCGCCGCCGCCGGTACGAAATGGAATTTTCACAACTATCATCCCGGCCTCGTCGGCGGACACTGCATCGGCGTCGACCCATATTACCTCACCTACCGCGCCCAGCAATTTGGCTATCATCCCCAGGTGATTCTGGCGGGCCGGCAGATCAACGACTCCATGCCGATTCACGTCGGCGAGATGGTCGTCAAGGGCATCGCCCACGTCGGCAAACCGATCAAGGGCGCCACGGTGCTCATCCTCGGCCTCACGTTCAAGGAGAACGTCCCCGACCTCCGCAACAGCAAGGTGCACAATACCATCACCTACCTCCAGGGTTTTGGCGTGAAAGTGCTCGGCTACGAACCGTTGCTCTCCGCCGACACCGTCCGCAAATATTTCGGCATCGAGAACGTCGAGTTCGACAAGGTGCCCAAATGCGACTGTATCGTCGTCGCCAACAAACACGACGCCTTCCGCTCCCTCACCCTCGATCAGCTCAAGACGAAGATGTCCCCGCCCGTTCTCATCGACATCAAAAACCTCTTCGACCGCCACGCCGCCCAGGCCGCCGGTTTCTATTACACGAGCCTGTAAGCGACCGCCCACAGGTTGCCGTTGAATCGGCTGCCGGAATCGAGTACATAAGGGGGACGTATGTGCGGTCTGTCGCCGCACACACCCAATAGTGGATTCACGAAAGGACAATCGGTGATTCCCATGCGTTACCTGCTCGTCTCCATTCTCGCTGCCGTTCTCGTTGCGCGATCTGGCATCGCCGCCGAGAAACAATTGTGGGCCAAATCGCTGCTTAACCAGAAAGCGCCGGAACTTGTCGTGGAGCATTGGCTTTCCAAGGCCCCGGACACGCATGGCAAATTCGTCCTGATTGATTTCTGGGCGACGTGGTGTGGCCCGTGCCGTAAGGCGATACCGGAGTTGAACGCCATCCACAAGACGTTCGGTGACAGAATGGTCGTGATTGGGTTGTCCGACGAACCGGAAGATAAAATCCGCGCGATGAAAGAGCCGAAGATCGATTATTACATCGCGACGGATACGCAGCGCCGCACGAACAAGCAGGTTGAGGTGAAGGGAATACCGCACGTCATCATCATCGATCCACAGGGAATCGTCCGCTGGGAAGGCTATCCCCTGCTCCAAGGCTACGAACTTACTCCCACAGTGGTCAAAGACGTCCTGCAGAAATACTCTCATTGAATCGGCTGTCGTGAGTGTCCCGATGAAAGACCCCACCCACAGGTTCTCCAGCCGGGTCGAGAACTACATCAAGTATCGGCCGCGTTACCCAAACCGCGTGATCCAGACGCTCACGAGCGAATGCGAGCTTGCCAGCAAGTCCGTGATCGCAGACATCGGTTCCGGCACGGGAATCCTGGGCGAATTGTTTCTGAAGAATGGACATCGAGTATTCGGCGTGGAACCAAATCGTGAAATGCGCGAGGCGGGCGAACGCTTTCTCAGGAAATATCCCGACTTCACGAGCGTCGATGGCGCCGCCGAGGCGACGACGCTGCCGGATCGCTCGGTCGATCTGATCACGGCGGGCCAGGCATTTCATTGGTTTGATCGCAAGCGGGCGCGAAAGGAATTCGCGCGCATCCTCAACCCGGGCGGCTGGGTCGCGCTGATCTGGAACGAGCGGCTGACGGATACCTCCCCGTTCCTGCGCGCGTACGAGGACTTGCTGCAGAAGTATGGCACCGACTACGCGGCGGTCGATCACCGAAATGTGGATGCCGAAGCCATCGCCGCGTTCTTCGCCCCGCAACCCTTCACACGGAGAAAGTTTGAGAACCGCCAGGTCTTCGACTTCGACGGAGTGAAAGGTCGATTGCTGTCGTCTTCCTACACGCCTGAACCGGGTCACCCCAACCATCAGTCCATGCTGGATGCGCTGCAGGCAAACTTCGACAGGTATCAGGCGGATGGCAAAGTGAGCTTCGACTATCTGACGCTACTGTACGTTGGTCATCTCGCCTGATGTCGTAACGCCGCCTATTCCGACATTTTGTAGCGCGAGGGTCTGGCGGCGATCTTGTCGGGAGTTTTCGGCGGCGGAGCCCCACCAGTTTGCACGATGCGCTCCAACACCGCGATCCGTTCGTCCGCGAGATCGGCCCGCTTGGTGCCGGGGATCTTCTCGCGCACCTGCTTCATGACCTCCAACGCCCGCGCCGGGTCATTCAACGTGAGTTGGTAAAAATCCGCCAGGCGACCAGCCGCCATCACTATGGAAACTTCACCCTCGGCTTTTCCGAGAGCCGACAACAGCTCTATTTCAACCAGATGGTGGTCGCCCAAATGATTCAGCGCCAATTCGGCGATGCGCAGATGCGGATAAATGTCGTCGGGATGCTCCGCGATCACCTTGCGATATTCATCAACTGCCTCCCGATATTTCCCTTCGTTCGCGCGCGCTTCCGCAACGCTGTACTCGGGTACGATGCGGATGTCCGCATCCGATGGCATATAGAGGCTCGCAAACTTTCCCCCAACTTTCTTAAGCACCGGGTAGCCGAAGAGCAAGAATAGTACAAAACCATATACCATCGCCAGCAAGACTCCGACAAACTTGGCCGCTGGCGAGAGATCCTCGCCCTTGGCTGCGCCGGAGAAGATCATCTTCAGCATGAAGAAGCCCACGACAACGGCAATCAGTATCCGAATTGGTAGGTCGAATTTCTTGAACTCCATACGCCTCCTCCTCGCTCAATGCAGCCGAAACAGCCGCTGCGCATTTGCCGTCGTCGCCCGCGCTACTTCTTCCGCGGTCACGCCCTTCACTTGCGCCAGCGCTTCCGCGATCAGCGGCACATACGCCGGTTCGTTCCGTTTCCCGCGATGCGGCTCGGGCGCGAGATACGGCGCGTCCGTTTCCAGCATCACGGAATCGAGCGACACCTTTTTTGCCACCTCGCGCAGCGCCGTCGACTTCTTGAATGTCAGGATGCCTGTGTAGCTGATCAATAATCCAATCTCGATGCAGTCGAACGCGAATCTCTCGTCCCCCGAAAAACAATGCATCACGCCCCATGGACGTGACTCCTTCGGCAAACTCTCCGCATGCGCTCGCACAATCTCCAAAATATCGTGTTCGGCGGCCCGATTGTGAATCACCACCGGCAGATGTCGCTCCTTGGCCAATTCGAGTTGCGCCCAAAACAGGTCTTTCTGTTGCTGCCGCAGTGCCGCGTTGTCCTTCGCCTCGCGGTAATAATCCAAACCCGTCTCGCCAATCGCCACCACCTTCGGCTCCGCGGCAAGCTGCGCCAGTTCCTTCATGTCGCACAGCATGACGCGTGGAACTTCGCCGGGATGCAGGCCAACCGTCGCGTGCACCGCCTCGAATCGATGCGCGATGTCCAGCGTCTTCCGCGCCCCTTCCAGATCCGTGGCGATACTGACGATCTGCATCACCTTCGCCGCCTGCGCCCGCTCGACAATCTGCGGCAGCTCCTCGCCGAAGTCGGGATAACAAAGGTGCGCGTGGGTGTCGATAAACATAGTGCTTGAATGCGCCGTGCCGGTTGTTTACCACTCGTGTTCAGTCATGGCAAGACCCGTCACGCTTTTCACCGGCCAATGGGCCGACCTTCCTTTCGAAACCATCTGCGCGAAGGCGAACAGTTTCGGCTTCGACGGCCTCGAATTGGCCTGCTGGGGCGACCATTTCGACGTCACTCAGGGCTGCAAATCGAAAACCTACTGCGATTCGCGCCACGAAACACTCGCGCGCCACGGACTCAAGACTTGGGCCATCAGCAATCACCTCGTCGGCCAGGCCGTGTGCGACAACATCGACGAGCGCCACAAAGCCATCCTCCCGCCGCACGTCCGGGGCAACGGCCAACCCGACGACGTGCGCCAGCGCGCCGCCGAGGAAATGATGCGCACCGCCCACGCCGCCAAAAACCTCGGCGTCAACGTCGTCAACGGCTTCACCGGCAGTTCCATCTGGCACCTGCTCTACTCGTTCCCGCCGGTCTCAACCACAATGATCGATGACGGCTTCGAGTTCTTTGCCAAAATGTGGAACCCGATCCTTGACGAGTTCAAGAGTTGCGGTGTGAAATTCGCGCTGGAAGTGCATCCCACCGAGATCGCCTTCGACATCGCCACAGCCGAACGCGCGCTCGACGCGCTCAAACACCGGCACGAGTTCGGTTTCAACTTCGATCCGTCACACCTCGGCTATCAGCACGTCGATTACGTGAAGTTCATCCGCCGCTTCGCCGACCGCATTTATCACACCCACATGAAGGACGTGTGGTGGGGACACGGCGACGGCACCGTCGGCGTCTTCGGCGGCCACACGAACTTCGGCGACCCGCGCCGCTACTGGGACTTCCGCTCCCTCGGCCGCGGCGACATCCACTTCGAGGACATCATCGTCGCGCTGAACGACATCGGTTACACCGGCCCGCTCTCCGTCGAATGGGAAGACAGCCGCATGGACCGCGAACACGGCGCGACCGAATCCTGCGCCTTCGTCCGCAAACTCGACTTCAAATCCAGCTCCCGCGCCTTCGACGCCGCGTTTGAGAAGCCAAGCCGCTAGGAAGCGGCTCAGCCGAGGCGAAGATGCCCGAGAAGAAACAGCCGTAACAGTGCGCCTTTTGGATCGATCACCACACGCCACTACGCAAATACTCGTCAATCGCCTTGGCGGCTTTGCGACCGGCACCCATCGCCAGAATCACCGTGGCGGCGCCGGTGACAATGTCGCCCGCGCCAAACACCCCCACCTTCGAGGTCTTGAGTGTCTCGGGGTTGGCTTCGATGTAGCCACCCTTCCGCGTTTTCAGATCGCTTGTGGTGGATTGCACGAGCGGGTTGGCGCTGGTGCCAACCGCAATAATCACCACGTCCAGCGGCAATTCGTACTCCGAACCCCTCATCGGTATGGGACGACGCCTGCCGGACTCGTCGGCGGGTCCCAGCTCCATCCTGACGCAACGCGCTGCCCGCAACCAGCCCTTCTCATCGCCGAGGAATTCAACGGGATTGTTCAACAGCAAAAACTGAACGCCCTCTTCCTTCGCGTGTTTGACTTCCTCGGCCCGGGCCGGCATCTCGGTTTCGGAACGCCGGTAGATGACGTACGCGTTCTTCGCCCCGAGCCGTAACGCACTGCGAATGGCGTCCATCGCCGTGTTGCCGCCGCCGACCACCGCCACGTTCTTGCCCCGGCAATCGTAAATCGGTTCGTCGTACTCGGGAAACTTGTACGCCTTCATCAAATTGACGCGCGTGAGAAATTCATTCGCCGAATACACGCCACACAGGTCTTCACCGGGGACGCCGAGGAACTGCGGCAACCCCGCGCCGGTGGCGACCAGCACCGCGTGGTAGCCTTCCTCGTTGAACAATTCGTCCACGGTTACGGTCTTGCCGACAATGACGTTGGTTTGAAATTCCACGCCCATCTTTCGCATGTTATCGACCTCCTGCCGCACGATGTCTTTGGGAAGTCGGAACTCCGGAATGCCGTAAATCAACACGCCGCCGATCTCGTGCAAAGCCTCGAACACCGTCACCGCGTGCCCTTTCTGGACGAGGTCGCCCGCCGCGCTCAAGCCCGCGGGCCCGCTGCCGATGATGGCCACCTTCTTGCCCGTGGACGGGGCGATGGGCGGCAGGCCGATCAGGCCACACCCGCGTTCGTAGTCGGCCACAAACCGTTCGAGGTATCCAATGCCGACCGCCCCGAACTTCTTGTTCATGATGCAGGTGCCTTCGCATTGATCTTCCTGCGGACAAACGCGACCGGTCACGGCCGGCAGAATGTCGGCCTCGCGAATCTTGGCGGCGGCCGCCAGATACTTGCCTTCGACAACCATAGCCACGAACTCTTTCACCTGCACGCCAACCGGACAACCATCAATGCACTTGGGGTGGGCGCATTCGAGACAACGCATTGCCTCCTGTGTGGCGAGGTGGAAATTGAGGCCGAGATTGACCTCCTCAAAATTGTGGCCGCGCTGCCCTGCTTCCTGTTCGGGCATCTTCTGGCGCGGAATCTTGGTGCGCTCTTTGGGTGGCAGCGGATTCTTCATGGGCCATTCAACGGGGCGCGACGTCCTCCAGTTTGCATCGGTGCGCTGCGTCGCTGACGAAACGCTCCAGCGACTGACGCTCGGAATCACGATACATGGCGTTGCGTCTGGCCAAACCATCGAAATCCACCTCGTGCGCGTCGAACTCGGGACCGTCCACGCACGCAAACTGGCTGCGGCCCGCCACCTGGACACGGCAACCGCCGCACATGCCGGTCCCGTCCACCATGATGGGGTTGAGACTGACAAGCGTCTTGATCCCCTGCGGCCGCGTCGTCTCCGCGACGGCACGCATCATGGGAATCGGGCCGATGGCCAGCACCAGGTCAATCTTGCCTGCGGCGATCAACGTTTTCAGCTTATCGGTGACCAGTCCTTTCTCTCCGTAGCTGCCGTCGTCGGTGGTGACAAACGTCGTGTCGCTGATGGCGCGGACTTCGTTTTCGAGGATGATGAGGTCTTTGGTACGAGCCCCGAGGATGGCGATGACGTGGTTCCCCGCATGCTGGAGCGCCTTGGCCGTCGGGTACGCAATCGCAGTCCCGACACCCCCGCCGATGACCACCACGGTGCCAAACAAGTGGACGTCCGACGGACGACCCAGCGGCCCAACCACGTCGGTGATCGTGTCGCCGACCTTGAATGTGTTGAGCTGTTTGGTCGTTTTGCCAATGCCTTGCACGATGATCGTAATCGTGCCATCCGCCGGATTGGATTCCGCAACGGTCAGTGGAATGCGCTCGCCGTGCTCATGAATGCGAAGAATGACAAACTGCCCCGGCTTCTGTTTGCGCGCGACCCGTGGCGCCGCGATGCGGAACAATTTGACATCGGGCGCCAAAAAACGTGCTTCCGTGACTCTAAAACCTGTGGTTTCCATAATGCCAGCTAGACAACATGTACAGCTTCAGCGTGTTGCTGGCAAGCGGTCGTTAGAACTGCACCTTGGCCGGTTCGCGCTCGGCTTCGATGTAGCCACCCTTCCGTGTTTTCAGATCGCTTGTGGCGGATTGCACCAGCGGGTTGGCGCTGGTGCCAACCGCAATAATCACCACGTCCAGCGGCAACTCCTACTCCGAACCCTGAATCGGCACGGGACGACGGCGTCCAGACTCATCCGCGGGTCCCAGTTCCATCCTGACGCACCGCGCCCGCGCGTTCGATCACCTCCGGCAATTCTTCGGCGAAATCGGGATAACAGAGATGGGCATGCGTGTCGATCAACATAGGACTTGAATTGGTTGCCGCGGTTGTTTATCACTCCTGCCGCCGCAAGACAACCGCGAACCGCAAATGCGGTATTTAAACTAGGAGAGACAATGGATCCTGACATCCTGCAGTACTTATATGTGTTTGTGCTCGCGACGTTTCTCGGGCTGGAGATCATCCGTCGCGTGTCGCCGCTGTTGCATACACCGCTGATGTCGCTGACCAACGCGATCTCAGCGATCACGGTAGTCGGCTCCATCGTCATCGCCGGCGAACAGAAGACAACGTTGAGCACGGTGCTGGGCACCATCGCGGTCACCGCTTCCATGATCAACATCGTCGGCGGCTACCTCATTACCTACCGGATGCTGCGGATGTTCAAGAAGACAGAGCGGAAGCAGCCATGAACGAAAACGCCATCCACTTCATCTACATGGCGGCAGCCGCGTGTTTCATTCTCGCGCTCAAATGGCTCAGTGCCGTCCCGACCGCCCGGCGCGGCGTGATCACCGGCATCATTGGAATGCTGCTTGCCGTCGGCGGCACCCTGCTCAAACCGGAAATCGTCCACGGCGGTTTCCACAGTTACCAATGGATTCTCGTCGCCTTCGTTGTCGGAACAGTCATTGGCGTCCCGATGGCGATGATGCCGATGACCGCCGTCCCGCAACGGACGGCGCTCTCGCACGCATTCGGCGCGCTGGCGGCGGCCTTGGTCGGTGCCGCGGAGTTTTATTTGCAAACGCCGAACCTGACCCGGTTTACGATGACGGCGCTCACGCTCGAAGTGCTGCTTGGTTTCCTGACGTTCACGGCCAGTTTGATGGCGTTCGGTAAACTGCAGGAGATCCTGCCGACCCGCCCAATCACTTATCGGGGGCAGAATATTGTGAACCTCTCGTTGTTCGTCGTGGCTGCCGTCGTTGCCATCACGCTGATATTCCGTCCGGGAAACACGAATCTATTTTTAGTGATGAGCGCGCTGGCACTCTTGTTCGGCGTGTTATTGATCATCCCGATTGGCGGCGCGGACATGCCGACGGTCATCTCCTTGCTGAACTCCTACGCCGGTCTGTCGGCCTGTGCGATGGGGTTCGTTCTGCACAATCACCTGCTGATCATTGCCGGCGCGCTGGATGGTTCGTCCGGCTTGATTCTCTCGATCATCATGTGCAAAGCCATGAACCGTTCGTTCACCAATGTACTCTTTGGCGGCTTCGGCCAGGTGCAGGTCACAGCGGCCGGTCACGAACAAAAAACCGCGCGGAGCGCCACACCTGAGGAGGCGGCGGCGCTATTGGAGTCGGCGAACACAGTCATGATCGTGCCGGGGTACGGCATGGCGGTCGCCCAGGCGCAACATGCGGTGCGAGAACTTTATGATGTGCTCACGAAAAAGGGTGTGGACGTGAAATTCGCCATTCATCCCGTCGCGGGCCGCATGCCGGGTCACATGAATGTCCTTCTCGCCGAGGCGGACATTCCCTACGACCGCCTGCTGGAAATGGAGGATGCGAACCGGGAGCTTCCGCAGACCGACGTCGCGCTGGTCATTGGCGCCAACGATGTCACCAATCCCGCTGCACGCACCAACAAGGCCAGCCCCATCTATGGCATGCCGATCCTCGATGTGGACAAAGCGCGCACGGTCATGGTCATCAAACGCAGCCTGAACCCCGGTTTCGCCGGCATCGACAACGAATTGTATTACATGGACAAGACGCTGATGCTCTTCGGCGACGCCAAAAGTTTCACAAATCAGTTGGTCAAACAACTCTCCGGCAACTCAGGCTTTCACTGAGAGCGCGAAAACCGATTTGCAGACTTTCCTTTTGGCTCTGGACGATTAGACTGCGCTGTATGGAGGGGAGAAACCTGTGCCTCACCTGCTCTGCTTGCTGCCGTTGTGCGTGACGCAGGCGCCTTTGATGATGTCGTCGTTGAAGTCGAGGTTGAGCTTGCCGTCCTTGACGATCAGCTTGAGCAACTCGACGACATTGCGCGCATAAAGCTGGCTGGCGTGCGTCGGCATCGTGCTCGGTAGATTCGTCGGGCCGATGATCGTAACACCGTGCTTGACGACTTCCTTGTTCGCTTCGGTCAACTCGCAATTGCCACCCGTCTCCGCTGCAAGATCGACGATTACCGATCCCGGTTTCATACCGGCCACGGTTTCTTTGGTGATAAGTCGTGGCGCGGGTTTTCCCGGGATTAACGCGGTGGTGATGACCACGTCGAACTCCTTCGTCTTCTCGCCGAGCATCTGCTGCTGTTTGCGTTTCGCGTCTTCGGAAAGTTCTTTCGCGTAGCCGCCTTTGTCCTGCGCATCCTTCACGCCGAGATCGAATTCCAAGAACTTCGCGCCGAGACTCTCGATCTGTTCCTTGACCACGGCCCGCACATCGTAAGCCCAAACGACCGCGCCGAGCCGACGCGCCGTGGCGATCGCTTGCAACCCGGCCACACCGGCACCGAGGATGAGAACTTTCGCAGGCCGGATGGTGCCCGCCGCGGTCGTCATCATCGGCAGGAACTTTGTCAGCGAGTTTGCCGCGACCAACACCGCCTTGTAACCGGCGACGTTCGCCTGCGACGAAAGCGCGTCCATGCTTTGCGCGCGGCTGATGCGCGGGATCGCTTCCATCGCCAGCCCTGTGATTTTTCGTTCGTCGAGGCGCTTGATCAAATCGGCGCTCGATGATGGTTGGAGAAAACCAATGAGCACCGCTCCTTCGCGCATGTGACCGGCTTCTTCCAACGTTGGCTTTTGGACTTTCAGGATTACGTCTGATTCGCGGTAGGCAGTGGGGGCGTCGGGAACGATGCGGGCGCCCGCCTTCTGATAATCGCTGTCTGCGAAAAGCGCCGCGTCGCCGGCCCCGGTTTGCACCGACACTTCGATCCCGAGTTTGACCAACGGGCCTACCGCATCGGGCACCAAGGCAACACGGCGTTCTCCTGCTCCAGTCTCTTTCAATATGCCGATTCTCATTCTTTCTCCGAATTAGAACTGTACCTTTACTGGTTCGCGTTGTCCTCCTTCGGGCACGCCGAAATACTCGCGGTGTTGGAACTTGAACAGCCCCGCGACGGTATTGGCCGGAAACACCTGCAAGGTGTTGTTGTAGGTGAGAACGCTGTCGTTGTACTCCGACCGGCACTGGGCGATGAACCCCTCGGTGGTGGTCAATTCCCCCTGGAGTGACAGGAAATTCTGGTTGGCCTTGAGTTCGGGGTACGCCTCCGCGACCGCGAACACCGACTTGATTGCGCCGGTGAGCGCGTTCTCGGCTTCCGCCTTGGCCTGCGGGTTCGTGGCATCCCGGGCGGCATTGCGCGCCTGGATGACTTTCTCGAATGTCTCCCGCTCGTGCGTGGCATAGCCTTTCACGGTCTCGACGACGTTGGGAATCAAATCGTGGCGGCGCCTCAATTGCACGTCGACCTGCGCCCACGCAGTCTCAACGAGGTTGCGCAGCGTGACCAACTGGTTGTAAACGACCATCATCCACAGCGGCACGCCGAAAAGGATGACAACCACCACGAGTAATCCCAGGATGACAAACATTTGACCTCTCCCGTCGTTGAGCGTGTCCTGATAGCAAAGGCGCGCGGGCTTGTCACTTCTTTTCCTGTTCGCCTGCCTCGTTCGGAACGGGGCCTGCCGGCTTTTGCCGGGCGGCCACCAACTCGTCGATCTTCGCCTGCAAAGACCTTACCTTCGCTTCGTCACCCACCGTGACCGCGAGATCGTGTGCCCGGTTATAGAATCCGAGCACGTTGTGGTTCGACGGGTACGCCGTTGCCAACCCTTCATACACAGCCAACGCTTGCGCGGTCTGCCGCCCCGCCTCATAAGCCGTTGCCATCTTGGTGGCCACTCGAATATGTCGATACGAATCCGCCTGCCTCTCATCCGCTTTCGCGTAGGCCTTGATCGCTTCCGCATCGCGATGTCCGGCATGCAGCAAGTCCCCCAGTTTTTCATACAGGACTTCGCTCCGCAACGCCTTCGCTTTACGACGACAAAGATCCTCGGCCTTCGTGGAATCATCCTGCGCCATCAGCAAGTTGATCTTTCGCAGGTAAGCCCATTCGACGTCCGGTTTGTGGTCGGCTTCCAACCGCTCGATCTGTTCGTCCAACGACGCGGCGAATGGACGGTACAACGGGTCGCCGACAAATGTGGTTTGCCAGCTTAGCACGGGCTCGCTGTAATAGCCTGCTTCCAAAAACGGCGCGCCCTCCAACAGCCGCTGGAAAAATATGTCGATACGCGGCGTGTACGTCAGATACGGCTCAAACACGTTGCCCATGGTCGCCGCCGCGCCCTTCGCCAGCAGCGGGCCCACCCAATGCGTTGTGCGTGTCCGTACGCTGGTGCCGCTGAATGAATGCAGATGATACGCAACCGCGCCCGTCTTGAAGTGAAAATCGGGACGGAGGAACGGCCCCACCACATTTTCGGCGTACCAGCCCGCGTAGATCGCCGCGTCCGTCATCGGGTAGTCTTCGTCGAATGTCTCGGGCCGGTCATCGAAATCGCATTCGTACCCCGCCTCATGAAAGGTGCGATACGCCCCGCGAATCCAATCGTCCCCCTTCACATATGCCTCGTCGTGGAGGCCGCGCCAATCGAAGTAGGCGCGACCGTGAAGCCCGTAGCGTTCCGCCGTCATCGCGTCGTCGATCATCCGTTGCACCGTTTGTGGATCGGGACCGTCCAACCGGCCAACCAACAACATCTCCCGGTTCAACGCCGCCCCGAAGTCTGCCGAGCCGCTTCGGAAGAATGGATTCCGCAGAAATCCGGAAATTTTCGCACCGGTGCTGGGCAATGTCGCCAGCTCACTTTCCACGGAGGCATCGTTCCGCCGCCATTCCGGCGGCGCCTTGTCCGGCGGTTTCTCCACCGCATCCGGATCCGGGTCGTTCTCGATCCGCAATGGCACGCCGTACATCAGCACAAGGTACGATACCTTCGCGCCGACGGTGCTCAACCCCGGCACCTTGCCGAGCACCGGATCCACGATTGTCTGCGGTTCCTGCTCCAACAAACCCTGCCTCGTCAGGAAACGCCAGATCGGGTCGCGAATCTTCTCCTCGTATTCCTTGCGGGTAATCGTTTCGGCGACGCGGATGCTGATTCCGCAAATCTGGTTGGTCGGCACGCCACGCTTCTGCGCGTAGGTGTCGGCCAGCGGCCGGCTGTCGGGGTCTTCCGTGTTATAGACAATCACCACGCGCTCCGCCAAATCGCCCGCGCTCACGGCGCGTGGCAGCCATACCAGTGCGACCGACACCACGAGCTGGAGCCAGACGTTACGCAATCTGCCGCACCTCGCCATTGACCCCCTCAATTCGCATTTCGTCGTAGGCCACGCGGACGCCTGGCGGCAGCCCCTTCTCCACGGCTTCATGATCCACTTCGTGGCACAGGTGCGTGAATAGCGTCAATTTCGCCCCCACCTGTTGCGCCACGCCGCACGCCTCCTCAATGGTCAAGTGCGCCGGATGCTCGCGGTATCGCAACGCGTCCAGCACGAGTAGTGGCACACCACGGATTGTCTCGATGACTTCGGCGGGCACAACCTTGCAGTCCGTGACATACGCGAAGTCTTGTCCGAAGAGGAACCCGAACACCACCATCCGTCCGTGGTGCAGGGACAGCGGACGAACCGTGACCCCCGAAACCTCAAAGGGCTGATTGGCTTGCACCGTGTGCAACTCAAACCTCGGCAGTCCCGGCCACTCAGGCGTTTCGGTGCATGCGTAAGGAAACAATCGTTGGATTGTCTCCACGGAGTGCGCGGAGCCGTATACCGGCATTTTCTTGCCCGTACGATTGCAGTACACGCGCAACTCGTCAAGCCCGAGGACGTGATCGGCGTGCGTATGTGTCATCAGCACGGCGTCCACGCGACGGAGGTTCGCGCGCAACGCCTGGGTGCGGAAGTCGGGTGTGGCGTCGACGAGCAGATGGTAGCTGTCGTCCTCAAGGTAAACCGAGGGTCGTAACCGCTTGTTCCGGGGATTGTCCGAGCGACAGACGGCACAATCACACCCGATCTGCGGGATGCCCTGGCTCGTGCCTGTGCCCAAAAACGTAACGCGCATGGCCTAGCGCACGACGAAATTGCGTACGTGCCAGCGGTTCGTTGGCTGCCAGCCTGACATATAAATGTAAAACCTGTCGTATGGCACCGTCGCACCACCGGTGTCGTAAGCGTGGTCATCAATCCAAATGTGGAGACCGTCCTTCAGCACTTCGTACTTCATGTGGCACCAATTGCCGGTTTTGAGGGGCAATGGCGCGTGTGCCCACGTCTTGGTTTTGTGTGTCGGCCACCGCTGGAAACGTTCCACCACGAACAGAGTCTGTCCGTTCTGGTTGTACTGCAATGAAATGTGGATTGCTCGCTCCACATCGCGGTCGGCCGGCTGACCAATGGGGACAAATCCACAGCTAAGGGCTCCGTCATTGGCGCGCATCTCCTCCAGCATCGCGTCGAATTCAACTGTCAGCGGAGTGGAATACGCCTGCTGCGTTCGCATCTCCTTGCCACGAAGAACCAAATCTTCTCCGCTAAGAACGGGAGCTTCTCTTGGCGACCCATGCCAATCGTCATCCTTCCACTGGAGTACATCCCATGCCAGCGGACGCGAGCCGGTTGTGGCGCAGCCGGTGCCCAACAAAACGAGCGCGAGAACCAACCATGGCGTTTCGTGTGCACGGCGCATGGATGCAGATTACTTTACACGATGCGGTTCTGCAACCCCCGGGAAGACAACCGGGGCGCGGTCACCCGCGCCCCGGTGCGAACGACTGAACTCGGTTACGCCTTCTCGAATTCCTTCTCCATCTGCGCCATCTCCGGCGAGTCTTCCTTGGACTTGTGCACCGCCCAGACGATGGCCGACAACGCCAACACCGCGATGACGACGGCGATCCCGTACGGTTTCAGTCCCGTGCCTTCCACCCCCGCGACGACGTGAAACTTGAGCACGATGGGCAACAACAGCAGGCTCACCATGTTCATCACCTTGATGAGTGGATTGATGGCCGGGCCGGCGGTGTCCTTCAGCGGATCGCCCACGGTGTCGCCGGTGACTGCTGCTTTGTGTCGCTCGGAGCCTTTGCCCGTGTTCTTGGCAAGATCACGCGGCTCGTCTTCGATCAACTTCTTCGCGTTGTCCCACGCGCCACCGGCATTGGCCATGAACACGGCCAGCAGTTGCCCGACGAGAATCATACCGGCGAGAAAACCCGCCAGCGCCAGCGGCCCGAGCAGGAAGCCCACCGCCAGCGGCGCCATGATCGCCAACAGGCCGGGCCCGATCAATTCCTTCTGTGCCGCGCTCGTGCAAATCCCGACCACGCGCGCGTAATCGGGTGCCTTCGTCCCCGCCCAGATTTCCTTGTCACGGAATTGCAGACGACATTCTTTGACAATCAGAAACGCGGCTCGTCCTACGGCCCGGATCGTCATCGAGCTGAACAGGAACGGCACGGCGCCACCGAGGAGCAAGCCGATGAACAACGTCGGGTTGGCCACGGTCAACATGCCCGCCACGTTGTTATACTGCGTGGTGGTCATTTCGCTGATCCTTTCTTCGCTGCCCATCGCCATGACGGCGATGAAACTGGCGAACAGCGATACCGCCGCGATCACCGCCGAGCCGATGGCGATGCCTTTGGTTTCCGCCTTCGTGGTGTTGCCGACCGAGTCGAGGTCGGCCAGGATTTGCCGGGCCTGCTTGTACTTCTGCTCACCCATCTCAGCCTTGTCGTAACCCATTTCGCCGATGCCATTGGCGTTGTCGGCCACGGGGCCAAACACGTCCATCGAAATCGTGTTGCCGGTAAGTGTCAACATGCCAATGCCGCACATGGCCACGCCGTAGGCCACGAAGACCGGCGAGGTGTCGCCGTAGATCGTCACCGACGCGCCGATCGCGATGGCGATGATGATGACCGCCCACACGGTGGACTCATAACCAACCGCAATCCCCTGGATGATGTTGGTGGCATGACCGGTCTGGCACGCCTTGGCCATCGATTTGACCGGGGCATGTGTCGTGTGCGTGAAGTAGCTGGTGCACTTGTTCAACGCCACCGCCAGAAACACGCCAATCAGGCACGTCCACGCCGGGCGCATATCGAGCCCGGGGATGCCGAATCCGAGCCACGAGGGCAGCAGGACCGCGCCATCTTTCATGAAATGGGCAAACCCCGGCATCGCCTGGGCGTAATCGCCCAGATACTTGGCGTCGAACTTCAGGTAGAACAGGCCGATCAGGAAGAAACCAATCACGCTGATGACCGAGCCGATCAGGAAGCCGCGGTGTACCGAAGCCAACGCCGCGTCACCCGAATCGCCTTCCTTGGAGCGGACGCTGTACGTGCTGATGATCGAGCCGATGACGCCGACCGCGCGCACCAGCAACGGGAAAATCACGCCCTTGTGACCGAACGACGCGTAGCCGAGAATCATCGCGGCCACGATGGTGACTTCATACGACTCGAAAATGTCCGCCGCCATACCGGCGCAGTCGCCGACATTGTCGCCCACGTTGTCTGCGATGGTCGCCGCGTTACGCGGGTCATCTTCCGGGATGTCCTTCTCCACCTTGCCGACAAGGTCCGCACCGACGTCCGCCGCCTTTGTGTAGATGCCACCACCCACGCGCATGAACAGCGCGATCAGCGTTCCGCCGAACCCGAAACCGAGCAACACTTCATACGCCCTCTCGCCGTACGCCATGAAAATCAACGTGCCCCCGAGCAACCCGAGACCGTCCGTCAACATCCCGGTAATCGTGCCGGTGCGATAACCAACCTGCAGCGCCCCGCCGAACGAGGTCCGCGCCGCCGCCGCCACGCGCAAATTGCCGAGCGTCGCAAACCGCATCCCGACGAACCCGACCGTAAAGCTGAAGAGCGATCCCATCAGGAACGCGCCCGCGCGACCGAACGCGACCGGGTATTTCGCTTCGCCGCCGCCGGCGAGCGCCGTGAAGAAGAGCGCCACCGTCAGGATGCCGATCAGCACGACGATTTTGCTGAATTGTTGGCCGAGGTACGCCTCGGCGCCGGCCCGAATCGCCGCCGCCACCTTCTGCATCTTCGGCGTGCCTTGGTCGGCGTTCTTGACCTGGCCCACCAGCATCAGCGCGTAGCCCAACCCGGCAAATGCCACGCCGAGCACGGCCCACAACGCCATCTTCTCGCCTTGCGAGTAATCGCTGCTGGTCATGAACGCGAAGAAGTGAAACTCCTTGGGGACGTGGCCCGCTGCTGCGCTGAGCACTGCGGCGGCTTTCTCCTGGGCCCGCGCCCAATTCGCTGCGAGCAGCGTCAGGCCACACAGTGCCAGGGAGATAAACACCTTGCGACGCGGGATTCCTTTCGCAATCCGCTGCATAGCACGACTCATTGATGCCGTCATAAGACTATAGTTCTCCTAATAATGCCACAAACCACGGGGGGTGATCCGAGTAGAGGCTACAAAACCCTCGCCGCCTTGAAAAGCAAAAAATACTTTGCCCGCTTCCCTCTATTGATACGTGGCCCGAAGCGCCATGCCCTTGCGCGCGCTGCGATCCGCCCATTCTAGAATGTGAATTGGGCGGCGCGCCCATTCGGCGGTGATCACCAGCTTCGTCCTCTTCGTCAAATGGTCGGCGATGTTCTGGTAGTACCGCCACCATTCGCTCGCCGGGTTCTTGAATCTTCGCATCTTTATCCGGTCGCCATCCCGCCGGTACCATTCGTTGAAGGGCCAATCGAGCACGTACGAGCCTTCCGTGCCCGTGACATCAAGAAAGCCGCGGCGCGGGTTGGAGTCGATCGCTGAAACGAGCAGCGTCAGCCACTGTCCGCTCGCGAACCGCACGCTGGCGAACGCTTCGTCCTCGATGCAGTCCTTCTTCCACTTCGATTGCGGCCCCCAGTAACCGGTCTTGCCGTAGCCCGTGACCTCGACAATGTCCGACCGAATGATTTGCAGGCTGTATTCGAGCAAGTGCACGCCCCAATCGTAGAGGATGCCGCCGGAGATCGACTTGCTCGTGCGCCACCAATCGCCCGCCTTGCTGCGCGAACCACAGTGCGCCTCGACCCGGACCACGTCGCCGATCATGCCCGACTGGATGTGCCGGACCGCGTTCCGGATGGGACCGTCCCAATGACGGTTATGGTACGCGGATAGGATGACTCGGCTCTTCCGGGCCGTCGCGATCATCGCGTCGCACTCCGCGGTCGTGATCGCCATCGGCTTCTCGCAAATGACGTGTCGCCCGGCCTTCAACGCCTGCAGCGCGAGTCGGGCGTGGGTGTTGTGCGGCGTGATGAGTGTGACCAGGTCGACCGCCGACTTCGCAAGCATTTCCGTCAGCGAGGGGTACGTCTCGATCTTCGGAAAATCCTGCGTCGCCGCCGCGAGACGTGTCGGATCGATCTCGGCCACGGCCGTTGGCGTCATGCCCGCTTTCTGCATTTCCCGCAGATGGGTCTTGCCCATGTCAAACGCGCCGCCGTAACCGACGACTCCCACCCTGATGTCAATTGCCCGCCGATATCTCTTCATCAAATCTCCCAAGCGTGTCGTTCGTCCACGTATTCAGCTTCCCGCACCGCAATCTCAAATCCCCGCCCCCGTGTCAATGCGGGACTGTAACGGACGGCACCATCTGCCAGAGCAGTCATCACTGTTCCGGCTTTGGCAGTTTCAGCTCTTGTAGTGCGACGCCTTCACGCCGCAGGATGGTGGCTTCCACCTTCGGGACATACGTCTGCGTTTCGGCGGGAAGATCAATCGCAATCTCGTCATAGCTGCGCGCCGCGCGTTTCTCCAGAAGGCGGGACACCAATCCTTCCCCAGCGTTGTACGCCGCGACGGCCAACCGCCAATCTCCGAATACTTCGTGGAGATATTTCAAGTACCGCGCCGACGCGCGGGCATTCTTTTCCGGCTGAAGCCGCTGGTCCCACGGCGTCAATGTCAGCCCCAATGACATCGCAGTTCCCGGCATCAGTTGAAACAACCCCACCGCTCCACTCGGACTTCGGGCCACCGTGTCGAATCCCGATTCCACCTCCGCCAGCCACACCAATTCCGCGGGCGCGCCTTCCGCCACAAAGATCGGCTTAAGGCGCGAGACGTACGTCTGCGCCCCCGGCGGCAGGTCTTCCGCACTGAGGCGTGGTTGCCCCGTTTGCGGCAACGGCGTAAACTCCAGCACGGATTCGGTCTGGAGCGGTTCTGGTGACTCGCCACCAATCACTAGCAATGGCACGTCGTCGAGGCCCGCTAATACCAACGTTGCGGAAAAACCCGGGTTCGTCAGCGCTAATCCATCGATCTGCCCCAGCGTGTCTTCCACGCTTGCCGTTTCGGCGTCGAGCCGCACGGCAAGGCAGGGGCTTAGGAAAAACCCGAACGCAAAAGCGATTGTAACCAACCTCAATGTCATGAAGACGAATCCACCCGGTGTATCGCCCGACAACCGTCCGCCTGTCAACGCCCGCGACCCATGGACTGGATGGATTCGCGCCTTGCATTGCTCATCAGACCTGTCAGAGTGCGGCCCTTCACCCCATCGTGATTTCAAAACGCATCATCGTCCGGCAGATCATCGAACAGCTCTCCGAGCAACTGGCCACGCTGGCCGGGGCTTCACGGGCCATGCATGCCGACGCCTCTGACGAACAGAACAAGGCCGAGGACCAATACGATACGCGCGGTTTGGAGACCGCTTACCTCGCTAGTTCCCAGGCCCGGCTGGCGACCGAAACCGAACAGTCCTTGGCGGTTTATCAATCGCTCGAACTTGGGAAGTTTCAAGAAACCACCCCCATCGACCTGACGGCCCTGGTGGAACTCGAATCCCGCGGCACGCGCACCCTCTATTTTCTGGGCCCGACAAGCGGCGGTTTGGAAATTCACCACAAAGGAACGGAAGTCCTCGTGATCACCCCGGAATCCCCGCTGGGACAGCAACTCCTTGGCAGGAAAGTCGGCGACCGCATCAGAATCCAAACCCGCGGCCCCGCGCAAGAATCTCGGGTGACTTCCGTCAGCTAGGACTTCCCGCCGCGCCTAAAACTTGATGGCCAGTACGATGCTGTGCTCGTGATCAAATAGGGGCGCGGATTCTCTCACATCCTTCTTCGAGAGATTGAAAACCTTGATTGCTTTCTCGTCATCGGTCACGACGATGGCGTCGGCCCCATGCTGTTTGGCCTGGTTCGCGCAGTTGCGCATCCGGTGACTTTCCTTGCCCAATCCTTCGTCGAAGGCGTGGTCCACGACACCCAGGCCCGACGTCCGCTTGTCGTAAACGCGGCCCAGGACCTTGTAGCTCTTGTCCGGCAACCCAATGTAAATCGGGATCGAATAGTCCTTGTTGACCTGTGAGCCCGTGCCAGTCGGCCAACTCTGCGACCCCTCATAGGCAATGAACGCGGTGTCGCCAACCTTCGTTTCGTCTTTGTCCGACTTGTTCTCCTTGGCCGTGGCGTTCATTCCCCACACCACGCCAAGCCCCAAGACAACTGCCAATGCCACCTTCAGTTGTTTCATCGTATTCCCCCCTTCTTCTCAAAAATTAAACGCTATCGACCCGTCTTGCAATCGCAATTCTCCACCAGGGCTTTCGCACTCGACAAACCGACCCGCGCAGTTTCTGTTCGCCCCCACTTGCCGCTTGAAGAACCCGCGGAAATTCTGTATTCAGTTGGGTGTCAGCAACTAAACCCCGATTGTCAAAGGAGGACAGAATGAAGGGACAGTTGTCTCGCGTGTTGTTGTGCGTCGCCTTGCTAACCCCGGCCCTCGCGCCCCGGTTGGCCGTCGCCGCCGAAAAGAACGCGTTCTTGCAAGATAAGAAGAACGACCTCGAGTTCCATGGTTCGATCACCGCGATCGACACCAACGCACTCACCGTGGCCGTTAACAGCAAGGAAAAGGGCGCGATGACGTTCGCCGTGTCCAAGGACAGCCTGCTCTTTGTCAAACACAAGAAAGGCGCCGCCACGCTGGCCGACTTCAAAGTCGGCGACGAAGTCAATGCGCTCTATCGGCAGAACGGCACCGCTCTCGCCTGCGATAGCCTGTGGCAGCCGGGATCAAATCCCCGCGAAAAAGAGCGTAAGATCGAGAAACAGAGCCAGTAGTCCGACCTCAAAAGAAGCACCACTCACAGGTACCCGTTGCCGCCGGCGAAATCATGCGCCGGCCGCAACGGCAATCGTCCTGCCGAAGGGGCGCGGGACTCCGGATTCACGTCTTGCTTTGTCGACGCTATCTGCTATAGTCGGTGTCCGCTTCCGAACCGTAGTCTGATTCTCGGTGCCGGGGTCAAAACCTGCCCTTTGACTCCTGAAAACAATGGCAGGTGCGCAGCCGAAAGAGAGAGCTTGTGGAACAATTAGTCGATGTCGAAGGAATGATTACCAAGGTGTTGCCCGGCACGATGTTTCACGTCGAATTGCCCAACAAACATCAGGTCCTCGCCCATATCTCCGGCAAAATGCGCAAACGCTTCATCCGCCTCTCCGTCGGCGACCGCGTAAAGATGGAAATGACCCCCTACGACCTCGACAAAGCCCGCATCGTCTACCGCCTGACCTGACCCGCCCCACCCCGGCTCATCAATAGCCCAGAGTGAGCTTGTACCGCAAAAGATTGTGGCAATGAACCGTGTCGACGGTTGTCTTGCTGCGCCAGCCCTGACAAACCTTCTCTCCACTGACCGACTTGCGACGCTCGGCCACCGCCTTGGCCAGTTCCGCACTCAGATCAAAATCGCCGCGGATGCATTCGTCGTTCGGGCAACTGAATCGGAACACGGACTTGGCGTTGGCCAGGTTCACCTCGTACTTGATCCGCTTGCCCTTGACCAGGCCTTCGGGATCGGAGTACTCCAGGTCCACCGTCAACGATTTCAACTTCCCAAACACATTCGAAAGTGTGGCCGACTCTTTGACCCGCTGGCCTTCCTGTTGACGATATTCCGCGCGGGCGCCCAATCTTTGTCGATACATGATGTCTCAATTCTCTTTTCGATATTATTGAGCGACTAGCATATCACAAAAAACCCGCCCCGTCGCTAACAATCGTCCCGCCCCAAATCCTCCCCCTCACTGCCGCCGCTCACCGATTCTCACTCCGTTTCACCGCTCCTCAATGAAGAACTTCGTCACCCCGCGCCCCTGCCATCCGCTGAAAGCGCACTAAACGCCACTCACCGCCACCTCCCACCGGTGCTTGCCACGTCTTACGTGGTAGCGCGCGCCCGCTCGCATGCCGGTGTAGCGTGGGAAGCCGAGTCCGACGGAGCCGAGTCCTCGAGACGCCGCTGTCGTGTGCGGCAAACGCCGCACGCCGTACTCCCGCGGCAATCCCCAGCCCATCCGCCCGCCCCGCCCCACCTGTCCGCCATAGCGCTTTGGCGACGGCGGATCCGTCCCACCCGTCCGACCTGTCCTACGAGCCCCACGTTTACCACGTTTTACGTGGCTTGCCACGTTTACCACGTTCTACGTGGTTTCACGTGGCGTCCCCGTCTCCCCGGTTCCCTCCCCCAGCGGCGCAGGGGTGAATCGCCCAATCCCCCCACCGTCCACCCCGTCCATTCCGTCCACTTCGTCCACCGCGTCCACTCCGTCCAGCATTTATAGATAGTGCTATCCATAACTTTTCCAACGGTCTAAGCGGGCAGTCATGCCTACGCCCGCCATCGTTGCCGACAAGAAACCGACCCCGGCATGGTATCTCTGCGCGCTCACTCCCACCCGGTGCAGGTTCAGAACATCGGTAACACATTAGGTTCAGGACATAGGTAACACTTAAACGAGGAGCCTGAAGCGGATACGCTGCGGGATGCCTTGGAAAGAATATCGACCTATGGATCAGCG
>Ga0187861_10000574_pt1 | contig 42471 bp, 49 predicted proteins | sample June2016WEW_10_1_3_FD_132986 | JGI IMG/M metagenome (GOLD analysis project Ga0187861, IMG submission 132986) | Peatland microbial communities from SPRUCE experiment site at the Marcell Experimental Forest, Minnesota, USA - June2016WEW_10_100 | ecosystem: Environmental > Terrestrial > Soil >...
CAGGGAAAACGATCTGACCTATGCCATATCTTCCATGATCGAAAGCGGTGTGAATATCCAGGGTATTCCTGCCGATGACTGGCAGGATGCAATCTTTGCTTGGGACCTCCTCAAGATGAACCGTCGTCTATTATGCAATCTGCCGTCCACACGCAACGGTACCGCAAGCAGACAGACAATCATCCAGGGTGCAGTCAGGATCGGCAAGGGGACGACAATCGGACCGAATACCGTTATTACCGGTCCGGTTGTCATCGGAAATGACTGCACCATCGGACCAAACTGCTGTGTCATGCCAAATACCAGTATCGGTGCCCGTGTAACGGTTGAACCATTTACCGTTATTGGCGACGCAATTATTATGGATGATACATCGGTAGGATCCCATTCACGAGTCATTGATGCCGTCACGGGTGAACGGTGTATACTTGCGGATCATACATCCACATGGACGGTACCGGGGCTCATGGAAATTGAAGGGATCGCAACACGAGCTGAATTCGGGGCAATTCTCGGGGATACCGTGGCGAGCGGGCCGTTTACAGTCTTTAAAAACACGGTTATCGGCAACAATGTGACCATCGAAGGTCGCGCCGACCTGTCATCCAGATATATCCCGGATAATTCCACGGTGATATAACGTGTGCGGTATTGTGGGATACATTGGCCGGAGGGAGGCTGCACCATTAATTGTGGAAGGGTTGAAAAAACTTGAATACCGGGGTTATGACTCTTTTGGCGTCGCAACGACGGGAAAAGGAATTACCCTTATAAAACACCAAGGCAGGATATCGGAAAATGCCGGTTCAGCATCCGACCTGAAAGGAAAAATCGGTGTTGGGCACACACGGTGGGCAACACACGGTATTCCGAGTGATGCCAATGCTCACCCCCATACAGACTGTTCTGGAAAGATTGCATTGGTCCACAACGGGATCATCGAGAATTATGCAGGGCTGAGGCGTGAGCTCCTAGCGCGTGGGCATACCTTCCATTCAGAAACTGATACTGAGGTTATTGTCCACCTCATTGAAGAGGAATATGCGAAGGAAAAAGATCTTTTTGTGGCAGTGCAGGCTGTTATTCCCAGTCTCAAGGGATCCTTCGCATTACTGGTGATCGCAGAAGAGGAAGAGAGGATTATTGCGGCCCGGAATGCAAGCCCGCTGGTGATCGGTATCGGGGATGGGGAGAACTTTGCCGCATCCGATATGACACCTATTCTCGAACATACGGAACGGGCAGTTTTTCTCGAAGACGGGGATATAGCATCCCTGACACGCGGAACGGTAGAAATCTTCAGTAATGGCAAGAAGGTTACACGTCCTGTTGAACTAATCAACTGGTCTGTTGAAGATGTAAAAAAGGGAGGATTTGCGCATTATATGCTCAAAGAGATCTATGAACAACCTCAGGCATTCTATAATACCGTTCGTGCCGTGAACCCTGACATCCTGCCAAAGTTTGCCAGCCGGCCCGACTCCATCACGATTGTTGCCTGTGGATCATCATATCATGCAGGGCTTATTTTCAAGTACCTGCTTGAGGAATCCTGCGGGATTCCCGCACGCTTGGAATTTGCATCCGAATTCAGGTATTATCCTCCTCCAATCAACGGGCTTGTCATGGGGATCACCCAGTCCGGGGAAACGGCAGATACCCTCACAGCACTCAGGCTGGCAAAAGCACACAACTGCAGGACACTTGCAGTGACCAATGTACTGGGTAGTACCGTGACAAGAATCGCTGACGCAACCCTTTTTATGCGTGCCGGCCCGGAGATCAGTGTAGCGGCAACAAAATCCTTTATTGCCCAGCTGGCCGTTCTCATGCAGATTATCAACAACCTGCGTTGCGGGAAGGATGATGAAATTCTTTTGCACGCCCATAAGGCGATTGAAGAAGTACTCCTGATGGATCTCAACGAGAGCGTAGATCTCTGTAAGAACGCCCAAAGTATTTTTTTTGTTGGCCGCGGGCCGTTCTATGCGGTTTCCCTTGAAGGTGCCTTGAAAATGAAGGAAATTTCCTATATTCACGCAGAAGGGTATGCCGCCGGGGAACTCAAGCATGGGCCCTTTGCCCTTCTTTCCCAGAATACTCCGGTAATTGCACTTTGTATGCCTGGAGTTACGTATGACGTGATGATCTCAAATATCAAAGAGATGAAAGCACGAGGGGCTCCCGTGATTGCAGTTGGGTGTGAAGGGGATACAGAACTGTCAGATATTGTCGATCAGTTTATCCCACTTCCCCGGGCCGGTCTTTTCGTCCAGGTTCTGACAACGCTAGTCGTACTCCAGCTCCTCGCATATCATACGGCAGAGATGCTGGGAAGGGATATCGACAAACCGAGAAATCTTGCAAAGAGTGTGACGGTTGAATGATTGAATACGGGTTGAATTATATTGGTCCGGATGCACGGATTTTCGAGCCGGTTACCATAGGTTTTCCCTCACGGGAAAATCTTTCAAAAACGGGTTTTCCCGGTACGACGATTGGAAAAAATGCAATCATCCGTTCCGGGACTGTAGTGTACTGCGATGTCATTATCGGGGATGGCTTCCAGACAGGACATAATGTTATGATCCGCGAAAAAACCAGGATTGGTGACCGGGTCGCCATTGGGACTGGAACAATAATCGAGGGGCATTCAACCATCGGAAATGATGTAAGCCTGCAGAGTATGGTATATATCCCGACAGATACCCGGATAGGAAACCGCGTATTCATCGGTCCAAATGCCGTACTGACGAATGATCGGTACCCTCCACACAGAATCGGAGGCCTTCGAGGACCTGTTATCAGCGATGGCGCAGCGATTGGTGCGAACACGACCCTGCTTCCGGGGGTCTGCATAGGAGAAGGTTCACTGGTTGCCGCAGGGGCCGTCGTAACTCGTGATGTTCCCGATCATATGCTTGCAATTGGGACGCCCGCGAGAATAAAGAATCTTCCCCGCGAACTGAACACGAACGAGCAATAAGCATTGTGAATTCTGTTTCGATCCGATCAAAATAAAAATTCTTGACCTATGAAGATCCTTCTTGTCTCCACCCAGGATTACATCCATCATCCGGTCCCATCCCGGCACCACTACATATTTGAGGACCTGGCACAACGGCATGAAGTGCATGTGGCCCACTTTCATGTCAGCAGGGAGATATCCCGCCCTACCAGACTGATCGTCGAAGAGGCAACGCAATTCCCGCTAAAAAGTCCCCTGCTGCATTACACACTTAACACCCCGTATCACTTCTATATTTTTAATAAAATTATCCGGGAGGGAAATTTTGATGTCATCGTTGCCGCTAATGTACTTGCCGGAACCGCCGTTATCCGGGCGGCAAAAAAATACAACGTGCCGGTCGTATTCGATCTCAAGGACTGGTTCCCGGATTCTGCTGCCGCCTATTTTAAGAATCGCATTCTTCAGGAAATGGTTCGTGTGAGCGTCTGGGCCATAACCAGACACAACCTGTCTAATAGTGATAAAATCACAACCGTCTCACCGTCTCTCGTAGAGAGACTCTCCGGTTTTGGCTTCGCTGCGGATCTCATCACTAATGGTGTTGACACGGATCTTTTTAAGCCAATAAACGGGGGTGCAACGAGGAAAAAACTCGGTATCGATTCTGATGATTTTGTTATCGGATTTTCGGGGAGTATTGAACGATGGTATGCTATCGATGAGATGATCCGGGCGCTTCCTGCCCTGATCAAATACCATCCAGAAACAAAACTGCTGATCGTCGGGGGATCTCTCTTCACCGATTACCAGCAGGAACTCATGACACTCACAGATGATCTCGGTGTATCAGAATATGTCATATTCACCGGAACAAAACCCTATCATGAACTGCCGAGGTATATTGCCTGCATGGATGCCTGTACAATTCCACTATCGCCACCTCATTGGGGAAATATCGCACTTCCGAATAAATTCTTTGAATATTCAGCTTGCGGAAAGCCGATTGTCATGCGTCCCATGCCGGATGTAGAAAAAACAGGGGGACCGCACCTAAGGGTCTACTGTACCCAAGACGAGTATATCGGACATATAAAAAAACTGATGCAAAACCCTGTTACATACTCTGTGGATCTCGAAAACAACAGTTGGAAGGAGAAATCCAGGCAATTCGAGGCGATTCTTCAAAGCATTATCTAATGCATTCATCCAAATTTATTAATGGTCTCAACAGAAACAAATTACGATAGAAAGATAGGATGATTTCATGATATCTCTAGATCTGAAAAGCCGCCGGACCTGGTTAGTCGTCGGTCTTGTTACACTATTTTCGCTCTTTGCGCTCTGGCTCCGCCTCCTGCCCATGTTCACTATGGGGCATACCGATATATTGTCAATGGTTGCGAGCGATGATCCACTCTATAACCTTCGCCAGGTCGAATTTTTACTGTCGAATCATCTCACTTACCAGTGGTTCGACCCCATGACCCTTTATCCGACGGGGTCGGACATGTACTGGGGCCCTCTTTTCCCGACAATTATCGCGATCTGCTGCCTGATAACAGGGGCGACAACACGCCCTGAAATTATAAGTGTTGGGCTTCTCGTTCCACCCCTCATGGCAACGATCGTGACTGCATTAATGTATTTTGTAGGAAAACTCTGTGGCAATTGGAAGACAGGTCTTCTTGCATCAGGCTTCACAGCGGCAGTCACAGGACAATATTTTTACCGATCCATGTACGGGTATATGGACCACCATATCGCAGAAGTTCTTTTTTCCACGATATTCTGCCTCTTCTATATGTACGCCGTCCTTTCCGAGAAGGACACCGCCATCAATCTGAAAAATTTCAGCACGTATAAAACAGCATTCCTGATTTCTGTGCTCGCGGGATTCGCGTATCTTCTTGGATTCTTTGTGATGCCGACAATGATACTATTTGCATTAATTGCTGGGGTATTCACTCTCGTCCAGTTTGTTATTGATACGTATCGTAACCGAACAAGTGAATATCTCCTGATCATCAACAGTGTAATATTCCTTATTGCCATACTCGGGCTTCTGGCATTTGGATTCAAGAGTGCTATACCGGAACTCTCAACATATTCCATAGCACATGTCTATGCCGGTCTTGCGATGATTGGAGGGACAGTTTTTCTGTATATCCTCCAGCGTTATGTAAAAGAGAAGCCGAAATTTTATTACCCGGTTGCAATCATCGGTTCTGCGTTACTTATTTTCCTCGTCCTGTATGTATACAGTCCAAATCTGTTTAACCTGCTCGTTGTCGATTCATTCGCCTTTTTTGGACAGGCTCCTATCACTAATACAGTCCAAGAAGCACGCGGTTGGGCCACGGATCTTGCCTGGCAGACATTCAACTACGGTCTCCTTCTCATGGCCGGTGGCATGCTTGTCATGGTTTACAATAATGTTCGGGATGAGCGCCCGGAGCAGGTTTTCACAATACTATGGTCAATAATTATTTTATTTTCAACGTGGCAACATATCCGGTATGAGTATTATCTTGCGATCAACGTCGTGTTACTCTCAGCAGTATTTGTCAGCTTCTTCCTTGAGCGCTGCTGGCCCGGTATCCAGCAACTGATAACCCCTGATACTTCTCGGGCAATTTCAGAAAGCTCTTCAAAACCATATTTCAAAGACACTCCGCCAAAGGGTAAAAAACAGAAAAAAATCCAGAAAGGCCCCTCTCACACTGACGTATCGGTATATCTTCTGATAACTGCCACAATTGTAATCGTCGGGCTGAGTATTCTTTTTGTGTACACCTCGGTTAATTACAGTTATACGAATGCTTCAAATAATCCAACACTGATGAATCCCGATTGGAAGGAGTCGATGGAGTGGATGCAGAACAATACTCCGGAAACGGGTGTTGATTATTACACATTATATAACAAAGACACCTTCCATTATCCGAACGGATCGTACGGTGTGATGTCCTGGTGGGATTATGGTCACCTCATCACAACGATCGGGAAACGTATTCCCAACGCGAATCCGTTCCAGCAGGGGGTTGCCGGAAATGACGGAGCTGCAGCGTATTTTGTGTCCACATCAGAGGATACTGCGAACGCAATTCTCGACAACCGCGGAACCCGTTACGTTGTCACAGATGTGGAAATGGATCAGGGAAAATTCTGGGCAATGGCAACATGGTACAACGCGACAGATGCAGCAGGACCCTACTATGATACCCTGCTCCTGCCCGGGCAGGATAACTCGCTCACCTCGGCAGTCCTGAACAAACAGCCGTACTACCTGACGATGATATCCCGGCTCCACAACTTTGACGGTTCGATGACCGATTCGAACAGCGTATATTATATCGTATATGCAGATCCCAAGATTTACGGTACGACCTTGCCGGTCATCACTGACGGAGAGTCAATGAATACCTCTGCTGCAATACAGAAAGTAGCCCAGTACAATCTTAATGCCGCACCAGGTTACCATGCTGCCGTGTATAGTCCGAGCATTGTTTCACCACTAGACACAGTGCCAGCACTCCAGCACTACCGGCTTGTCCACGAGTCCCCGACCAATGTATTCAATTCAAAAACGATTGATTTGAAATATGTCAAGATCTTCGAATACGTCAAAGGTGCCCAAATTAAGGGAGACGGCATCATCGAGATACCGGTTGTCAGCAATACCGGACGAAATTTCACGTACCGTCAGGCAAGTGTCAATGGGGAATTCATCGTGCCCTATTCCACAACCGGTAATCCATACGATGTGAAAACAACCGGAAAATACAAGATTGCCGGTACTGGCCGCGAATATGATGTTCCGGAATCCGCGGTCATTCAGGGTCTGACCATCCAATAACCCCATCTCTTTTCCTTAAAAACCAAGTTTTTGTATTTTATCATGACTTTGCATCATGGATATGGTTTTTCCTGGTTTTTTCAGACAAATTTTGGAAAAACCTTATATCATCGGACACTCATCATTCACAACTATGTTAGCGGAAGAGATTGCCTTGGGTATGCGGGTACGATACCCGCGGACCGGAACGACCGGTAAAATCCTCCGTATTGAACAGGTCAGAGGTGACACCTTTGCTGAACTGGATACAACAAATCTTCTGTACCGTGTTGACTCCCTGATCCCGACAACGGGGACGGTGAAAACCACAACCACCATGATTGAGGATGCAAAGGAAGTCATTGCCCGTGAGCGGAAATTTGCTGCAGGAAGCGAACTGCAGGAAGCATTAAAGAATATTGATCAGAGCTGTGAGGGAGGAGGTTAAGCCTCCCTTCATGTTCCGGCAATTTTTACTTGTATCTCATATTTCCGGTTCCCACGTCAATTACCGTACCAAAAACCCAGCTCGCAGAGTCCATTCCTTTTATCCAGAATACCGCCAGACGCTTACCGTAACCAGATCATTTTTTTGACATTTAAGTACGCGGAATCATCCAACGAATGGAATAAACAGCAAACATATCGCTGGGGTTCATCCTGACTGGTTATGTATAAGTATGATCGTTAGATATAGAATAAGGAGGTTCGATTTCATTTGCATGATGTGACAGTTCCCAGTGTCAATATCGGAGTTGTGGGTCATGTCGATCACGGCAAGACCACCCTCGTCAACGCGCTCACCGGGACATGGACCGACCGGCACAGCGAGGAGGTGAAGCGGGGTATCTCAATCCGGCTCGGTTATGCTGATGCAACATTTTACCGATGCGAAAAGTGTGAAGGTACTGACGCTTTTTCGACAAGCCCCGAATGTCCGGTCTGCGGAGGGAAGGGGATACCGTTCCGTTCCGTATCGTTTGTCGATGCACCCGGGCATGAAACCCTTATGGCGACAATGCTCTCGGGTTCGGCACTAATGGACGGGGCAATGCTGGTGATCGCTGCAAGCGAGAAGTGCCCGCAACCGCAGACCAAAGAGCATCTGATGGCGCTGGAACTCGTCGGCATCAAAAAAATTGTTATTGTCCAGAGCAAGATCGATGTGATCAGCCAGAAAGAGGCGATGGACAACTACCTTGAGATCAAGGCATTCGTCAAGGGGACGATCGCTGAAAATGCTCCCATCATCCCGGTATCTTCGCAGAAAGGGATCAACATGGGTGCGCTTGTGCAGGCATTGGACCAGATAATTCCTGAACCTGAACGGGATCCCAATGCCGAACCGGTAATGCTGATTGCCCGCTCATTCGACGTGAATAAGCCCGGCTGTAACTGGAAGGATGTGAAAGGCGGTGTCGTCGGGGGGTCTCTTATCCGGGGCATCCTCCGCGAAGATGAAAAGATCGAGATCCGTCCAGGCAGGCAGACCCAGGTTGAGAACAGGATCAAATGGATCCCCATAACCACGACCGTCACATCAATCAATGCCGGTTCCAAAACGGTAAGTGAGGCAACACCTGGTGGACTTCTGGGTGTAGGAACAAAACTTGATCCTGCGCTGACAAAGAGCGATGCACTCGCCGGCCAGGTACTGGGTCACGAAGGAAAACTTCCTCCTGTCTGGGACAAGATCCGGTGCAGGGTTACCCTGATGGAACGGGTTGTGGGAGCCACAAGCGAACTCATTATCGAACCACTGAAGCATTCCGAACCATTGATGCTTTCTGTAGGTACTGCAGTCACCGTGGGGGTTGTCACGAACACCAAGAAAGACAGTGTCGAAATACAACTGAAACGACCCGTATGTGCAGAAATCGGCTCAAGGATTGCCATCAGCCGACAGGTGGGAGCACGCTGGCGCTTGATCGGGATGGGTGTTCTGGGAGAGTAAAGGTTCTCCTGGACGCCAACGCACTGATGATGCCCGCACAGTTCCAGGTTGATCTCTTTGATGAGCTCCGGAACATTCTTGGGGGTTTCGAACCCATCGTACTCTCATCAGTAATGCGCGAGCTTGAGGGCCTCGCCCGGGCGAAAGGGCGCCACGGATCCGCAGCCCGCTTGGGTCTTGCACTTGGTGAGAAGTGCACAATCGCAGAGAGCGGGGATATCCCTTCAGGATCTGTCGACGCTCAGTTAATCGAATATGCGGTGCAGAAAGGCTGCATGGTAGTAACGAATGACCGCCGTGTAAGGGACGAATTGTTCGCACGCGGTATCGGGGTAATATCCATGAGAAAACAGAAAAAACTGGAACTATTGCGGAGATAAGGAGAACTATGTATCATAAACTGATGCTTGAGGACAAGGTGCGGGTGCCCCCCCAGCGGCTGGGCGAGAAACTCGAAAAAGTGATCCTCGATGTCCTTCAGGAGCAGCTTGAAGGGAGCATTGATAAGGAGATAGGGATTTTTATCTGCGTCACGAAAGTGCAGGACGTTGGTGAAGGAGAGATCGTCCCTGGCGATGGCGGAGTATATTACGATGTAAAGTTCGAGGCTCTGGTGCTGAGGCTCACCCTTCAGGAAGTAATCGAAGGGGTTGTCGTCGAGACGACAAGTTTCGGCGCGTTCATCAGCCTCGGACCGATCGATGCAATGCTGCACGTGAGCCAGATATCGGATGAGTACATCAACTACGATGAGAAGAATGCCCGCCTCATCTGCCAGGAATCCAAACGCTTTATCGGTGTGGGCGACGTAGTCCGGGTCCGTGTAGTGACGTTATCCTTGAACGAGCGCGAGCCCCGCGACAGCAAGATCGGGCTCACCATGCGGCAGGCCGGTCTTGGTACGGCTCTCTGGCTCGAAGAGGAAATAGTTAAGGAGAAGGAGAGAGCTGGGCAGTCAGCAGGTGCCGCAAAGGAGCGGGCTCCCGAGAAGACAAAGGGCAAGAGGAAGGAGCATGCCTCCGGCGAATAAGAAGAAACAGGGTAAAGTCTGCCGTGACTGCCACCGGGTTGTTGACGGCGAAAGCTGCGTAATCTGTGGCACATCAAACTTGAGTGAAGACTGGTCCGGGTACCTGGTTATCATCGATCCCGAAAATTCCGAAGTGGCAAAACGGATGAACATCAAACTCCCGGGCCGCTACGCGCTGAAGGTCCGCTGATGCTCACCCTCCCGGAAGAGCACCGGCAGCTCTTCAAGAAACCCTTTGGCGAGTTGCATCAGAATATTGGGGAGATCCTCCCTCTCATCTGCCATCGTACCGTGTATTCGGTTGGTGATGTTGTCACACATAATCTCCAGAAAAAGGGCATCACGCCAGCTGTTGCCGTAGTTGACGGGTATACCATGCGATCGCCCTGCAGTAAAATGCCTGTTCTAACTGGCAAATGTATCAAAGTGAAAAATCCAGCCGGTTCATTGACAGAAGACCTGATAAATGCCATCAATGATGCCGTTGCCCATTCACCGGTCACGATTATGGTGGAGGGGGAAGAAGATCTTGCCGTGATCCCGATGGTGATCGCCGCACCTCTTGGGGCCATCGTCCTCTACGGGCAGCCCCATGAGGGGGTTGTCCTTCGCGAGGTCACTCCTGAAGCACAGGCAACAGCACGGCAGTTCCTGGAGCGATTCGCCAGATCCCGAGGATAATACCCGCCCGGTTATTCATTTAACCGGTACGCAGATTCTTTTTCAGGATACCGGACGAGGGTCATGTTTTAAATAAACCGGTTCCCAATAATTACAGGATATCGATGGACTTTGAGATCACCAGCGATAAAAGAAATGAACTTTTATCCAGAAGAGAGGTTCAGTTTACCCTCAAATATGACGGAGCAACCCCCTCCCGCATGCAGATCATCGGCAAACTCTGCGCCCTGCTCAACGTGAAAGAGCACCAGGTTACCCTTGACACCCTGCACAGCAGCTTTGGCAAGACAGAACTTACCGGTTCGGCACGCGTTTACGACAGTGAAGAGGGCAGGAACAAAACCGAACGCCCGTACCTGTCAGCGCGCGGAATGCCCAAGCCCAAGGAAGAGGGAGCGGCGTAACAATGGCAGCGAAGAAGGCGGCAGCCTCGAAGGGAACCAAAAGGGGTGCATACTTCAAGGTCGAGGGAGCAAAGGTTACCACCGCAAAGAAATACTGTCCGCGCTGCGGACCCGGTGTCATGATGGCGGACCATAAAGACCGGACCACCTGCGGCAAGTGCGGATATACTGAATTCAGAAAATAAGATCCAATGCCTGTTTTTGGGCAGATACTGGGGATTGAGGGCACGGCCTGGAACCTCAGTGCCGCTCTTTTTGATCGAGATCTGGTTTCTCTTGCTTCACGACCCTACAGCCCTGCACAGGGGGGTATACACCCGCGTGAGGCCGCACAGCATCATGCGTCGGCGATGAAGGAACTCATCAGTTATGTCCTCAAAGAACCGGAAAAGGTAGAGGGGATCGCATTCTCTCAGGGCCCGGGCCTTGGCCCCTGCCTTCGGACTGTTGCCACCGCAGCCCGCTCGCTTGCGCTTGCTCTTGATGTCCCTCTCGTGGGGGTAAACCACTGTGTCGCCCACGTGGAGATCGGGTGTTTTGCCACAGGGTGCAAAGACCCCATCGTGCTCTATGCCAGCGGGGCAAATACGCAGGTGATCGGGTACCTGAACGGGAGGTACAGGATTTTTGGCGAGACACTGGATGTCGGGATCGGCAACGCACTTGACAAGTTTGCCCGGGCAAAGAATTTCCCGCATTCGGGCGGCCCGCATATCGAAGCACAGGCAAAAAAGGGCCGGTATATCGAACTGCCCTACACCGTAAAGGGGATGGACCTCGCGTTCTCCGGGCTCGTCTCCGCAGCAAAGGAGCACAAGGCACCGCTACCCGATGTCTGTTATAGCCTGCAGGAGACCGCCTTTGCGATGTGCGTGGAAGTGACCGAGAGGGCGATGTCCCTTGCCGACAAGAACGAGGTGCTCCTTGTCGGGGGAGTCGGGGCAAACCGCCGGTTGCAGGAGATGCTGCGTATTATGTGCAAGGATCGCGGGGCGGAATTTTTCGTCCCCGAACAGAAATATCTCGGAGATAACGGGGCGATGATCGCATACACGGGAAAACTCATGCTCGAAAGCGGGGTGACTCTTCCCATCGAATCTTCCCGTATCAACCCTTCGTTCCGTTCCGATGAGGTAGAGGTTACATGGAGACATGAACTCCCGGAAACCACAGCACGGACTTACCCGGCTGGTGAATCGAGAAGACGCGGAGCTGAAGCGATTGTCGCGTTCCACGACGGGGTTGCAGAGAAGCGCCGGGTCTCCAAACGGTACCGCGTACCAGCCCTTGACAAGCGCCTGATTACAGAAAGGACCCGGGCCGAGGCACGGCTCGTCCACGCCGCACGTAAAGGAGGCGTTCCCACGCCGGTCATGAGCGATATTACGGACGACACCATCGTTATGGAGCAAGTACAGGGTACGCTTCTCACACTCGATCTTTCGGATAACAATGTCCGGGAGGCGGGGCGTATGGTCGGCCTGCTCCATTCAGCAGGCATCATGCATGGGGACCTCACCACCAGCAACCTGATCGTGCGCGGGAGTGACAGGAAATGCGTTCTGATCGATTTCGGGCTTGCACAGGTAACCTCGGAGATCGAGCAGCGGGGGGTGGATATCCACGTCCTGTTCCAGACCCTTGAAAGCACGGCTCCCGATCGTTCGGAAGATCTGAAGGCAGCATTTGCTGAAGGGTATGGGGAGACATTCCCAGGTGCCGGTGAGGTTATCGCCCGCGAACACGAAATCAGACAGCGGGGGCGATATCTCTGAAGATCACGATGGTAACCGGCAATGCCAACAAGGCGGCGGAAGTTGCGGCGTTTTTCCAGGGTTCTGTCGAAATAACCCACGTCTCACTCGACCTTCCCGAATACCGGTCCGATGACGTGGGCGAGATCGCCCGCGGCAAGGCTCAGTATGCCTATTCGCAGCTGAAAACACCCCTCATAGTGGATGATACCGGTTTCTTTATCGATGCCCTGAATGGGTTCCCTGGCCCGTATGCCGCATATGTCTTACATTCCATCGGAAATACGGGCATCCTGAAGCTGATGGAGGGTATACCGGATCGCACTGCCCGGTTCACAACGGCCATCGCGTTTGCAGACGAGCGCAGAGTCCACGTTTTCAAAGGTACGATTGATGGCCACGTAACCTATACCCCGCGAGGAATGGGCGGGTTCGGCTATGATCCCATCTTCGATGTTGGAGGCAGGACGCTCGCCGAGATCTCCCTTGGAGAGAAGAGCCGGATCTCCCACCGCGCCCGGGCCCTCACCGCATTTCATGACTGGTTCGTGCATGAATACCGGGGGCGGGTCACTGACGCAAATGGTTAATATGTCTTACAGCTTTGTTATATGGACAGACAGGAGTGTTCAATAATGGCAAAGTTTCCAGAAGCCGAAGCCCGGCTACTCAACGTGAAAATATGCATGCACTGTAACGCACGCAACGCAATCCGCGCAACCAGCTGCCGCAAATGCGGCTACCAGAACCTGCGCCCCAAGAACAAGGAACGCAAAGCGTAATCCATTTCCAATATTCCAGTTCCCTTTTTTCCGGTCGCTCCGGTTTTGCCATTATAATTCCTGCGGTACTCTCATAGTCCGCATACTCACAGAATCCGCCCGGTCTGATGTTCCGGGTTGTCCGGCATTATCCGGAACATTGGATTTCTGTACCAGACCCTGTGCAAGAAAAACCGGCTGGTTGCGGGACGTTCTGAAGAACATACCCTGCCTGTACGTGCACCCAAATATCCCGTATAGGTCCCCAGGCTTGGAGAAAGTCGATCACACCGAATAGTACGTGACCCGTTTTCCTTTCTTTGCATATTCCCCGGCAAAGGTCTCGATATTGCGCTTGTACCCGATACGGTCGACAAAACCCAGCTCCCGGAGATTCTCGCGCACGCGCATCACATCCGCTTCATCGGCCCAATCTTTCGTGTACACGTAGATCACTTTCCGGTTGTCGCGAGAATCGGGATTGGGCTTCGCCGTGCTCACCTTTGCCGAGATGCCCAGCTCAAGAGAGACGGTTGCATCCCGGACGTTCTTCCATGCCGCATCCACCGCGTTAGGTTCCTGGAAGATCAGCCACTTCCCCGCGTTCTCATCCTCTATCGCCTCGGGCGCACTGCCAGGTGCGTCCAGCACGATCCAGTACATCTGCGTGGTCTTCGAAGGGATCACACCCTCCCCCTCGCAGAGCATCCGGTAGACCGTATCGATATCAGAGAACCGGACCAGCATCGCATCGGCAAGCTGCGGGTATTCTTCCCTGAACTTCTCAAAGATCGCGGTCAGGTCCGTTTTGAAGTCAGTACCGCTTTCCACCAAGACATACAAGTACTTCCCCTCCACCTGCAACCCCCGGTTCAGCAGGTGCTCGAAGATACCGTATGCCACATCCGCCAGCGCTTCGGGATCGACTTCCGCCATTGGTACCAAAAATGATGTTGGCAAAAAAATAGTTTCTGTATTGATCCTGAGATCTGCGCCATCCACAAGATAGCATAATGAAGTGCAATGATCTCATGTCCGGGCTGCTGCTGGAGACCCCGTCATTGTAATTGTCGATTGTTTTAAGAGCGCATGGCAGAAATATGTAAAAACTATGGAATGGAAACGTGACTGGGGCCTCACGGCGAGGGTCTGGCTGACAGGCCTACTGTTATTATTGCTCTACCTCGTGTTCATGACTGTGCTCTATGCATTTGGCGTGGGGACATGGGTCATTGTCCTGCTGGCAGTCGGGATGGGCCTGATCCAGTACTTCTTTTCCGACAAGATGGTGCTCTGGAGTACCGGGGCAAAGATCATCGAGGAGGATGAACATCCCGAACTCCACCGGATAATCGAGAAGCTCTGCCAGGAGGCTGATCTCCCGAAACCGAAAATTGCAATCATGCAGAGCCCGGTGCCAAATGCCTTTGCCACCGGCAGAAGCCCGAAGCATGCCGTCGTTGCATGCACCGATTCGATCTTGCGCCTGCTGAATAAGGACGAATTGGAAGCCGTACTCGCCCACGAGCTCTCGCATGTCAAGAACCGGGACATCCTGACCATGACGCTGGCAAGCTTCATCGCCATGATCGCATCGATGATCATGCAGAGCTTCTTCTTCTCCGCGCTCTTCGGGGGCAACAATCGGGAGAACGGAGGGGGATGGATCGTCATCTGGATCGTCTCGATCATCGTCTACGCGCTCAGCACACTCCTTATTCTCGCCCTTTCACGGTTCCGCGAGTTTGCCGCAGACCGAGGCAGCGCCCTCATTACCCGGAACCCGCAGGCACTCATCTCTGCACTGAACAAGATCAGTGGCAGGATCGATGCGGTTCCCGCGGAGGCAAAGGCAAAAGTCGAAGGTGCAAATGCGTTCTTCATCATACCGGCACTCTCCGGCAACACCCTCATGGAACTGTTCTCCACCCACCCGCCCCTTGAAAAACGGATTGCCAACCTCGAGAAAATTGAGATGGAACTCCGGGGCTATTAATCTTCAAAACTCTTTTTCTTCCTGTCTCTCAATGGACTGATACATCCGGCAGGCTTATCCTTGCGGTGTTTTTACAACGATACCAGCAATCCGGGGCATTTTCAGATGAATGGCTCTGCCGGCAGGATGGTGCAGGGAAAACCACAAACCACGCAGTGACAATTATTAATACCACTCCCCGCTAAAATTGTAGAGCACAGTGCATCGATGGTCTAGAGGCATGACTTAGGCCTTCCAAGCCTATAGCCCGGGTTCGATTCCCGGTCGATGCATACGGGCTCGTGGTCTAGTTGGCTATGACGTCGCCTTCACACGGCGAAGATCTCGTGTTCGAATCACGACGGGCCCATTTTTGTTTTTGTGAGATAACTTAAGTCGCGTTGAACCTGCCTGACTCGTAATCCGGCAGCGACGCCCCGACCATCAGTGAAGATCCACCGGGCTCGGGTTCTGGTGCGGAAAGATCTGCTTTTTTCTGGAACAGGTGTGTGCAGGACCACAGAAAGGAAACCAGACCTTGGCAGTACCGTTTCTTGTGCAGTTCCATTGGAAATGAAGGGGTATCTATATCTTTCACTTTTTCCTCAATAGTTTGCCTGTTTATTGCACAGCACCATGGGGATAATATGGGAAAGGGCATAGGATACCGGTGCAGCATCTTGATCGGTCATAGAAACTGAGAGAGAAAGGGATGTCGCGAATGTATTCAACACAGAGATTCTGCTCTGGCGGGGATCGAGTCCGCGAGTCCATTTCCTGAAATTTTTTATTCTCATAGAGAGACACAGGTGCATCTGGTGCAAAAAGACAACTCCGGAATCCTCTTTCTTGGCAGGATAATTCAATCTTTAGTTGAAGCCGGTACACGCTCACAACCGTGTAGCTTGGGAGGATATGAGCCGCTAAAATAAGAACGAGAAACGATCCCGTGGGATCAAAAACATTGAGCAGTCCCGCCGGCCTGATTACTCCGGACGGCAGACGGACTGCATGCAAAAGGAAAAAGTGAGATTATGCGTTCTTCATCTTGGCTTTTGCGACGAATCCGTCTTTGCCAATGTAGTACATGAAGCCCTTTTCCTTGGCAATCTTCTCAGTACCGACTTTCTTCTTCCTGCCGGTCTTGTTGTGCTTCATCGGGGCTGCCCAGACATACCCGTCCTTGCCAATGAAGTAAAGGTATCCCTTTTCGCGCTGAATCTTTTCTTTTCCAATTTTGGTTCCCATTTAAACACCTCAAAACCGCAATCGGGTTTTGATAATGAGAGTTGACGCCTGATAATATAAAAAGTTTCCGTCGAAAGCCCGTCGAAGTCAGGATTTTAGCCACTTATTTAAGGCTTTTTTGGTCATTGTGACGCTTTATTCCCTCCGTTTAAAAACGCCATTAAAATCCCCCGTTTCGGCTCATTCCTGCTAAATAATAGCTGAATACGTGTTGGCGCGGCCGGAAGCACCGGAAGTGCAAGCGCAGCACGGGGGGGTATTTTTTGGGGAGTCTCCCGGGGGTGCGGCAGGATCCTCCAACATTCATGACCGGCTGGATCCCGGAAGGTACGGTAAGGGTGAGTCCATCATCCATCCATTCCCCGCATATGATCATGCCCGTTCCCTGCGGTCAACAAGCCGTTTCGGGCGCCCTTTCAGTGTATGAAGCTCCAGTCCTTCTGGCCCGGTAAAATTGAGGGGGATCTTCAGGTTGCCATCATGATACTGGTCGGAAAGGCCCGGCTTGTGCTTCAGGAAACGTCCGATAAGATGATCCTCCACAAGCTTCCGGTCGCACTGGTCCGGATCCAAGCATTCCACGCTGATGCGCAGAACCACTTCGCCCGGTCCTTCCCCATCGTAGATGAATGCCTCGTATTCTCCCGTGAGATAATCCATGTTTTCCGGCTGAAAGATCGCGGCCTCGATATCGACCCGGTTCAGGGAATTACCAAAAATCCATGCGGTTTCTGCCTCACGCTGGGGATTATGGATCCGCATATGTGTCCTCCCGCAGCTGCACCGTTCACGGGACAGGACAACGGTTGTGTCCTCGGTATCGTAATTGAGGAGGAGCATCCCGCTTCTTCCGCCAACCGGGAGCAGTGTGGTAAGGACCGCCCTGCCACAGTCGCCATCTCGGACGAATCCCTGCAACCGTGGATCATAGACATCCAGATGTACGAGATCTTCAGGTACATGTAATCCGGCAAGTTCTGTGCACTCACCGCACATAGTACCTTCAGTACTACCATAGGTGTTGTACACGGGACAGCCCCACTGCTCTGCAAGATACTTCCGGGATTCGTCTGCAAAACTCTCCCCTCCTGCCACAAGTTTGTCGATTGCGATATCCTCCGGTTTCACTCCTTCTGCCTTCAGCCTCCGGCCAAGGCGGATCAGCTTGAAGACACTGCCGACAATCGCTGTGGGCCGGTAGATTCTCATGATCCGTGAATCAAAAGAGCACTTACCGACGGGAATAATCCCCATTCCGATTCTTTGGGCAGCAATCGTCATCGTGTTTGCTCCAACGTTCATGCCATAGGATGCGCAGACCACGATGCGGTCTTTTGCAGAAAATCCCTGCGAGACAAAACTGCGGGCATACTTCTCTGCGTACCGCTTCCAGTCATCCCATGTCAGGAAGAAACCCTTGGGGGTGCCGCTCGTACCGCTCGTCTCCTGTATCGAGAAGATGGAACTCCAGTCCGTGGACAGGAACTCAAATTCCGGCGTTTGCGGGGGCTGGTGCTCCCGTATCGTTTTACCGGCGATGAGGGGGAGGGAGAGCAGGTCTTCGTGGACGCGGATCTCCGTGGGTTCAATCCTGTTCTCCCGGAACCAGCGGCGGTAAAACGGTGAATGTTCAGCCGCGTACTGCACCGTGTAGTGCACCCGTTCATCAATAAGCGCATCGAGATCGCCACGCTCCATCGTTTCGATTTCAGGAGAAAAATAAAATCCCGCGGGCATGAGAGAGAATTATGGGGTGCAGGATTTATAAATTACGAAGTGAGCAGGCAGACTCATGCAGGTTTTTTCGCTTCGGCCTCCAGCCGGACCATACGAATAAGGATCATCCCGTCAGCACCAACCGGATATGTCACGAGATATTCATCAATGAATGCGTTGATGAACCCCGATCGTTCACCATCCGGTAATCTTGCCATCCATGGAAGCCACGTAGTGCGGAGCCAGGCAGCAAAATCCTCGCGGTATGAGTAGGTCATATCCTTGGGGATGAGATCGACCCGGACCGGTTCGAACCCTGCATCTGTCAACCATTGCCGGTACTCAGCAGTGCCAAAAAAACCATAGGCAAATGAGAAACCTTCAAAGAACTGACTCCAGCGTGGGTTCCCTAGTAGGACCTTAAGCACTTCGAATACCTGATCTGCATTTCCTTTTCCGCCCATCTGGATCAACAATCTTCCACCCGGGCGCAGGTTCTGTGCAATTCCTGCAAGTACCGGCTTATGATCGGTAATCCAATGAAGTGCGGCATTCGAAAATACTACATCAAACTCTTCCTCAAAAGAGAGTGCCCGTGCATCCATCTTCAAAAATGAGAGATTCTGGTATTCAGTCTGTGGAAAATGATCGCCGGCAAATTGGATCATTTCCGGTGAGCTGCCCACGCCCGTTACGTTCCCTTCCGGAAGGTGGTGGGCGATCTCTGCCGTCACCTTTCCATCCCCGCATCCAATATCGAGCACCCGTTCGTTTCCGGAGAGACCGAGTTTTGCAATCATTTCCTGCGCCCATGGGTGTTGGACAGGTGAACTCTTGTGATAGTCAGCTGCATTCCAGGTAAACGACGGTAATGGATCAGATGGCGCCATACATGCATCCTCAGAAATTGTGAGGGCTATACCTATTAATGAGAGGAGTGTGAGTTGTGCCGTTCAGGTGCCCTAAATTTATCGTCAACCAGCACCCAGAGGTACAGGCATTTTCATGTACTTCCACCTCATCCTCACTGACGACTGCAACCTCTGTTGCAGCTACTGCCGGGCCAAGGCCTTTCTCGACCTTGAAGAGAACGAGGGGGAGGTTGCAGTTGAGATTGATGAGAGTATTCCATTAACCATTGAATACGATCTTGAATCCCTGTACGCATTTCTCAGAAAAGATCCCTCGCCTACCCTCACATTCTATGGGGGAGAACCGCTCCTGCGGGAGGATCTTATCGAGCGTATCATGCGCGACGCCCCGGTACGGCGGTTTATGATGCAGACCAACGGCCTGCTGCTGGATCGGCTGCCAAATGAAATATGCAACCGGTTCATTACTCTCCTCGTCTCCCTTGATGGCCGCAGAGAACTCACCGATGCGAACAGGGGTGAAGGAGTATATGACCGGGTTATGGAGAATGTCCGGCATATCCGTGCGAATGGATACAAGGAAGAACTCATTGCACGGATGACGGTCACGGAAAACACGGATATCGTGGATGCCGTCCACTGGCTCGCGGAGATTCCCAATGACCCGTTCACGTCCATTCACTGGCAGCTGGACGCGAATTTTTCACATGATTTCTCCCGCCGGCAGTTTGCGGACTGGGCTTCAGTCAGTTATAATCCTGGCATCCGCACGCTCGTCAGGGACTGGGTGAACCATATGGCATCGGAAGGAGAGATCCTCCGGTGGTACCCGTTTCTCGACCCGATGGATGACCTGCTCCATGGCCGTACAAGCAGGCTCAGGTGCGGGTCGGGGCATGCCAATTACAGCATCATGACCGATGGCCATATCGCACCCTGCCCGGTCATGATCGGGATGAAACAGTACTATGTCGGGCATATCCGGGACGCGGATCCCTGTCGGCTCAACCGAATCGATGTGGGCGGGGAGTGTCGGGAGTGCCGGATCCACAGTTTCTGTGGCGGGAGATGCCTGTATTCCAATATCATTCACCCGTGGGGGGAGGCTGAGCGCCGGCTTGTCTGCGGGACCGTCGAGAACCTCCACGCGGCTCTCACGGATGCCCTTCCCCGCGTGCGGGCTCTTATCTCAAGCGGCACAATAACAGCAGATGATTTCACTCACGAGAAATTCAACGGGTGCGAGATCATACCTTAATTCAGGTATATCCTGAGTTGTATAAAAAGGGACTATCATAATGGAGATGTATTTATAGTGAACGGTTAATTGTATATATGCAGATCAAAACTGCATGAGTAATACAATGGAAAGAAAGAGTTTTGGTGGCCCGAGAAATTTCGGTCCCAGAGAAATGACAAAGACAGTCTGTTCAGACTGCGGAAAGGAATGCGAAGTCCCCTTCAAGCCAACTGAAGGAAGGCCGGTCTACTGCAGGGACTGCCTGCCCAAGCACCGGAAACCCCGGTTTTAATCTCATAATTTTTCTCCTTTTTAAGATTCCCATGGTGTGAGTTCCTCTTTTATTGCCATGTGTATTTTCCGATAGTCTCAAGATTCCGATTAGCCAATGCTTTCGGCATGGCAACATCATGGAAAGAGGCCAAGGAGTGTGCCATGAGGGACGGGCTCCCCCAGGTCTATCATGACTGCGATGACAATGACTACGGGGCCTGCCGGGAAGGGGACCAGCAGGGCACATTCAAGAATGGAATTTTCATCGAGCACCGCTGCATCTGTATGCCATCAAACCTGAGCATGGATGAACTGGAAGAAAAGGAAAAGAGATTCCGGTCCGAGAATCCTGACTGGTGAATTTTTTTTTACTTGCGCTTGATTTCCTGGCGGAAGCGGTGGAATAGATCGTAGAGCATTAGCCGTAATTCAGCCCCGATCTCCTCCCAGGATTTTGCATCGGACTCCCCCGCCTCCAGATAAACAGCCGGGACCTGGTGCACAACCTGCCAATCTGGATCATCTGCAACCTTCGGTATCCACCAGAGCTGCCGCATAATCTCGAAATAGCCTGTGGCAAGAACGATGATGAAGAGGAGAGGAATGAGGATTAATGCTGGTAACAAGAATAATTGGAACAGCATTGTGCTAAAATTACTATCATACCATTGAAAAATGCTGAGGATAAACGCAATGCAGAACACACTGCCAAATGCCCGAATGATCGGTGCAGGCAGGTTGAGGGGGAAGGGAAATGCCCCAAAGATGTCTGCAATAAACAGAATGATTGTGATGAGAAGAAGCAACCAGAAATTGGCAAATAAAATACCCTCAGCTGCCTTTTGAAATATGCCATCGGGGGGGGTGAAGTTTGTCAGGATCTTTGCAAGGACGACGACGATCAGGAAACAGATGATCCCGCTCATCCCTTTTACAAACACCCAGCCGAATGACCTTGTACGACAGTGCACGATAATTCCTGCCCTCAAATGCTGTATCTATGTTGTCGGGTGTGCTATAAGAGTGTTTGACATACGAACGTGAGAACCGTCATGGTACCTTGAATAGAATATGTATTAGGTGGACCGGGGATGATCTGGTATGCAGGTCAACTGCAAACGGTACGGTCTTTACCTGCTCCGGTTGAAGGCAAGCACGCCCCTATTGGCAGTTGTAGGGATTCTCCTGGTTTCTTTGGGCCAGCTGGTATCAGCGATCGTTGCAAACCTGATCGGGGGCCTGATCTTCTTCTGGGTCGACCAGTTCATCTTCACATCGCAGTCGCTCGCCGCGCAATGGGAGGTCAGGGACAATATCGCATGCGTGGACGGCGGGAAAATTGCCCGTGGGTACCGGCTGGTTCGTTCCGGGGATTACGACCGCTCCTGTGATCACAAGCCTGAGTTCCGGTGCGAAGTGTGCTCACAGAAGAAAACTGAGGAACTGAAAGACCGGGGGATCAAAAACGAGTGAGTGCCGGGGTTCCTGCTATGAGGATATTATTTCTTACCGATATCGTAATATTTCCGGAGAAACTCATGGATCTTTTCTGATTCGATGTATCCTAGATCGATCTTATTGATGATCTCATCGATCATTTGTGCATACCTGATAATCTTCCGTGACAGCGAATCATCCATCATGTCTGCAACACCGATTATTGCCTGGAGAGGGTTACGGATATGGTCGTTGAGGATGGCAAACTGCTGGAGGTTGCTCTCGATCTGGCGGAAGGCTTCCTTTTTCAGGTGCTCGACCTCTTCCCTCTCTCTGATATCCCGGACGATCGCGACAAATGCAGGCCTGCCAAACTGGTCAAAGGACCGGGCATTGATCTCGACCGGGATCAGCCTGCCGGATTTTGTTTTGCAGACACCCGTGTAAATTACGTGGCCAAACGAGCGGAGTACATCAACAGGCAGGCCGAGACCTCCGGCATCCCTTCTCATGAGTAGGTCTGATAAGTCCATTTCCAGGAATTCAGCACGCAGGTACCCGAGTACCTCGCAGGCAGCATCGTTTACTTCGACGATCGTTCCGGGTGTATTATCCGGGTTCATCCGGCACACGCATACCGGGTCTCTAATACTGTTGAAAAGGAGCCGGTAATGCTCTTCACTTTGGATGAGACGGTTGTGCAGAACATTCTGTGACTGTTCAAGGTCCTCAAGCATCCTGTTGACATTACCGGCAAGGTCCCCGATCTCATCACCCCCGCTGATCCCGACGCGTGCCGAGAAGTCCCGTTTTCTCCCGATATCATTCACACAACAGCTCAGCTCAGCAAGCCACGAAAGGACGGTTTTTTCAAGGAGCATGAGCGTTGCCAGACCGAAGATAAGACCCGAGGCGATGAGCAGGATAACGAAATACAAGATTGTAGACTTCCCCTGTTCATAGATATCCCGGGCAATACTGACCTTAAGGATGAGTGCCGGGCTGCCGGATATGTCCCGGATAAGTGAGTACGTACCGAGCGTAGTGCTGTCGACAGGCTTGATGATCGTGGGGGCATCAAGAGTCAGGACATCGTTCCCCGCGCGCTGGATAAAGGGGGAGGATGATGCAGTAAAACCGGAGATTACATCCACAAAATCCGGAGGCATCGAAGGAACATCGTACTGGTGCATTTCAAGGGGGAGCTGGGCAAGGGACGAGAGCCGGGACACCTCCATTGCATCGAGATACCTGCCCATCAGAATGTACCCCATCACGTGCCGGTTGTCAGGATTACCAAAGACCGGGCGAATGGCGATCATCATCGGACCATCGGGCAGTCGGACTATTCCCATCGTTCCCGTGCTGGCGCTGCCCATATATCCTGAACGGGGATAAGTAGAGAACACTGTGCGAAGACCGGCCGGTACCGTAACAAGCATGTGGTTTGTGAGATCATACCCCTGTCCGGAGATGAGGTTTCCCTCAGCATCTGAGAGCAGGATATCATTGAAACCGAGCCGTTCGAAGATATCGGCATCCAGCCGTGACCATTGTCCCCCGGAAGCGTTGGCTGAAACAAATGCACGGGTATCATCACGCGAGGCCCAGTCGTAGGCCACTGCGTCGAGGGTGTTGATATCATTGCCCAATGCGACAAGGACCCGGTTCGTATCCTTTTGTGCACTCTGCGATTCAACACGGGAGAAACCGCCCTGCACGATCAGCTCTGATGAGGCATAAAGAGCAAGAATGAGGCAGAGAAGAGTAATGCAGACGATGACGACGGTCTTTTTACGTATATCCACTGAGCTGCACCTGCCGCAGACCCGCTGATACGGATAATCTTCTATTGCGCGGGGATATTCTTGTTTCTTTCGCAGAAATGGTTCAGATTTATGGGCAGTTCCCGAGCCCACTCAGCTATGATCCCCGGCCGCCCCATGGTGATACCTAATAAAGTGTAATAAAAAATACATCAATAACCAAAAAATTACAACAATGTATAAATATGTACAAAATATACCTGTATTCCAGACAAAAGTCATGGTTCCCGCGGAGAGTTCGCAAAGGATCAGATAATCATACTAAAAACCGGCACTCACCTGGTGCCCTGCCGGAAAACGGACCCTGAAATTATGAAGACAACACTGATGCTCAATCTTGGGCCTGATGAGTTTATCACCGCGGTGAAGACCCAGCCAAAACCGCTCATCATACCGCTGTGTGCGGAACTGCCACTCCCGGATATCTCCCCGCTTGATGTATATGAGGGGACGAGGAAGGGGTGCGGGTTCCTGCTCGAATCGATGGAGGGGAGCGAGAAACTCGCCCGGTACTCATTTATCGGGATTAATCCGGAGATGGTAGTCACGATGGGAGATACTGTGGATGTGCAGGGCAACGAGCCCTTTGTTTCCATCGCCCGCGACCCTGATGGCGACAACCCGGTCGACAGGATCAAATCGATCCTTTCCCGCTTCCATTACATGAATGTCAAGGCCCCCCGGTTCTTTGGTGGCATGGTCGGCTATTTTGCCTACGACTGCGTGTATTCCCTCTTTGAAAAAGTCCGGAAAAAGGAAAAACACGAGCCCGGGGCACGGGGCACCGATCACGATGCCAGATTCATGCTCACAAAGGACTGTATCATCATCGATCACCGGTATAAGAAACTGTATATCTTCTCAAGCCCGTTCCTGACCTATGATTCTGATCTGGTGGATGAATATTACAAGAGCGTCTCGAAGATCCAGTCCCTCGCCGGCCGTATCACCATGCTGGGTCAAAAGATCCGAAAAAGTACGCAGCACAGCAGAAATACCCCGTCTGCGCCACCCGCCCCGGACGCATCGCGGCAGACATTTGAGCACGCCGTCGAGAGTATCAAGGAACACATCGTTGCGGGGGACATTTTCCAGGCCGTAATCTCGCGGCGCCTGGATTTTCCCGTATGCAATGATCCGTTTGCCATATATGCAGCACTCCGGGAGATCAACCCGAGCCCCTATATGTATTACCTGGATTTCGGAGAGGAGAAAGTCATCGGGGCAAGCCCGGAGATGCTGGTGCGGGTGGAGAGGCGCCGGGTGACAACGGTTCCCATTGCCGGGACACGGCCCCGCGGCCGCACAAAAGCCGAAGATGAGCAGCTGGCAGAGGATCTGCTCCTCGACAAGAAGGAGCGTGCCGAGCATACCATGCTCGTTGACCTCGCACGGAACGACATCGGCCGCGTCTGTCGGTTCGGGTCCGTGAATGTCGGCGAGTTCATGGGCATCGAGAAGTTCTCCCATGTCCAGCACATCGTTTCAACCGTGAGCGGGACCCTCCGTGACAACCTCGACTGTTACGATGCCTTCAAGTCCTGTTTCCCGGCAGGGACCGTCTCAGGCGCACCCAAGATTCGCGCCATGCAGATCATCGATGAGCAGGAGCCGGGGGCCCGCGGGCTGTACGCCGGCGCTGTCGGGTATATCGGTTTTGACCATAACCTCGATTTTGCTATTGCCATACGGACGATACTGGTCCAGAAGAACCGGGCATATGTCCAGGTCGGGGCCGGGATCGTTGCAGATTCCGTGCCGGAGAACGAGTGGAAAGAGACGGAGAACAAGGCAGCAGCAATGATCAGGGCCATCGAACATTCGGGGGCCTGCTCATGAAAGTGCTGATCGTGGACTGTTACGACAGCTTCACCTTCAACCTGTACCAGCAGGTTGGAAAACTCGGTGCAGAACCGCTGGTACTTCCCTGCGACACCCCCCTTGAAGTGCTGAGGAAAACCGGCTGCGACCGCATTATCCTCTCACCGGGCCCGGGCACCCCGCGGGATGCCGGTGTCTGCCTCGATGTGCTGGAAACCATAAGCCGTAAGGTCCCGACCCTTGGCGTCTGTCTCGGCCACCAGGTAATCTGCACCGCGTTCGGAGGAGAAGTCATCCGGGCACCACACCTGATGCATGGGAAAACATCAGCAATCCAGCATGACGGAAAGCGTATCTTTGACGGCGTTCCGACACCTTTCACTGCCACCCGGTACCATTCCCTCGTAGCCCGCAAGGGATCCCTGCCCGACGAGCTTGAGGTAACTGCCACAAGTGTGGATGACGGGTATGTCATGGGATTACGGCACCGTGCATATCCGATTGAGGGTGTGCAGTTCCACCCGGAGAGCATCCTCTCGGCAGAAGGCGACCGGATCATTAAAAATTTCCTTAACGGGACGGGGGTGGGCTCATGATATTCAAAGAAGCGATCATGCGGCTTATGGATCTGCAGGATCTGGGCGAGGCCGAGGCTGCCGGTATCATGGATACGATTATGGAGGGGAAGGCAACCCAGGCACAGATCGGGGCATTCCTCACTGCACTCCACATGAAAGGTGAGAGCCCGGAGGAGATCGCGGCATTTGCCCGGGTAATGCGCCGGCACGCGGTCGCGGTCAGGCCGGTCACAAAGGGAATGCTGGTCGATACCTGTGGTACCGGTGGCGACGGAACACACACATTCAACATCAGTACTACCGCAGCGTTCGTCGCCGCAGGGGCAGGTATTCCAGTCGTCAAGCATGGCAACCGGAGCGTGAGCAGCACCTGCGGTTCGGCGGATGTCCTCTCCGCGTTGGGTGTGAATATTGCCGCAGACCCACATGCCCAGGCCCGGATCGTCGAAGAGGTCGGCATCGCGTTCCTGTTCGCGCCGTTTCACCACCCGGCCATGCGCCACGTGATGGCAGCCCGACAGGAGATCGGGTGCAGGACCGTCTTCAACATCCTTGGCCCGCTCGCGAACCCCGCAGGAGCACAGGCGCAGGTGCTGGGGGTCTACCACCGTAACCTGACCATTACACTGGCAGAAGTTCTCAGGTTGCTCGGGCTCTCCCATGCCATGGTGGTCCACGGCAGCGGGCTGGATGAGATAACAACAACCGGAGAGACCGTGGTCTCGGAGCTTTTTAAGGAGACCATCAACACCTATACCCTGCGCTGCGAGACCTATGGTATTGCTCCTGCGCAACTTCCCGATCTTGAGGGCGGAGATGCAACAACGAATGCCCATATCATCCGTGAGATTCTGGGAGGGGAACGAGGCGCGGGCCGGGACATCGTGCTCATGAATGCCGGGGCAGCGATCTATGTGGGAGGACAGGTACGGGACCTGCACGAAGGGATCGCCCGCGCAGGAACCTCCATCGATTCGGGGAATGCCCTCGCACGGCTGGATGCCCTCGTTGACGTGACAGGAAGTGCAGCATGATCCTTGACGAGATCATCCGGAGGACGGAAAAGCGGGTGGCACGGCTACCATCCTCGTTCCCGGAGCCGTCCTCCCGCGAACACCCGAGCCTCTCCGGTGCAATCCGGGGTAGAAACGGGAAAAATGCAGTCATCGCAGAGATCAAATGCACATCCCCCAGCGGGGGCACCATCCGCCGCAACGTGGACATGGCCCAGATGGCAGGTGTCCTCGCAGGAGCCGGATGCGTCGCCCTGTCAGTACTGACCGAACCATATTTCTTCGGGGGAGCAGGACAGGATATTGCCCGGGTGAAGACCGCAGTCGACATCCCGGTGCTCCGCAAGGATTTCATCATCGACGAACGCCAGATCGCGGAGTCGAAGGCGCTCGGGGCGGATGCGGTACTCCTGATCGCGGCAGTGATCGGTAAGAACCTGCCGGCATTTGTCGATCTCGCCATGGACTATCAGATCGAACCGCTGGTCGAGGTCCACAATGCTGCCGAAGCCGAATCTGCACTTGGCACCCGAACGACACTCATCGGCATCAACAACCGCGACCTGTCCACCATGACAATCGACCGTTCGACCACGCGGCTGCTGTCCGGACAGATCCGGCCAAAGGGCAGGTTGATCGTTTCCGAGAGCGGGATGCGTTCTGCCGATGATGTGCGCGAGATGAAGGGATACTGCGACGCATTCCTCATCGGCTCGTCAATCATGGCGCACGAACACCCGAGGAAAAAACTGGCGGAGTTCGTATGCGCATAAAGATCTGTGGGATTACCCGGCCGGAAGATGCACATTTTGCCGAAGAAGCCGGGGCCGACGCGATTGGCGTTGTTGTCTTTTCCGGGGGGGTATCGCGCCGTGTTGTATCTGCTGAACGTGCGCGGGAGATCTTCAATTCAGTCGGACCGTTCACGACAACAGTCGCAGTAAGCCATACGGATTCCAGGGAGGATCTTGAACAGATGCTCGCGCTGCACCCGGATGCAATCCAGATCTCCCACCCGTTCGTGTTCGATACAGCGCCCGGCCCGAAGGTGATCCGGGTGATCGGCCGGGGGGATCCCCTGCCGGAAGACTGCGATGCCGTCATCGTTGATGACAGCCATGGAAAATGCCGGCAGTATGATCCATCCTATGCCCGTACCACCGTGCAGAAATCCACTGTGCCGGTGATCCTCGCAGGAGGATTAAGTCCGGAGAATGTGAGGGACGCGATACGGCAGGTGCACCCTTACGCCGTTGATGTCGCAAGCGGTGTTGAGGTGTCACCAGGAATAAAGGATCACGGGAAAATACAGGCGTTTATCGCCGCATGCAGGAGTTTTTGACATGACACCGAAAGGACGATACGGTAACTACGGCGGACAATACGTCTCGGAAACACTGATGAACGCGTTACTCGAGCTCGAAGCAGCCTACGAAAAGGTCGAGAATGACCCGAACTTCGCTGCCGATCTCGCTGGGCTCCAGAAGGAATACGCCGGCAGGGAGACCCCGCTCACCTACTGTGCAAACGCATCGCAGGAACTCGGGTGCAGGATCTACCTCAAGCGGGAGGACCTCGTGCACGGTGGCTCGCACAAACTCAACAACACGCTTGGACAGGCGCTGCTGGCAAAGCGCATGGGCAAGAAGAAACTGATTGCCGAGACCGGCGCCGGCCAGCATGGCGTGGCAACGGCCATTGTCGGGGCCGCACTCGGGATGTCCGTTGAAGTGTATATGGGAGAGATCGATACACAGCGGCAGGCACTCAATGTCTTCCGTATGGAGCTGATGGGAGCAAAAGTAATCCCGGTCACCTCCGGGACGCGCACCCTCAAGGATGCAGTCAACGAGGCCCTCCGCTACTGGGTGGCACACGTACAGGACACCTATTTCCTCTTCGGTTCGGTAGTCGGCCCTCACCCGTACCCCCGCATTGTCCGGGACTTCCAGTCTGTGATCGGGAGGGAGACCCGCGATCAAATGATGAAAAAGGAGGGCAGGCTCCCGGACACGATCGTGGCATGCGTCGGGGGTGGCTCAAACGCGATTGGTATCTTTTACCCGTTCCTCAAAGACGACGTGGAACTGATCGGCGTAGAGGCCGGAGGGAAAGGGTTGGATACCGGCGAACATGCGGCCACGCTGTGTGCGGGAGAGCCGGGAGTGTTGCACGGGGCGCTCTCCTACCTGCTGCAGGATGCTGACGGGCAGGTACTGCCTACCCACAGCATCTCGGCAGGTCTTGACTACCCGGGCGTAGGCCCCGAGCATGCGATGTTGCGGGACAGCCTTCGGGTCACCTATGCTGCAGCCAATGACCCGGAGGTGCTCGATGCATTCAGGTTTCTCTCCCGTCATGAGGGCATTATCCCGGCGCTTGAGTCGGCTCATGCCGTCGCGTACGTAATGGCGAACCAGGACCGGTTCGACCGTGACGATATTGTTGTCATCAACCTCTCCGGGCGAGGGGACAAGGACGTGGCTGAAGTGGCAAGGATGCAGGGGCGAGTGGTATGAGCCGGATCGAAAAGGTGTTTGAGAAGCGAGGAACGAGGGCGTTCATCGGGTTTACCGTCGCGGGAGACCCGGATGAGTCGACCTCCCTCCGGATCGCCAAAGCGCTCATCGATGGTGGAACCGACATCCTCGAACTCGGGGTGCCGTTCTCGGATCCCGTCGCCGATGGGCCCACCATCCAGCGGGCGGATGACCGGGCGCTGGCTGCCGGAACAACGCCGGACACGATCTTCAGGATGGTGAAAACAATCCGTGCATACTCCGATGTTCCCGTCGTCTTTCTGACCTATTACAATATCGTGTACCGGAGGGGTATCGAACGGTTCTATCGCGAAGCCCGCGAGGCCGGCGTGGACGGGATTCTCATCGCCGATATGCCGGTAGAAGAGTCCGCAGAGGTCACGGTGATTGCTGCCCGGTACGGCATCGATCCCATCTTCCTCATCACCCAGACTACCAGTGACGAACGGATCAGAAAAATCGCTGCTCAGGCACGTGGATATCTCTATCTTGTCTCCGTGCTGGGTGTCACTGGTGTGAGGGATCAGGTGTCATCCGGTGCCATCGATCTCCTGCACCGGGTCCGCAGACACACGGACCTCCCGCTGGCCCTGGGTTTTGGCATATCAACGCCCGATCATGCAGCGACGCTCGCCGGTGCCGGTGCCGATGGTGTCATTGTCGGCAGTGCGATCGTTGATATCATCGAACAGAACCTCATCAATCCTCAGATCATGGAACAAAAACTCAGGGATTATGTCGTGCTGATGAAGCGTGCGACAGGCACCGCAGAGATGAAATAACCGCCCGTGGAAACCCATCATTATTATCCCGTGCCTCCCAACAATATCGTGGAATTATCATGATGTCCAGAACCGGTATTTTTGTAATTCTTGGAGCCTGCATCATCGCAGGCCTGCTTATCGCAGGATGTACGGAGCAGCAGGCTCCGGCCACGGTCCAGACGACCGCGGCTCCGGCCCAGGCAACGCCATCAGAAATCGCAACCCCGGCCAGTGCAGCAACCGCCGGCATGGCAAATCCCGCTTCCGTCAACTGTGGCAAGATCGGTGGCACAACCGAGATCAAGACCGCGGCCGATGGCAGTCAGTACGGCATGTGCACTTTTACCAACGGCACAAGCTGCGAGGAGTGGGCACTCTTCCGTAACGAGGGATGCAAACCCGGCATGTCTGCAAACGCGACCACCGCTGCATCGAAATAATTCTCAAAAACAGCACCACATTTTTTTATTCAACCGCATCCCCGCGATACCTGTGTGCTGCGAGGATACCGGTGACCGTTTTTACCCAAACCGGATCGTTCGCACCCGCAGGATGAGCATGGGGAAGTGACAAGATCTTTTCTTTCCAGAGCCGGGCGAGTGTCTCATCGACCGTGCTGATCTCTCCTGCCCCGATCACCTTTCCTGAAAGGTGCCCGCTGCTATCATAGACCAGCATCCGGTAACACCGGAACTCGCGACAGACCTGAGGGCGGGTGGCGTAGATGGCGCAGGTCAAACCGACACCATCTTTTTTGCGGCAGAGAAACGGGCAGGGTCTCTTCCCTGCAGATCCCCCGGTGCCTGCCGGTGCGGAATATCTTTCTGACACTTCGTCCGTGTATTCCGCATCGACATGGACCGGGAACCGGTCGCGTGTCAGGGAATACCGGCAGTAGTAGTCCCGGTCATTCATCTGGCGTTCGATCGCGATGAACGAGCCGAAACTGGAGCAGCATTTTCCGCAGGAGTCGCAGGTGAACGTTGCCATAGCTTGAGAGAATATTGTCCAGCGGGGAAAAAGGGATTACGGTTCGTCACCGTGTGAATAAATCTCGGGAGTCTGCCTGGTCTTAGGTACTTATTGTTGTAAAATAAGAATTTTCTGATTTTTCTGAAAAATATAAATAGTTAGTCTGCCAACAATAATCCGGAGAATCCAGATGCCCAAGAAAAACAGCAATGCCGGATGCAGTCCATCCGGCGGAGAGTGCGGGTGTACACCGGGATCGGCATGTAAAGTCGAATCGGTCCTTTCCGTGGATGAGCGGGGGCAGATGGTGCTCCCCAAGGATGTCCGGGAGAGGGCCGGGATCAGAACCGGGGACAAACTCGCCCTGATCAGCTGGGAGAAAGAGGGGGCCGTCTGTTGCCTTGCACTGATGAAAGTCGAGAACCTGAGCGGTATAGTGAAGAATGTACTCGGGCCGCTCCTGCACGAACGCGACTGAAGACAGGGAGGAGTTCATGGATACCGACAAAACAGCCGGTTCAACCTGCTGCGCCTGCACATCCGGGCAGGGCACTTCGTCCTGCGGATGTACGCAGGCAAGCACTGCACCAACGAAGATCCGGGCAACTGACAGTACGATCACATCTGCCAACCGGCTTGATCACTTCCTCGCCCGCTGGGGTGTAAACCGGGGAGGTCACCGGGTAGAGCCGGGCCTGTACCGGCTCAGGGGCCCGGGACCGGATTCGCCGGTCTTTGTATCGGCAAATTACACCCTGAGTTTCGACGCACTCCGTTCAGCGCTCACCGGCATTGACGGGTATATCCTTGTGCTGGATACAAAAGGGATCAATGTCTGGTGCGCTGCCGGCAAGGGTACGTTCGGAACGGAGGAATTGATCCGGAGGATCGACGTCACGGGCCTGGCAGCAGTCGTGAGTCACAGGAAAGTTATCGTCCCCCAGCTGGGAGCGCCGGGCATCTCGTGGCCGGAGGTAGTGCGAACAACCGGCTTTATCGTGGAATACGGTCCGGTACGGGCGCAAGATCTCCCCGAATACCTCAGAGCTCACGCGGCAACACCGGAAATGCGCAGAGTGCAGTTCCCGCTTTGGGACCGCATCGTTCTCATCCCTGTCGAACTCACCCACATTGCCCTGCCGGTCATCATCGCAGCAGCCGCTCTCAGGTTCCTCGCCAGCCCGGGCGCAGCCATCGCAGCCATCGCTGCGGTAACAGCAGGGACAGTGCTCTTCCCGGTCCTGCTGCCGTTCATCCCGACGCAGGACTTCTCGACAAGAGGTCTCCTTCTCGGAGGAGTCGTTGCCTTGCCGTTTGCCGCAGCATTTGCAACGGCTCCGGCCCTGCCCGGCTGGGCAGCAACAGCAGGGGCAGTTATACCGCTCCTCATCATGCCCGCGGTAACCGCGTACCTCTCCCTGAACTTCACCGGTTCAACAACTTTTACCTCAAGAACGGGCGTAAGAACGGAGATTTTCCAATATGTGCCGGTCATGGCACTTATGGCAGGCGCCGGGACAATTCTTGGGATACTCCTTGGCGCCAGCCGTATCCTCGGGGTGATCTGATGCTAAACGGAGAGGTTCATCAGAACCTTGACGGAGAGAAGAATCTATCAGGATTCTTCGATTCATACACCGAAACCACCCTCCGGTTCCACCGGGATCGCTGCATCAACTGCAAACGCTGCCTTCAGGTCTGCCCCCACGCAGTCTTTTCAGCAGGTGCAGAGAATGTCGAGCTCTCCCGTCCCACCTCATGCATGGAGTGTGGTGCCTGTGCGCTCAATTGTCCGGTCCAGGCAATCGAAGTGCAGAGCGGCGTCGGTTGTGCATGGGCGATGATCAGCGCTGCACTGAGAGGGAAGGACATGGACAGCGGGGAGTGCAGCTGTGGTGGAGACGAGAGATCCTGCTGTGGTCAGTCGCAGGAACAATCCTGTGATTGTGGGGAGAAATGACCGGCAAAACACGGGTCCTCTTCATCTGTACGGCCAATGCCGCCCGCTCCCAGATGGCGGAGGGGCTGCTCCGTGCACGATACGGCGACCGGTACGAAGTATACAGTGCAGGCACCCGCCAGTCGAAAGTGAGTTCCCGGGCAATCGCTGTGATGCAGGAGATCGGGATCGATATCTCCCGCCACCGGTCAAAAACCCTTGCCGAAGTATCCGGGATCACGTTTGACCTCGCCGTCACGCTCTGTGACAACGCACATGCAGTCTGCCCGGTCGTGCACAACGCAAGAAAGATGATCCACCGGGGGTTCGCCGATCCCCACCTGGCACCCGGGAGCGCCGGGACCGATGAAGAGATCCTTGGCGTCTACCGGAGAGTCAGGGATGAGATCGCGGTATGGATCGACGCCACCTTCGGCGGGGAGGAAATATCTTCAGGCCGTGACAATAACATTGATGAGATGCCATCGCGTTCAATGATATTTAAGGTCGGGTGAAGAATGAAACGGGGAAAAAAAGGAGATATATACTCAGAATCCCTCGAACTTCACCGGAAGCACCGGGGCAAGATCGAAGTCTATTCTAAGGTTCCCGTTACCAACAGGAGAGAACTGTCCCTTGCATACACACCGGGGGTTGCAGAGGTCTGCCGGGAGATCCACAAGGACAGGGACCTTGCCTACAAATACACGCTCAAGGCCAACACCATCGCCATCGTGACTGATGGTTCGCGGGTGCTCTCGCTGGGGAACATCGGGGGGTCTGCCGCAATCCCCGTGATGGAAGGCAAAGCCCTCCTGTTCAAAAAGCTCGCCGGGATCGATGCCTTTCCCCTCTGTTTTGAGCGGTATCACATGGAATTTGCTGAGGATATCAGGAATATCGCACCGGTCTTTGGGGGGATTGCCCTTGAGGACATCGCGGCGCCCCGGTGTTTTGAACTCGAAGAGTCGCTGCAGGATATCGGGATCCCGGTGATGCACGACGACCAGCACGGGACAGCGATCGTGGTCCTCGCCGCCCTCCTCAATGCCTGTAGGGTGACAAAAAAGAGATTTGAAGACTTGAATATCGTCGTAAGTGGTGCAGGTGCCGCAGGTTTTGCCATAACGCGGATGCTGAAATGCATCGGCTACAATCCCGACATCTGCAGCAGCGTCAACGACATCATCGTCTGCGACAGAACCGGGATCATCTACCGGCACCGCGACGGCCTGTATGCAAACAAATACAAATTCATCATCAGCGAGGAGACCAACAAGACCGGGCGGACCGGCACGCTTGCCGATGCCATGAAAGGTGCCGATGTATGCATCGGTGTATCCGTGCCGGGGATCATCACGCCATCCATGGTCCGTTCAATGAACAAGGACCCGATAATCTTCGCCCTCGCCCACCCCATGCCGGAGATTCTTCCCGGCGACGCACTCCAGGCCGGGGCGGCAATAGTCGGCACCGGGCGGAACGACTTCCCGAACCAGATCAATTATGCCCTCGCGTTTCCCGGGATCTTCCGGGGAGCGCTCGACGCCCGGGCCACGCGGATCTCGGATGAGATGAAAGTCGCGGCTGCACACGCACTTGCGGATTATGTGAAACGGCCCCGCAAGGACCGGATCCTGCCGGCGGTTCTTAACCGCCAGGTCGTGACTGCCATAGCAAAGGCCGTCCGCGAGGCCGCGGTGGCAAGCGGGTGTGCCCGCACGATTGAATGACGCAACCAGAAACGGGGCGGGAAATGATCGGGAATATACTCCCGAGGACGTTCAGCCGGGTCTCATCACCCGGCATACGTTCTCCATCAGTGCGTGATGCCGAAAGAGCTGATCGATAAACAGGGTGCTGCGTTCGCATGCCGGCAGCGGGGTCCAGCTGATGCTGCAGTCCGTATCCCAGAGGATCAGCCCTTCGGCCGGGGCGGGCTGAAGGGGTTTTTCCGCTTCGGATGTCAGAAGTTCATCAATTGAGTTCTCCTCCGCTTTCCCGTCCCCGACCCTGAGCAGGGCAGTTGCCATGCAGCGGACCTGGTGCCATAAGAAACTCTCCGCTGTCACTTCAAGGTACACAAAATCATCTTCTTTGGCAACCGCGGCAGCAAGGATCGTCCGGTACGGGTTCCTGCCCTCGAGCCGGGCGAAGTTGGTAAAATTGTGGCTCCCGACAAACCGGCCTGCTGCACACGCCATCGGCCCGATATGAGCGGGGCGTTCTGTAAAGTAATACCGGTATGTACGTTTCCTGGCATCGTACCGCGGGTGGAATGGAGCGGGTACTTCCGCATAACCTGTACACCAGCAGTCCGGTGGGAGCTGGGTGTTGATGGCCTGTACTGCCCGGTCCGGAGCAGCAGTCGAAAAGGCCGCCACCTGCCCGATCGCATGGACGCTGCGGTCCGTCCTGCCGGCGAACAGGAATCCTGCTGCCCGCCAGTCTTCGAAAAGACTCAGCCGCTGGCACGCGGCGATGAACTCCCCTTCCACCGTCCGGTGGGACGCCTGCATCTGCGATCCGAAAAACCTGCTGCCAAGGTAGGAGACCCGGAACGCGAGCCTCACCGGAGCTGCATGTGCCGGGTGATCCTCTTGATCTTTCTCCATGTGTTGTTGATCGACTGGCGCGTGTAGGTGCGCAACGGTGTCTTCCTGCCGCCGCAGGATACTCTCCCGGCCCGGATCGCCTCAAGGATCGCAGGGACATTCTTTTCCGCATCGATGTATGTCCTGCCGAAACCGACGAACTTCGCGTTATGGGCATCGCTTCCGCCAACGCACGGCTTGCCCAGCCGTTTTGCGATGCGGGCCGCTTTCTGGTTTGCTGAGCCGACAATGTACCGGCTGTTGAACGCCTCGACCGCGTCCACGATATGCATACCGGCTTTCTTCCGGCGGGCAACCCCGTGCCGCCAGACATGGTACGGGTGGGGGAGGATGGCAAGGGCCCCCATACGCCGGGCAATATTGACGGTGGCCACCACATCGAGACCTGCGGGTATGATCTCTGTGACACCCAGCACCAGCAGGTGGCCCTGCTTAGTCGAGACTTCGATGCCGGGGATCACGAGGACCGGGGACGGGATTGACAGCGCTTTTTTTGCCCCGTCAACGGAATCGTGGTCGGTGATGGCGATCGCGTCAAGCCCCACCACCTCAGCCTTTCGGAGGATCTCCTCAACGCTGCTCTCACCATCCTTCGAATAATTCGTATGTACGTGCAGATCGCAGGTCAGCATCTGATCATAGTGTTTTTATCTCTCTGGTATTAAGGGAACTTATGCGCATTCTCCTCCCCACCGGCACTGCCACCGAAGAGATGGTCCGGAAAGCGGCCGTCGGTTTTGACGCGGAGGTCGTCGTGACCGGGGAGATTGCATCCTTTCTGACACCCCACCGGCTCGGTGAACTCCTGAAAAAAGAGCAGTACGATATGGTCATCGTCTCCGGTATGAGCACCGCCTCATTCGAACAGGTGGAGCGCGAGAGCGGTGTACCGGTGTATCGCGGACCACGGCACGCAGCGGATCTTGCGATGATCCTCCCCCTTATCGGTAAGATTACCCTTTCCCGCACGATTCCCGCGGATGAATACCTCACCTCGCAGCGGGCGGCAGAAGCAATGGTACGGGTTGAAGAGCGGGAACGGGAAGACGGGTGCGACTGCATCATCCGCAGCCTGAAGATCGGCGGCGGATCGCGGATGAAAGTGCTCGCGGAGATCATGGACGCACACCGGTGCGGGAACCTACGTCAGCGGGTGGAGGACTTCTTCTCTTCGGGAGCGGACATCGTGGACCTCGGGTTCGGGTTCGATGCGACCCCCGCAGATGTGATCCGGGTATTCTCAGCCCTGGACGATATCGACCGCCCCCTTGCCGCTGACACCCAGGACCCGGCCCTGATCCGGGCAGCACTTGTGCGGGCCGATATCATCCTCAGCCTGCAGGAAGAGAACATCCCCATTGTAGGAAAAGAGGTGGCACGGGCTGGCGTTGCTGCGGTTGTCGTCCCGGGCACAAGCACGCTTGCAAAGAATGTCACATTGGCAAAACGGGCAGGGATCCGATGCATCATCGCCGACCCTCTCCTCCGGCCAGCGGGGTCCGGCCTTGTTGCATCCCTCAAAAATTTCAAAAAGAGCCGCTACCCCCACTTCTTCGGCGCCGGCAATGTTGCCGAGCTCCTCGACGCGGACTCCATTGGCGCTAATGCTCTCCTTGCCGGCATGGCGATGGAACTGGGGGCCGCCGTGATCTTTACGAGCGAGCATTCAGACAAGACACGGGGGTCCGTCCGCGATATGCGGAGGGCAACGGAGATGATGGTGCTTGCCCGCGACCGGCCCTACCCGAAGGATCTCGGGATCGACCTTCTTGTTCTCAAGGAAAAGCGGCGCCGTTGCGAACCGCCGCTCGAGTATGACACAGTCATCACCGCAAAGGAGATGCCGGACGATATCGAGTACGATCCGAAGGGCAACTTCCGGATCGGTATCGAAGGGGACCGGATCGTTGCGGTGATCCACGGGAAAGCCGTGCAGGGAAAGCGCTGGCAGGATGTCCTGTACACCCTCCTGACACGGGGAGATGTCTCCCTTCTGGATCATGCCGGTTACCTTGGCCGGGAACTCTACAAAGCGGAGCTGGCGATCCGGTACGGCCGGAGCTTCGAACAGGACGGTGAGTTCTGATCCCTGACACCAACCTTTTAGTGCGGGGAAAAAGTACCTGTACTCCATGTCCACGCAGGCACGCGCATCCCACATCCTTGTAAAGACCGAAGACCAGGCAAACCAGATCATGAAGCGCCTTGCCGACGGAGAAGAGTTCGACAAGGTGGCCCGCAGGTTCTCGTCCTGTCCCTCCGGCAAGCAGGGGGGTGACCTCGGTTGGTTCGGCAAGGGCATGATGGTCCCGGAGTTCGAGAAGATCGCATTCGAGGAGCAGGTCGGCAAGGTTGTCGGACCGGTCAAGACCCAGTTCGGGTACCACATCATCAAGGTCACCGGCAGGAAATAATTTTTTGAGGGGCCCATGGAATCGCAAAAATTCCTGCTTGGCATCGCTCTTGCTATCGTGCTCGTCTTCTCCGGGGCATCGGTGTACACCCATTTTGTCAAGGCAGTCCCGGCTCCTGTTGACCGCGAGACGTTCTACCAGGTCTCTACCATCGATGCCCTGATGCAGGGTGTCGATGATGGAATCCAGCCGGTCGCAGAGCTGAAAAAGCATGGGGACTTCGGGATCGGCACGTTCGATGCACTGGATGGCGAGATGATCGTACTGGACGGGGTCGTTTACCAGGCAAAGGCAGACGGTCACATATACCAGGTGGCTGACAACCTCACCACGCCGTTTGCTACGGTGACGTACTTCGACAAAGATCTGACCATCATTACCGGACAGCCGATGAACCTTTCCGTCTTCTCTTCAGTGATGGGGGACAGGCTCCCCACCGGTAACATGATCTACGCTGTGCGGATGCATGCGACCTTCCCCTCCATGATAGTCCGGGCGATACCGGCGCAGCACAAGCCCTACCCAACGCTGGCTGAAGCGTCGAAAAACCAGTCGGTCTACAGTTACACTGATACGACTGGTACCGTCATTGGTTTCTATACCCCGGTCTTTTTCAAGGGGCTTGATGTCGTAGGGTATCACCTCCACTTCATCAGCGATGACCGTCAGACCGGGGGTCATATCCTCGATTTCACTGTACCGGCAAACACCACGGTGGAATATGACATAACACCGGGATTTACCATGGCACTACCGACAAGCGGCGACTTCACCGGTGTCAACCTCTCGCAGGACCAGAGCAGGGATCTCGCGAAGATTGAGAAATAATCCCATTTTCTATAAGGAGAGTTTTTTTGCGATCGAGACCAAGAGGATCGGTAACAGTACGTCGCGTACTCGTAAGGATTGTAGCATGAATATCCGCGGCATCCGGCAGGACCTCCTCACCCTTCTTCTCCAGATGGGACGTGAAAGCCATCCCAACGAGTTTGCCGGTCTGATCCGCGAACGCGACGGTATCATGGAGGAACTGGACCTCCTGCCCGGGACGATCGGGCGCAAGGGTTCCGCGTCCCTGTTCTATGACATGATGCCCCTCGATACCCATCTTGCCGGCAGCGCCCACAGCCACCCCAACGGGGTGATCAGGCCCTCGGATGCCGACATCAGTTTCTTCCCGAGGACCGGGCGGTACCACCTGATTATCGGGTACCCGTACCGGAAGAACGACTGGCACTGTTTTACCGCGGACGGGCAGCCCTGCGAACTGGAGGTGATCCCGTGACCGGCCGCCGCATTGTCGCCACAGGGACATTCGACATCCTTCACCCCGGCCACCTCTATTACCTCGAGGAGTCCCGGAAGCTCGGGGACGAACTCTGGGTCATCGTGGCACGGGACTCCAACGTGAAACACAAACCCCGCCCGGTTATCCCGGAAGAGCACCGCCTCGCAATGGTTGCTGCCTTAAAACCCGTCGACCATGCAGTCCTCGGGGACAAGACGGATATGTTCCGGCCCATTGAAGAGATCCGCCCGGAGATCATCACGATTGGATTCAACCAGATGTTCAATGAGACAAAACTTGAGGAACAACTCCTGGCCCGCAACCTCTCCCCGCGGATCGTGCGTATCGGAAAGTATGCCGATGGCGATCTGTGCAGTTCACGGCTGGTCGTCAAGCGCATTATCGACAAGCGGTGCCAGGACCAGCACCATCCGGAGTAACCCCCGGCAAACCTTTATTGGTTCGTACGCATCCAATGGCACATAGTGGGTGCATATGACAGCGGATCTTCTGGAAGAGATTGAGAGACTGCGCGGACTTGCCGGGGAGCGGGGAGTAAAGGTACACGAGATCACTCCGGACGAGATCGTCGTTTCGCAATGGGTGCGGTTCAAGTGCCGTTATGGTTGCAAGGGATACGGGAAACATTTTGGCTGTCCTCCCTATGCCCCTTCGTATGAAGAGACCCTCCGCATGGTGGGCGAGTACTCGGCCGGGATCCTCCTGCGGTTTGACGGTGTGCCCGGCCACGGGTCGTTCGGGGCCGATGATATTCCCGAAGACTTTCACCCATGGTATGGCGATCTCATCCGCTGGGTGAACGGTACCGTGCACTTCCTGGAAAAGACCGCGTTCTACGACGGGTTCTACAAGGCATTCGGGTTCGGCGGCTACCCCTGCATCTGGTGCGAGCACCAGCATTGTATTGCAGAAGAGCAGGAAGGCCTTGTGGACGAGAGCCTCCGGAGGAAGTGCCGTCACATGGACATGGTGCGCCCATCCATGGAGGCCGCCTGCATGGACGTCTTTGCAACAGCAAAAAACGTGGGGTGGGAACTGGCCACCATCCCCTGCAAAAACCTCGAATACGGCAAGGTTATCCACTCCGACATCCACTCGGTTGGTCTCGTCCTGATCGAGTAATGGTCAGCGTCCTGCGTGGACACGGTGTGATGGTGCTTTTCGCCGGCCGAACGAGACGATGCCCCGCCGCAGGTTAGTACTGTATTTTGCGGTAAATGAACCGAGGATCGATGTCACGATGACCATTGCGGCAATCGTCGTCCCTACAATCGGGGATCCATACAGCGCGGCGAGCGCGATCGAGAACTCACCCCTCCCTATGGTGTTGGCCCAGATCTCGAGACCGGAGAGCGCTGACCCGTGAATGACGAGCCCGGTAATCAGGCCGGAGAGAAGCTTGCTGACAATAGCGAGCACGCAGATGACCATGATATTGAAGAGGTTTACCCCCCCACCGCTGGAGAGATCCATGGTGACCCCGAAGAAGACGAAGAAGACCACGAGGAAGACGTCCTTGAACGGCCGGGCATGCTGCTCAAAGGCATCGGGATCGGTCGTGGCGAATGCCACCCCGAGGGCGATCACCATCATGGTCTCGGGGATCTGGAGCACGATTGCAAAGGATGCCGTTGTCAGGACCGCAGCAAACGTGAAGATGATCGGCAGCTCGTCGTCCCGGTCGAGAATGGAGATGAGGAACTCCTTGCCGTACAGGGCCAGCGCGTACAGGATCCCGAGAACACAGAGGATCTTGAAGCCGAAGAAGAACAGGTTCTGGTCTCCTGCGGACATGATCGCAAGGAATACGATCAGCACGAGATCTTCAAAGACCATCAGCCAGATGATCGTCTCGGATTCACGGAGCATCAGTTTCCGGTTCTCAATGAGCGACGTCATCGCCATCGCCGTACTGGATATGTAGAACGCTGAGGCGACAATCAGGGACTCCGTGATCGAGAACCCAAGCAGGTATGCGGCAAAGAACCCGATGAGCATGTTCACGTTGAGATCGATGATCCCGCTGGTCAGGACCGCCGCCCGGTTGGCCGCGATCCGTTCAGGCTTCATGCCGAGTCCCATGAAGAACAGCAGAAAGATAAGCCCCATTTCGGAAAAGAAATGGCTCACATCATCGGCCTGGACAATCCCCAGCCCGGCTTTCCCGAGAATGACACCTGCCAGTATATAGAACGGTATTGTCGGCACTGACAGGTACTTGGTGACGAGCGCAAGCACAAGGCAGACAAAAAGCGCGATTACGAAACCTTCCATTACTCCACCATGATTTCGCGCTCAAACTTTTTTATCTGGTCGCTCTCCCCGATGACCAGTGCCGCATCCCCGTTCTCGAACACGAATGACGGGGCGGGATTGATGATATTTTTATCGTGCCGGCAGATCGCGATGATGGTCGCTCCGGTCTTGGCACGGACCTGCAGGTCCTCAATGGTCTTCCCTGCAATGCTTTTCGGAACGTAAAACGTGTGGATGGTAACCCGCAGGTCGGCAAGAGCCGAGAAGGCAATC